>JGI24671J20093_10000017_pt1 | contig 99635 bp, 87 predicted proteins | sample OlaalgELextract1_2_FD_20093 | JGI IMG/M metagenome (IMG submission 20093)
AGCTTGGTAAAAAACGTCGAGAAGAATTGTCAAAGGAGGCCGCCTAATAATCACTGACCCGAGAGGGCTGACTGTCCGGGAGGTCTTTGACTTTTACATCTAAAATGGCAATACTATGAACATTTAGCTATAAGCTCTTTTATCTGTCGTATCTGGTTGTCTGAAAGATTATCAAACTTAATACCGCATCTTCTCAGAGAAGTATTATTTGGTAGGTGTGTGTAACTATAATCGGTAATTACTTTGTATGGTATGTTTTCAATCTTTAGGGCACCATCAACAGTTTCGACTGATAGGATGTTTTTTTCGTATTGATGCATATCAGTGCCCACATATTGTGCCTGTAGACCCCCCATAGAAATATCAATAATTGCGAGTTTGGTTGCTTCTGGCTTTAAGAACTTGAAAAGTCTTGGTTGTGTTAAAACCACATTTGCATTTCCGGATAATTTATGCCTAACAGCTTTTCGCTGCTCATCGTAATCATACCTTCGATCTTTACCGCTTCTGCGATCTATCCCAGACCTTCTATCAACGAAGTTGTTGTCCTTATCAGCAGACGATCCATTAGGATTAATTTGGTGTACCCTTCTGTCACGATTGAATCGCATTATTATCGCCCCCAAAAATTGTGATTACTTGCTAATCATCTGAAAGCACCTCCTAATATCACAATTTTGCCTGAATTGCGATATTATGAGTATATCTGGACCGTGCAGTGTTGCCAAGATTCCTCGCCAGGGTCGACCGATGCCACCCGAGGAATAATGGTCGTAATGTTATATAATAAAAACAGCCAGATAAAAATTTTTAAGGGTAGAATAGAACGAAGAATTAATCGCGTAGATATAAAAAGAACCCCCTGGTAGAAGTTAGGTGCCCAAACACTAACCCAAAGCCACCAGGAGGTTCAAATGAACAAAAAGGAAATTACCAGGTATGCCCAATTCTGTCAATTCAGAGAGAATATCCGTGGATCCCGGGATTATCTGATTGTCGGTATCGACGTTGCCAAAGATAGGCACCATGCCTTCTTCGGCATGACAACCGGACAAACGCTGCTCCGGCGGCTGGTCTTTGACAACAGCGCCAGTGGTTTTTCAAAACTGGTAAAGCGCGCTGGGCAACTGATGCGCCAACACGGTCTTAAGCGAGTTGTTTACGGGTTGGAGCCAACAGGCAATTATCACAAGCCCCTGGCCAACTGGTTGCTGGATAGGAACCAGTTGCTCGTGCTGGTCTCCAATAGGTCCATAGCCGACAACCGCCAGACCCTATATGGGCGCTGGGACAAAAACGACACAAAGGATAGCGCCAACGTTGCCGATCTGGTTTGCCAGGCCAAATGCCAGTTTTACGAGCATGTCGACAGCAGGCTTGAACAACTGCGCTCGTTGCTTTCGCTGCGCCGGCGGTTGAAAAAGGACGAGCATCGACTGCGCATGCAAATTCGCACCGGACTGGTATGCAAGCATTTTCCTGAGTTAGACCGATGCTGGGGCAAAAGCCGAAAGGAGAACTTGTCCATTGTCCGCTGGTGTTTAGATCCGCGTCAGATCGTCCAGATGCCCTTTAATGAGTTTGTCCTCAAGGTTACCGCCTGTGATCTGGGATTAAGACAACACCAGCGATTAAAGGCCATATATGATGTGGCTGCAGACTCGATCGGCATTGCCATGGGTCCGGCGGACCGGTATCAAGCCCTTGTACTGGCTGAGCATTTGCGGCTAAAAGAAAAACAACTAAAGCAGCTCATGGAGCGCATCGCAATAGCATGCCAGGATTTTACCCACTATCCTCTTCTGCTGACCATCCCCGGTTTTGGCCCTTACATATCGGCGATTGTACTGGCCCGTATCGGTGAACCTGAGCGGTTTGCCGGGCGCAAGCAAGTACTACGTCTGGCCGGTTTGGATTTGAGCGCCAAGCGCAGTGGTAAACGCAGCAAGAATGTGATGCCGGTACTCTCCAAGCGGGGCAACATCGAATTGCGTTACGCTCTGTATCAGGCATCCCAGGTAGCCTCGTGTCGCAACGATACCTTCAGGGAGTTGTTCACCCGGTATCTTACCGGAAGAGAAAAAGAACCCGGCATCCGTAAGAAGATGCGTGTGAAACTGGCAGCAAAACTGTTGGTCATCGCTTGGACGATGATGAAGAACAACACCGCGTTTGATGCCTCAATGGTGTTAGCCCGTTAGCATGGAATACAATTTGTTCGGCGAGAGAGCTCTGGGTCGTAGATAGGGGCGAAACAACTCCGATGCGCACAATACCGAGCCTCTCTCTGAACTTTAAAGCCTGAATAAGGAATGATGGGTGCCAGCCAATGGCGCTGGATGCCGGATAAACGTAACTATCAGGCGTAGAGTTCGCCGAGTGAGAGAAACTCGCCGAAAAAACTTGTCTTATTACAGTAAGGATAAGTGCGCTTATTACGCAAGCAGATTTTTAAGTAGCTGTTATTATTGCTATTAAGACCATGTTGACAAGGGGGATATAGAATGTGCACCATCAGCCCGAAAAAGCGCTGAGCGACGGGGCCCAGTCGCTCTACCCGGAGCAGTTTACAACCCTTTGTCACCAGGTCCGGGAGATTTTTAATATTATGCAGGGTTAGCCTTCCGGGAGGTATCCAGGCGCCTGGTTCTGAACGGGCGGTTTGCGGTTCCTGTCGGCATCGGGATTAAATGCCATTTGATTCATCTTGCGGCTTGCTATTTTAATTTTTCGGTCCTATTTTGTTGCTTCGAAACGACACTTTCAAACACCGGTATGTGACTCAAAAAAGCAGGCTTGATGAAGAGAAAAATAGCAGGCGGCGGTGCCAAAACCCGCCGTAAAAAAAAGCACGCCCCTAAATCTCTGGAATTGGATACCATCGCCGTCAAAGGGGCCCGCGAACACAACCTCAAGGATATCGATGTCGAACTGCCCAAAAAGAAACTGATTGTGTTTACCGGGGTTTCCGGCTCCGGAAAATCGAGCCTGGCGTTCGACACCATTTTTGCCGAGGGGCAGCGGCGCTATGTTGAATCCCTTTCCGCTTATGCCCGCCAGTTCATCGGTCAGATGGAAAAACCCAAGTATGAAACCATCCGCGGGCTCTCCCCCACGATTTCCATCGAGCAGAAGGCCGCCAGCAAGAACCCCCGCTCCACCGTCGGCACCATCACTGAAATTTACGACTATCTGCGGGTCCTGTTTGCCCGGGTGGGCGAGCAGTACTGTTACAAGTGCGGGAAGAAGGTTGGTCGGGGCAATGCCCAGGGCATGGTCAGCCAGATTCTGGAGATCCCCGAATCTTCGCGGATTCTGCTGCTGGCACCCATTATCGAAAACCGGAAAGGGGAGCACAAGGCGCTTTTTAAAAAACTGCGCCGGGAGGGGTTTGCCCGGATACGGATCGACGGTGTCGTCCAGGATATTGAAGATGTCCAGAGCCTGGCCCGGCATAAGAAGCACAACATCGAAGTGGTTGTGGACCGGCTTCAGATGAAGTCCGGCCGCGCTTTTCGCAAACGGTTGACCGATTCTGTGGAAACCGCCCTGCGGGTCGGCCAGGGCAGCCTTATCGTTCACATCCTGGGACGTGAAGACGTCCGCATGAGCGAGGCGCGCTCCTGCTGCGGGGTGGCCTATCCGGAACTGGCGCCCCCGCTGTTCTCTTTCAACTCCCCCCTGGGGATGTGTCCGGATTGCAACGGTATCGGCAGTCTGCTCTCCATGGACGTCGATAAGATCATTCCCGACAGGACCCTTTCCATCCGGGAAGGCGCGGTGCGCCCCTGGCAGAACTATTTTCTCAAACCCAATGGCAGCAACGGCTCCTGGGGTGCCCAGCAACTGGTGGCGGTCGAAGAGCAGTGCGGGGTGAACTACGACACGCCCTGGTACAAATTGCCCAAAAAGCACCAGAATTTGATTTTGACCGGTTCCCGTGGCCGCGAACTGATCGTCAACTGGAGTTCGGAGAAGATCCAGGGGGAAGTCACCATGGCTTTCGAGGGGATCTTAAACAGCATGATGCGGCGCTACCGGCAAACCAAGTCGGAGAGCGCCAAAAAATGGTATTCGAAATTCCTGTCGGAAACGAGCTGCGGCACGTGCGGGGGCAAACGCCTCAAAACGGAAGTGCTCAATATCAAGATCAAGAACAAGTCCATCATTGACATAACGGAGATGTCGGTCCAGGCGGCCTGGCAGTTTATAGATGCTATCAAACTGACCGGGAACCGGAAGATTATCGCTGAAGAACTGCTCAAGGAGATACGCGGGCGCCTCAAGTTTCTGATCAATGTCGGCCTGGACTATCTCTCCCTGGACCGCAAGGGGCCGACCCTGTCCGGGGGCGAGTCTCAGCGGATTCGTCTGGCATCCCAGGTAGGTTCCGAGCTTACCGGGGTCCTTTACATCCTGGACGAGCCCTCCATCGGACTTCACCAGCGGGACAATATCCGTCTGCTGGACACCTTGTGCCATCTGCGGGATATCGGTAATACGCTGATCGTGGTGGAGCACGACCGCGAAACCATGGAGACGGCCGACTGGATTCTTGATTTCGGTCCCGGTGCCGGTCACCTGGGCGGGCAGATCGTGTCTCAAGGAACCCTGGCTCAGATCAAAAAGAGCCGTGCATCGGTTACCGGCCAGTACCTGCGGGGTCAGAAGGAAATCAGCGTGCCGGCCGTGCGAAAGAAACCGAAAGGCAAAGGCCGGGGGTGGATCACCATCAATGGGGCCCGGGCGAATAACCTGGCTAATATTAAAGCCAAAATTCCGCCCGGCCTTTTAACGGCGGTGACCGGGGTATCCGGCGCCGGGAAATCAACCTTGGTCAACCAGATCCTTTACCCGGCCCTGGCCCGCAAGCTCCATGGTGCCACCATCGAGGTCGGCCGCCATAAAAATGTGACCGGTCTGGCAAGTATCGACAAGGTGATCAACATCAATCAGAAAGCCATCGGCCGGACACCGCGCAGCAATCCCGCCACGTATACCAAGGTCTTCGACCATATCCGTGATTTCTTTGCCCTGCTGCCGGAATCCAAGGCACGGGCTTACAAAAAAGGGCGTTTTTCCTTCAACGTCAAAGGCGGGCGCTGTGAATCCTGCCGCGGGGATGGATTTCTCAAAGTTGAAATGCATTTTCTGGCGGATGTCTACGTACCCTGCGAAAACTGCCACGGCAAACGCTTCAATGATGCCACTTTGGAGATCCGCTACAAGGGCCATTCAATCGCGGACGTGCTTGGCCTTTCGGTGCACCAGGCCCGGGCCCTGTTCACCAATCACCCCCGGATCAAGTCGATCCTCGACACCCTGATGGATGTCGGGCTCTCCTATATCAAACTGGGGCAGCCGGCCACAACCTTGTCAGGCGGCGAAGCCCAGCGGATCAAGCTGGCCCGGGAGCTGGCCAAACGGGATACCGGCAAGACCCTCTATATCCTGGACGAACCGACCACCGGGTTGCACTTCCAGGATATCTCCATGCTGCTGGCGGTCCTGCGCCGCCTGTCGCGGGCCGGGAATACCGTTGTGGTCATCGAACACAATATGGATGTCATCAAGACCTGCGACTGGGTCCTCGATCTCGGGCCCGAAGGCGGCGCCGGCGGGGGGCGAGTGGTTGCCCAGGGAACGCCGGAGGACCTTGCCCGTGTTAAGGAAAGCTATACCGGGCGGTTTTTGAAAGAAGTACTAAGGCCTTAGCCTTTTAGGCTGAAGACTGTCGTGGTAACTATTTAGCGTGATCAAGCCGGTAGCCGGCTTGTCAACGTGTTGGGTTGATCCGATGGCTTTATGTCTACGCAAAAGGTGGGTTATAAATGGTCAAGGCCGCCTTTTGAATTGGGGTGCCGTATCAAAGAGCTTATCGATGCCCTGGTATCCTGAATACGGCAACGGGCAGTATAAGCCTTTCCCCATGTAAACAGCCAGCCCCATGAACGCGCCTTTCTCATCGTAGAATTCAGCCACATCGCCGTGGGTTCGTCCGGGATCGATACGGTCCGGGTAGCAGGTCGACAGTAGATTGTAGTAGGTGCGTACACGATGCCGAACCATTCCTCTGGACGTTTGCGCCGCCATGGCCTTGATCTCATTTTTCCAATGATAAAATTTCGGATAAAGTACACAATTGGGAAATAATCGGCGGCACTGCATGCTAAATTCGGATAGATTGACGTTTTGACCATCCAAGGTTTGGAGGCGGTCCTGTGCCGGTGCGGCGTCTATCCTTTGTCCTTCAATCCCCAGGCAGCCAACCGGCGCTGGAGAAGGTGAAGGCCGCGAACCGCAGCTCCCGATTAAGAGGCTCAGTCCCCCCAAAAGCACCAAACACGCGTATCCGAATTTGCTTGGTGTACACTCACCGTCAGTCAGGCACATCCTTCTTCCCCCGGCGCAGTGCTAAATGCAAAAAAGCGCTGGAACCATTTCCCGCAGGCTGGATACGCAGCCAGAAAGAGCCGGCTCCGATCGTATAGTTGTTTGGAATGCCGTTTTATAAGATTGATGTTAAACGGGCCTCGATAAGGACTATATTCAACGCGGCACAGAGTCAATAATCTCTCGGGTTGTGTCCATCAAGGCGCGTATATGCTGATGGTCAAAACCGGAAGTGTCCAGCGGCGGGTGGATGGTCATGGTCGCCCGGCCCGGGAAAAGCGCGGTGGACTGCGTGGGCAGGATCTCGCGAGTTCCGGAGATGGTGATCGGCAGGATGGGGATACCCAGGTCAATCGCCATCCGGAAAGCCCCTTTTTTGAATTTTCCCAGTTTTCTTTTGCGGCTGCGGGTGCCTTCCGGAAAAAAGATGACGGACGTCCCATTGACGATTTTACTCTTGGCATCATCCAGGGAACGCAGGGCTGCTTCGGTGTTCGAACGGTCGATAAATATATGGCCGATCCTTTCACAGGCGACGCCCAGGGCGGGCACTTTGCGCAACTCCTGTTTCATGACCCATTTGAAATCGATGCCCAGCCAGCCGTAGAGTACGAATATGTCATATTGGCTCTGGTGGTTGGACACAATGACATAGGATTGGTTTTTATCGATGTTTTCCTTGCCCCGCGTTTGCACCAGGATCGGGGTGGCCCAGCTGTTCAAGCGGGCCCAGACAACACCGAAAATGCTGGCGGCCCGGGGGCCGGCCAGGGTAGCACAACCGATAGCCGAAGCACCCATTACGAATGTGGTACAAACCATAAAAGGGCCAAAAACAATCCATTTATAAGGTTGATACAGGATTCTGAGCAGCAGTTTCATGGCGGGTCCTATACCTTGTCCTTAATTTCATTCCAGAACGCCTCCACCCCTTCTTTCCAGCCGGCCAAAAAGGTGCGGATGAACTCGCTGGCTGCCATATCCCCTTCCGGGGCGATGCCCTGCAATTCGCGGTTGGCGGCAAAGAGGTCGGTGAAATATCCGCCCAGGATTTCGTTACGCCGTGGCTGCGTGTCCGGCTGCCAGGTGAGGGCGTATTGTAATTCCTTATAGTGGGCCGAACGGGCCCAGCGGGCGCCTTCCTTGCGACCCAGTTCCGAGCTTTCCGTCTGCGATTCCAGCTTTTCCCGGCGCAGCCGTTCGGCAATTGCGGCCATATCCATGCTGCTGCGCATTCGTTTCTGGAACTCTTCTTTGCGCTGGATCATCGTGGAGACGGCTTTCTGGAAAATCTTGGAAAAGTTGAAGGATTCACGCCACTCAGCCATCTTCTGGTGCAGGTCATCCGGGACACTGACGGTGATTTTTTTGGACATGGTATCCCTCTCGATGGTTGAGGACGTACTCCTAAAAAAGTATGTATCTGTTGTGTGTGGGCGTGTCAACCCAAGAGTCAGTATGTTTAGAACTGTGCGATGGGTGGATTGATGAAATAAAGCGATAGGCTGGGGGTGGCAAATCAGCTAAATGTTTGCAGCGGTTCAAAATCCAGTCTTCACTCTACGAGCTGCGCCCGACAGGCAAGGCGGCCGTGATAATCAAAGCGGAGTAATACGCATACTATTTCGAGGATAGCGCGGGAGATTGCGCCCGGCGGCTTGAAAACCGGCACGTCGTAGGGTATTCACGGCCAACGCCGAGTTTGGGCCAAAAGACTTTTTGAGGCCTCTAACGGAGTTTTTCTTCGTAGACGATGGCCAGAAATACAGTCGCAAGCGGTTGGGTCAGGAGCGTCCCGATCAACGTTGACCCGCCAATGGTGACAACCCCGATAAAAATGACCGCGATGATGATATTGTCCGCGAGGTTACCCGTTGTCGTCATCCGCCAGCTTTCCTGAACGGCATCGATCAGGGGCATCTGTTTATCGGTCATGAGCGGCAGCATGTAGAGGCACGCATAGGTAATCAGGCCGGCCAGAATAATCCCGGGCAGGACCAACAGCGCGTAGCCGATCAAAACGGCAACGGCGGTAACGATACTAAAACCCAGCAGGGGCAGAAACAGATGCATGTGTGAGAAGATATCCTGCATCCGCGGCTCGCGGCCTTCCCGGGCCAGCCGGATGATGGCCTGCACATAACCGGCGGAGGCAACCGCTGCCAACAGGCCGAAGGATAAAAAACTGATGACCAGTAAGAGCAAGGTCAGGAGAATCAACGCAACGATGTTCTCCAGGGTCAGGTTGAACGATTTTTCGATGAGCTGTTTGAAATCCACGTGTGCCTCCATTGGTTTGAACATTTGGCCAGGCTGGGTACCGAGGCATCATAGCCAAAAATGTCAAAAAAGCAAACGGACATTGATTTTGGCGGTTCGGTGTATTAACTTTTCCCCAGCAAATTGACGCGGCGCCAGGTAGCGGCGCTTTTTTTATACCTTTAATTGGGGGCTGTGGCTAAAGTTGGATTTTAGTTCAAGATGCGGCGGCCGTGAGGTTGAGACCGCAGGAATACATTTAGTATTTAGAGGATTTCAGCTGAGCGCCCGACGCTGAGATTGGGCCAAAAGGCAATTTTAGACAAAGCCCATGGAAGGAGTTTTCAACATGGCAAAAGCACAGGCTCGACACATCCTGGTGGACAAAGAAGCGGATTGCGCAGCACTTATTGAAAAAATCAAGGCCGGCGAAGATTTCGGCGATTTGGCCAAGCAGCACTCCAAGTGCCCCTCCGGGCAACGAGGGGGGGATCTGGGTGAATTCGGACCGGGCATGATGGTTCCGGAATTCGACAAGGTCGTGTTCAGTGCAGACGTCGGCGTCCCCCAGGGGCCCGTCAAAACCGACTTTGGATATCACGTGGTTGAGGTCACCAACAGAACAGACTAGCCCTACCACCTTAGCCGATTCTCGCCCGATCCTGCGGTTTCATCCCGGGATCGGGCTCTGTTTTCAGGCTGCCGGTTCGATTGCGACTACCACAACCCTGCCGTTTTGCACGCGCCAGTGCACATCTACATCGTAAATACGAAAGCCGTACATCCTGCCCGGATCACTGTCGCCGCTATAGGCTGGTCGGGGATCCAGAATCAACATTTGCTCAATCAGATCCAGAATGTCCGGGTGCGGGCCGGCTGCGAGGCGCTCACCAACCGTGTGGGCCTCCGGTGTGAATTCTACTGCCAGTCTCTGCTCAGGGGCATCCGATGCAAACCCGCCGGTGGCATCCGCTATTTTGTCGGCATAGGGCAGATAGGGTTTGATATCCAAGACCGGTGTACCGTCCAATAGGTCCACCCCGCTGAGTTCCAGGCGGACATCCGCACCATTGGTGATGATCTTTTCTGTCTTTACCACTGACAGGCCTATCGGATTCGGGCGGAAATTGGACCGGGTGGCAAAAACCCCGGTGCGTCGGTTACCCCCCAGTCGCGGCGGCCTGACGGTCGGTTTCCATTTTCTCTGTTCAATGCCATGCAAAATATAGATCAGCCATATGTGGCTAAATGCCTCCAGGCCTTTGAGGGCCCCCGGCTGATTGTAGGGTGCCTTGAGTACCAGGGTGGCTTTGGCAGCCGGTGCCAGGCCGGGCTGTCGGGGGATACCGAATTTTTCTTTAAAACAGGACGTAATCGTCCCGATGGGTTCAAGAGGGTACATGCCGTGCCGTGTCGAGGTGATCCCGGGTCATGAACAGCCCGGTAATGGTTTTGGCATCCTGGATTTCACCGCTGGATATCATTGCCAGCGCTGCAGAAAGGGGGACGGGTTGAACCGTGATCTGTTCGTCGCGATCAAGGTTTTGCCCTGTCAGGGTCAGGCCGGTGCATAGATAGAGGCTGATGGTTTCGTCGGAATATCCCGGAACCGGGATGATCTGTCCCAACCGGACCAGGTGGGCCGCCCGGTACCCGGTCTCTTCTTCTACCTCACGCCGGGCGCAGGATTCATGATCCTCTCCCGGTTCGAGGGTGCCGGCCGGGATTTCCCAGATGTTCCGCCGTATTGCATGGCGGTACTGCCGCAACAGAATAACCTGGTCGTCGTCGGTAAGCGGAACCATGGCCGCCGCCCCGGGATGGTGAATCACGTCCAGTTCCGCGGTGTTGCCGTTGCCCAGCGTGACATTCTCTTTTTCAAGGGTAAAAACCCGCCCCCGATAGAGGGTTTTTGTATGGTTGATTCTTGCGGACATGGTCAGGTTGTTCAGGTTAAAGGTAGAAGGCTGAAGTGGTTGGTAAAGAAGCTTAAACCACACGCAAACACAGTGACCACAGTGTCTACTGCTTTTGACGACTTTCAAACTGACGAATCAATTCATCGACCGTCTGGCCGTTGGGCGCCATGGCCAGGGGATTGATCTCGAGCATGCCCCGCCAGGCGGCGATGGCCCCTTTTTCATCTTTGAGGTCGTGCAGCAGGACGATGCCCTTGTTGAACCTGGAGGTTTCATGTTTGGGGTCCACCGCAATGGCCCGGTCAAACATCTCCACGGCCTTTTCGGAGTTGCCGGACCGCCGATACATGACGCCCAGGTCGGTCAGGACATTGGCGTTGTTCGGATTGATGTCAAGGGCGCGGGTATAGGCGTCAATTGCCTCGGTATGCTGAGCTGTGTCAAAATAGAGATTGCCCAGTTCCACCCAGGTCTTACCGTCTTCTGGATTATTTTCCACCGCCTTTTTAAGCATGGCGATGCGGCTCATCTTGTCGGGATTCAAGTTGGCGGCTACCCCGGAAGAGGCCGGCGGTATGCTGGCCACGGTGGTACCGCTATCGAGTTTATAAACGGTAAAAGCAGCGCCTACCATGAACCCGAAGGCCATGGCGACGCAGATGGCAATGACCAGGGTTTCAAATTTATAGCGTTTCTCCTCCTTCTTTTCCGGCTTGCCCATGTGACTTTCCTTCACTTTGCAGTTATCCCGCTTTAAGGGGGGCTTTACAGGTCCTCAGCAGGTAGTGCCCATTTTGATTGGTGCTGGGCTACCATTCTCATTTTTTATGGTTTTGTCAATAGGCGTCTGGGCCTGGTCCCTGGTTTGTCCAGGGGAGCAAAGAGCCGGCCTGCGGGTTGCCTTTCCCCGATTGACGGATGCAAGACGAAGCCGTATAACCCAAAGATCATACACATAAAATCAGGGGGGAGGAATACATGCAAAACCTGGCCGGCAAGACTGTCCTGATTACCGGAGCGGGCTGTGGTATTGGGAGATTGATGGCCCTGGAGGCGGCCGTAGAAGGCGCCCGCGTGATACTGGTGGATATCGATCCTGAAAACCTGGATGGGACCAGGGCAGCCGTGGAGCGGATTGCGGGCGAATGCGCGGCTTATGATTGCGATATTTCCGCCCGGGAGGCAGTCGCGAAAGTGGCTGTCGCCGTGTTGGAAAAGTTTGGTGGGGTGGACGTGCTGATCAACAACGCCGGGATCGTCACCGGAAAGCCGTTTGTGGATCTAACCGTTGAGGACATGCGCCGCAGTATGGATGTGAATTTCTGGGGCCACGTCTATTTCACCCGACAGTTTCTGCCCGGCATGGTTGCCCGGGGGCGGGGGAACATCGTGAACCTGGCATCTTCTTCAGGCATGCTGGGAATGGTCAACCTCTCTGATTATTGCGCCAGCAAGTTTGCCGACGTGGGCTTTTCCGAAGCGCTCCGGCGAGAGTTGAAGAGCCAGGGCCACACCGGGATAGTGGTAACCTGCGTCTGCCCCTACGTAATAGACACCGGCATGTTCAAAGGCTTCAAGCCGTTGTTGTTCAATCCGGTATTAAAGCCCGAGAAAGTCGCCGCAGCCGTCATGGCAGCTGTCCGCCATAACCGGCCGTACGTGATCATGCCCTTTTTCATGATTCAGGTTATGCGCCTGCTGAAAGTATTGCTGCCCACCGGCCTGTTCGATTGGATCTTGCACATAACCGGCGGCTCGAAGGCCATGACTGCGTTTAAAGGTAGATAGACTGAAGACTGAAGGTATAAGGTTGAAGGTAGAAGTTTTGGGGCTGCACCCCAGGCAGGGTTCAAGCGAAGCGTAAAAACCATAGAAGCCGTTTTAAACATGGATTTTGGCCCGAGGTCAAGGCGGCCGTAAAGTTCAAACCGGAGGAATACAAGGTGTATTTCGAGGATTTGATCTTTGCGCCCAACGCAGAGATCGGGTCAAAAGGCGTTTTTAAAACGGCTTCTACTAGTTGATGATGTATTTCTCGGGATTAACCGGCACCCCATTGAGCTTTATCTGGTAATGCAGATGTGGGCCGGTACTACGGCCGGTGTTACCCATCAACGCGATGATATCGCCCCGTTTGACCTTATCGCCCCGTTTCTTTTTGAAACCTTCACAATGGGCATAACGGCTTACGAAACCATGGCCGTGGTTGATCTCGATCACCTTGCCCAGCAGCCAGCGGCGCCCGGCGTAGGAGACTTTGCCATCGGCCGGGGCAATAATCGGCGTACCGATGCGATTGGCAATGTCCAGGGCATTGTGGAATTCACGGCGCCCGGTAAAAGGGGAGACGCGGTGAGCGAACCGCGAGGTAACCCACCCGCGAGCCGGCCGAATCGAGGGGGTAGAAGCCAGCAGGTCGACCTGGGTCTCGAGATATTTCAGTAGCGAGTCAAAGCCGGTCGCCTGGTTGCCCGAAGCATCGCTGAGTTGGTTGGCCTGATGGTGCATTTCACGGATAAGCGAGTTGTGTTTCTCGGTCAACGGGATGCGTGGGTCCAGATCATCCGGGATCGCCCCGCCCATGCCGAACAGGCCGGTGTTATCGCCGGTGTTTTCAATGTTGGCGATGATCCGGATTTTTTTTTCGAACGTATTCAGCTCCACTAACCGCGATTTAAGGGCGTCGATTTCCCGGGCGAAATTTTGAAGCTGGGATCGCTGGGTCGCGATGGTCTGGCTTTGGGATGTATTCTGACGCGAAATGGCCAGCGTATTCTGATATGCATTGCGAACCTGGATATAGTCATATAGGCCGGCACCGGCCAGGGTTAGGCTGGCGATGACCAAAAACAGGACGGTCCAAAAGAACTTGCGGGAAACGCTCAACTGGCGGACCGGGGCATGCGTATTGCTCAGCAGATAAAATGTAAACGTTCTGTTCATAGAAACAACTGTAATACTTCGGGCTGTTACTGCCTGATAAGGGCAGTTTTTACCCCGGTTCTTCCATCATGGCCAGGCCAACCAGGTAATGTCCCTTGAAGCGGCCGGTCTGTTCCTGGATAATGTAGCGTATCTTCGTTTTAATATAGTCGCCTGGTTTCCTGCGGTTCATCGGTGTGTAGCGAGCTTTGATCTCATCACCGGAGCGCAAGTGCGCCAGGACAGAAGATCCCTCTTTTACCAGAAAAAAGAGTCCTTTTAAAGGGACTTCCCAAATTTTTGATTGATAAACCGCCCCCATGTCCTGGATGTGAAACTCGACACACGCATAGCCAGGTTCACAGGCGTGTTCGTCTGGACTGGTTTTTTGGGTTGATTGAATTAAGGCCATCTTGGTTCCCCTGTTCGATAATTATGGTGGCACCCGGACCGGGAAGCCCTGTGGCTGCTCCGGTCTATTTTATTTATCGGGCATTTTCGAATTTACATTAGTGAAAAAGATTATAAATTCAAATATTTCTTAATCTAAACAGGTGAAACCACGCAGGCCTTCGAATTGGTTGCACAAACTGCTTTGGCAACATTATTCGTCGCACCGGTGTGGTGTGGGTAGAAGCTACCTAAAACCCGGGTAGCGCCTACAAGATGAAAACGGTGCAATGCAATTTTCATCTTTAATGTAAGTGCGGGTTCCCGATTGATCTGAACACTCGCCGGAAGAGATGCGGTTTGGCTTGCGATTGAAACCGGGTCTATGTCGGAGGTGTCAAATTCACCGGGAAAGGGGTGGCCGTGGGATGAATCGGCCACCCTTCCCGACAAACCCTTAATTCCCAGATGCGTCATCGGGCGAATGATTTGGTTATATTCCGTGAATTAAGGGTACTCATAGCTATATCAATTAGCATGCCAAAACACGCAAAAAAATTTAAACACTTGAATTTATAGAACATAGTATTTTCGTAAAAATTCAGAAAAGACTTGATGTTGATATTTGACGGGTGTATGGTGAAATATCATTAAAACATATGCTGAAATATCGATACTTACATGCGACATTCCGACATAAGCCTGTTTAAATCCCTCTCTGAGGAACTGGACCCGAAGGTCCTGCAACGGAAGTTCCTGCTGTCTTTACTTGAACTCCAGGGCGTCGGTCGGGGATCTATCTGGATCAAACGCGAGGACAAGATCCTGTGCATCGAAGCCGTGGGCGTGGAAAGTGAAAACGTTAAAAATGTTGAGATCGATGCCGGGCGACCAAGTGTCGTGGGGTGGGTGATCGAGCACGGTAAGATGACGATTGCCGAGCCCAAGGCAGACAAGCGTCATTATCGTGAACTCGAAGAGAAGCTGGCCATCAAGGGCAGCCTGATTCTATGCTTACCTCTGTTTCTAAGGGATCAAACCGTATACGGTGCCGTGCAGATAATCGATACTTTCCCGGAAACGAGCAGGCTGAACTTGGACCAGGAGTATCTTGACCACATCCAGGACCTTGTCAACATCGGATCCACCTCCCTGGCCAATGCCATTTATTATAACAACAGTTTGAAAGAAGCCGATGCCCTGCGGCAGACTTTGAACATCATCCGCAGTGAACAGGTTGTCCTCGGGCAGAGCCCTGTCTTTCTTAAGGTGCTTGAGCGTATCCGTACTTATGCCGTAACCGATTATCCTGTGCTGATTACCGGCGAGAGCGGCACCGGTAAAGAACTGGCTGCCAATCGTATTCATGAGTTGAGCAATCGGCGGGATAAACCCTTCCTGGTCCAAAATTGCAGCGCCATTCCGGAAAACCTGTTGGAAAGCGAACTTTTCGGACACCGGAAAGGCGCCTTTTCCGGTGCCATCGAGAACAAGATCGGACTTTTTGAAGCTGCCGATGGCGGAACCGTATTTCTGGATGAAATCGGGGATATGCCCCTCAGTCTCCAGGCCCGGATCCTGCGGGTCATCCAGAATAGCGAAATAAAACCGGTGGGACAGACCCGGGTCAAAAAAGTCGATATTCGCATCATATCAGCCACCAATATCAACATCCAGGAAGCAGTGAACACGGGTGGGTTCAGGCAGGACCTCTTCTTTCGGCTTTCAGTGCTGCCCTTGCAGCTGCCCCCCCTCAGAGATCGGAAGGAGGACATTCCGCTTTTGTTTCGGCATTTCATGAAGCGGGAGTCTTTGCGCATGGGGCTGCCGGCCAAGCCGACCATGCCCGAGGCGATGCGTATGCTGATCGATTACGCCTGGGACGGTAACATCCGGGAACTTGAAAATATCGCCCGCTATCTCTTGGTTGTGGTAGATTCGGACATCATCGAACCGCAGGATCTGCCCTTTTTCTATGACCTGGGCCGGGTAATGGCGCCGGTTTCTCCACCTGGGGCCGGTGGCCCGCCGGCCGCTGTTGGTGCCATAGCGCCGGATCCTGGCCGGTACCTTGCATTTGGGGAGCGGACCTGGGAGCAGGTTGAAAAAGCGTATGTGCGCTACCTGCTGGAGCACTACGACGGCAACGTGACCCGGGCCGCCAAGGCCGCGGCGATCAATCGGTCGACGTTTGCTTCGCGGATGCGCAAGCTAAACATTACCAAGGCTTAACCACCTTGGGAATGAAGGTGTTTCAGTATCAGCCTGATTCAAGCCCGCTGTTTGAAACCCGCGTCCACCACGATAACGTTCTTGCGCCCCTTTTTTCTCAGCTTGCGGAGTCGCCGCAAAACACGCTGGAAATCGGTGGCCCTGGTGTCCTGCTCCCAGCCCGAGCGGTCCATGTATTTGAAAAGGGCCTTCCCATCACGGGCAGACCGGGTTCCCCGGATGAGCTCCCGCCTGAAGTTGTCGAGTATCTGCCGGCCTTCTGCCAGGCTGGTTGCGTAAGAATAGGGGTAACCGGTCGTCAACCCGTCCAGAATCCGGTAGGCTGGCGTATTGAACTGGCTGGGTGTCAATACCCGGACAGCCTTGCCGATTCCGACTTTTAAAAGTTGCTGTTGGGCTTTGTTCAGAAGGTCGCCGTTTTCCAACAGCAAGTCCCAAGCATTGCGAAAATCCGTTAAACAGGTCAGGTCGGGTTCCAATTCAACCGCCGCGGCTTTTACGGCTTCGACAACCCGGGCCAGCTCGTCCCGGTTTCTAGCCTTGAGGGTAATGGTCAAACGATTGCGTTTTTTATCTACCTTTACGCTGCTCACGATTCCTCCCGGGCCACGGACGGAAAGAGGCCTGCGTTGGTGTGCGGTAAGAACTTGGCTGCTGAAAACCGGTTCATGAAATCCTGGTTCACATTGAGTTCCAGGTACGTGATGCTGTCCCGGATGTGATCGATCTCCGCCAGGCAGTCGGCATGGTTCAAATAGTGGGTAGCGCCGCCCAGACTGCTGTTGCCCAGGCTGTGGTAAGTGGTCAGGGGCAGGTCGGGCAGCATCCCTATGGAAATGGCCGCCCGGGGATTGATAAAGGAGCCGAAAGTGCCGGCCACGTAAAAAGAAGTGAGGTCGGACAGGGCGGTACCCACTGACTGGCTGATGGTTTCCAGGATGGTGTACATAGCTGCCTTGGACCTGATCAGGCTGTCGAGATCCGCCTGGCTGATGGTCAGGTCGCGGCCGGTGCCCGAATTTTCCCCGTTAACCAACATGAAGTGAGCCAGTTCCGCCTGGTACCGAATGCGGTCGTCACATTTTTCCGGAACCAGTTTGCCGCGGATGTCGAGCATACCTGACATGAACAGGGCCGCCGCCAGGTCGATCACCCCGGAGCCGCAGATACCGACCGGCGGCAGATCGTCGATGGTGCTGATGCGCAGCTCTCTGGAACCGGGCACCCGCTGCACCTGATCGATGACCCCGGGGCCCGCCATCATGCCCATTTTGGTCACGCCGCCTTCAAGTGCCGGACCGGCAGCCCCGGCGCAGGCAATCAGCCAGTTTCGATTACCAAGCACTACCTCGGCATTGGTGCCGACATCCACCATGATAGCGGTTTCATCCCGGTGATGCAGGCCCGCATACAGGATTCCCGCGATAAGGTCACCGCCGAAATAGCTGCCGATGTTCGGGAACATAAAGACCCGGGCATGCGGATTCAGTTTCAGGCCCAGATCAGAGGCTTTTACCAGGTTGGGCCGGTTGACCGCTGGAATGTAGGGTTCGCGGATAATCCATTGCGGGTCGAGTCCCATGAACAGGTGCGTCATGGCTGTGTTACCGGCCACTGCGGCCAGCAGCACAGTCTCAGGTTCAACGCCACAACTTTGGCACAGGCGGGCAAGTTCGCCATTGAGGCCGCCCACAATCAAGGCCTGCAGGGCCGCCCGGCCCCCGGTTTCAGTTGTGTGGTGAATTCGGGCCAGGATATCCGGGCCAATTGCAATCTGCGGATTGTCAAAAGAACTTTCTTCCAGGACATCACCGGAGATCAGGTCGACCAGCCGCAGGACCACCCGGGAGGTCCCCAGGTCAATGGCCGCCCCAGTCAGCGGTGCGGGGTCACTGGCCGGTGATAGTCCGAGCACGGTCCAATGGTCCTGACTGCAGCAAAGGGTGCAGTTGAATTCTCCGTCTTGTTTGCGTAGAAGCCCGGGGAGATTCCGCAGCAGACTTATGTCGATGGAAACGGTCCCGGTAGAAAGGGCGGGTTTCAGGGCGGCAATAAGGCGCTCAGCATCCGCTGTGTTGTTTTGCAGGCTGGCGGCCGGTACCGTGATTTTCTTTACCCATCCACGTAACGATTTAGACATAATGCGTTCCGTCAAGCCGGCGGTTCTATTTCCTGGAGAAGTGCATTCATAACGTCTCCAGCGCGGCCTTTCAACAGGTAATCGCTGGTAGTATGGGTAAGGGGGGTGGATTCCGGATTGATCTCAATGACTGTCGCCCCACTTTGCTTGGCAATCACCGGCATGAAGGCCGCCGGCTGCACCACGGCGGAGGTGCCGACGACCAGCATGAGATCGCACCTTGCAGAGATCGCCTGGGAGCGAGTCAGGTGTTCGGGCGGAATCAATTCGCCGAAGAAGATGCAGGCGGGCCGTAAAATACCGCCGCACATGCATTTCGGCGGCATTTCTTCAAGGGTGACATCGGCGGTGTCTATTTCCCGGCGACACTCCAGGCACTCCATGACCGCAAAGGAACCGTGAAACTCGATTACATCACTGTTGCCGGCCATCTGGTGCAGTCCATCCACGTTCTGGGTGATGACTGTCTGCAAATACCCCAGAGACTCTAGGCGAGCCAGCCCCAGGTGGGCATCGTTGGGGCGCGCCGTATCCAGGGTGCTTTTCATTTCACCGATGAGGGCCCGCCACACCTTTTCGGGGTCGCGCATGAAAGCATCAATGTGGGCGTACTCCATGGGGTCGAATTTTTCCCAGACCCCGCCTTTGCCTCGAAAAGGAGGAATACCGCTCTCAACACTTATACCGGCACCGGTGAGAGCGACAATTTTTCGGCTGGCCGCAATGTCCCCGGCAGCTTTTTTAATCAGATCGGCCATTGTATTAGGTAGCGGGTTTAAGGTTTAAGGTAGAAGCTATAGGGGCTAAGGTTGAAGCCTGAAGGTGGAAGGTAGAAGGTTGAATTCACCTCTAAGAGGGATTTTAATTGATTTTACTTCAGCCTTCTACCTTATACCTTCAACCTGGCCTTCCTACAATTGGAACGTGTCGTCCGCCGCGACGGCAAAACAATCCATACCTATCTTTTCTTTTTTAAGGCGCTCACGGCACTTGGCAACGATGGCGTCCATCCCGTCATCGGATCGATCCTGGTTCAGGTGAAACAATCCAAACTGTTTGACTTCAGCCTTGATGGCCAGATCAAGGGCCTGGGTATAGGTGCTGTGGCCCCACTCGATTGTTTCTTTATATTCTTCCTCGGTGTACTCGGCATCGTGAATGAAAAGATCCGCCCCCCGGGCAAATTCCAGGTAATCGTCCGGCACCAGGCCGCCGCCATGTTGAAAGCCGAGCTCATTGTCAGTCAAATACACAAAGCTTTTACCGTTCTCCGTGAATTTGTAGCCCGCACCGCCATTGGGATGACTCAACGGAATAGGTTCAATGGTGAGCGACCCGATGGAAAATATCTCCGGACAGGCATCGGGATACGCGATGCTGGCCTTTATTTCGGAATACTTCACTGGAAAACTGGGTGGCGACATGACTTTGTTGAGCATTTTTTCTACAAAATCAGTATGAAATGGACATTTATGGATGGTCAAATGCGTGCGTCCATAGAAAATCGGTTTGAAAAAGGGGAATCCCATGACGTGATCCCAGTGGGCGTGGGTGAAGATCATGTGGTAGGCGTAGCGCTTTTGATCCATCAGGCTGTTGCCGAGGCGGCGGATACCGGTACCGGCGTCGATGATAATGATTTCATCCTCGGACGAGCGGATTTCAAGGCAGGCCGTATCGCCGCCGTATTTGAGATACGCCTTCCCGGAAACAGGGGTGGAGCCTCTGGATCCCCAGCAGGTTATGCGCATATCGACTCCATAAGGTGTTGATATTATTGGGCGGTTATAGTTTCTTCACGACGGGCGCGACCTTGCCCGGATTAACATCCCGCAGGCCGCGGACGTCTTATTCTATGACGGGTGATGGATGTTAGAATCAGCCGGATTTTTACTAATTTTGAATCTATAACAAAAACGGATGTTTTTCAATGTTTTCGCGTTTTACCCAGAAAAGTATGCCAGACACCATCCCGGCTCCAGCGGTCGAGGATGGTTACCGGGCGGTTGGCCAGATAGTCGCTGATCCGTTTGGCGTCGCTGCGCAGCATCCCCGATAGGATAAACCAGGGCTTTTCCAGAAAGCCGGGGTCGCGCACCAGGTGCCGCATGACATCATAATGAATATTAACGACCAGCAGATCCGCCGGGTAGACCAGGTGTTGTTCCGCCCGCCCGTTGACGACCAGGATGCGTGCTTCCATATGATTGTGGCGGATATTTTCCAGCGTGGTAACGGTGGCCAGATAGTTGAAGTCTACAGCCAGCACCCGGCTGCAGCCGAGCTTGGCCGCCGCCAGGGCCAGAACCCCTGTTCCGGTTCCCAGGTCGAGCAGACGCTCTATGCGTTCGGCGGTGCAAACCCGTTCAATCGCTTTCAGGCAATCTGCGGTGGTTGGGTGGGTGCCCGTTCCGAAGACCACCCCGGGATCCATAATGATGTCGATCGCGTCCACTTCCGGGACGGCCTCAATCCAGGGCGGCCGCAGCAGGAAGCGGCCGATCCGAATCGGTTCGATCCGGCCGCCTTGCCATTCGGCATAGGTCATCTGGTAGCTGTCCAATAGGCGTAGATGCGGGTGAGCGGTCACCAGACGGGTGACCGTTTTCTCAGACGGGCACCGGAAAAAGAGGAAGGAGAACCCATCCTCTTCCCAGTTGCCAATAAAATTGTCATCCTGGATTCCGGCCTGCGGGGGCAGGCGGCCGGCGAGGTAGTATATATAAAGATCTGAATCAGGCCCTATGCGCTCTAAAGGCCCCTTTTTCATTTATGCTGTGGCAGCTGGTCCATGTACCACTGCATGGGGTCCAGGTGTTTAAAGCCCAGGGCTTCAAGCTTTTTCTTTACCGGGCCCACATTCTGGGTAAGCAGATAGGGGAAGACCGCCCGCATATTCTCATCCCAGTAACGGGCCACCAGGATGCTGCCGATGGAGACATTTTCCGCGGTAATGGCATCCACGATTTTTTTCATCTGACCCACTTTCTCTTCAACCAGGACACACAGCAAGGTCCCGGGCTCGCCGATACCAAGCACGTTGGTGAAGGCCCTTAGCAGGTCCCGGACCGATATCATTCCCTTGAGCCGCCCATCGTCCGACACTACTGGAAAGGCACCTACTTTTTCTTTCTGGATCTTCAAGAGCGTATCCTGAATGGTGTCCAGGGGGGAGATGGTTTTCGGTTGCGGCGTCATGATGTCCTTGATTTTCAGCGCGGCGACTTTTTCCTTCTCCTCCTCGCTGGCGACACCCTTGTAAAGATCGTAGGGCAGGGCACTGCGGATACCCCGGTCGGTAATGATGCCGATGAGTTTATCGCTATCTTCAACTACCGGCAGGTGGCGGATCCCATTGTCCCGCATGAGGTCTCGGGCGGAGAAAATGGTGTCATCCGCGGTAATGGTGATGACCCGGACGGTCATCGAATTACTTACAAACATTGTGTCCTCCAGGGGCGTAACTTCGTTACGCAGGTTTTTTAGGCTGAAGACTGAAGGTTGTTTCGTTTTAAAGTTTGCTTCCGCCTCAAAGTCTACTAACTTTTACCTAAACTTGAACTATCGGTTCAAGAGGATATCTACATGGTTGCTGGCCAGTTCACCCAGGCGCCGGAGACAATAGCCACCCTCCAGCACGGACACCAGCTTGCCCCGGGTGTGCTCGGCTGCCGCATCGAAAAGGGTTTCCATGATCTGGGTATAGCCTGCGGTTGTCAGGCTGACGCCCGACATGTCGTCTTCACAATGCGCGTCGAAGCCGGCTGAAACCAGAATGAATCCCGGTTTAAAATTGGCCAGGGCCGGCAGCAGGTCTGACTCGAAATGGGCCGCATATTCACTGTCCCCCTGGCCGGGGAGGATCGGCAGATTCAGTGTTGCACCGCTGCCGGCCCCATCGCCGCTTTCAAAGGCGCGCCCGGTTCCGGGAAACGCGAACGACGGATGCTCGTGAATGGAAAAGTAGAACACGGTGGGGTCTTTTTCGAAAATATGCTGGGTACCGTTGCCGTGGTGTACATCGAAATCGATGATTGCCACCCGGTCGATACCCCATTTTTTCTGCAGGTAGCGCGCTGCGATGGCAATGTTGTTGAAATAACAAAACCCCATGGCGGAGTCCACTTCGGCATGGTGCCCCGGCGGACGTACTGCGCAGAAGGCATTGTCTATCTCGTCCTGCATCAGCAAATCGATGGTGTCCAATATACCGCCGACAGCCAGCTGGGCAATTTCGTACGTGTCGGCACACATCTGGTTGTCGGGGTAGTCAATGGTCTTGCGACCGCCGAAGCAGGCCGCCTCGAAACGGCGGATATAGGCTTCGTCGTGCACGGACTCGATCCATTCCATGGCCGCTGGACTGGCACTGATGCGGACCAGCTTTTCAAGCTGGCCGCCCTCTTCAAGGCCTTTGAGGATCGCCTGTAGACGTTCCGGTACTTCCGGGTGATAAGGCCCGGTATCGTGCAGGAGGTAACGGGGGTCATACAAAAAGCCGGTTCGATTCATAAAGACTCCAGAGGATAGGCGCTAGGGCATAACCGTTTGAAAGATCCTTTCCGAAGCGGCGATGGCCGGATTTTGTTCCGGTATTTCAATTGTCGGGCGGCCTTCAAAATCATACTCGTAAACCGTATCATCATCCGGCAGGGTTCCGAGCAATTTCAGTTCGTTTTCGTCTAAGATCTCTTTGATTTTGGGAGACGGTTCCTCTTTGCAGCGGTTGATGATCAATCCGCATTCCTTAAAACCGATGTTCAGCTCCGCGGCCAGTTTGTTGATGCGGGTGGCTGCCTGGATGCCGCGCCGGGAGGTGTCGGACACCAGCAGGAGCAGGTCCACATTTCGGGTTGTCAGCCGGCTGATATGTTCCATGCCCGCCTCGTTGTCCATAACGATGTAGGGGTAATTGCCGGTCAGCTTTTCCAAAAAACCGGTCAGCAGGGTATTGGCCGCACAGTAGCAGCCGGAACCCTCCGGTTGTCCCATGACCACTAAATCGTAGCCGGTGGATTCCACGATGGCCTGTTCGAGTTTCATCGACATGAACACATCCTTGGTCATGCCGCTGGGCACGGAGCCTTTTCTCATTTCTTCCCGGGCATTGCCCAGTGTGTCGGTCACTTCCAGTCCGAGGACTTCATTGAGATTGGCATTTGCGTCGGCATCCACCCCCAGAACTGGAACGCGTTCGGTTTTCACGAGATAGCGGATGAGCATGCCGGCGACGGTGGTCTTGCCGGTGCCGCCTTTGCCGGCCAGAGCGATTGAGTAGGGCATCTTTAGGTGCTTCCTTTCTATAAACGGTGTCGAGACCGTTGGCTTGGTTAGCGCGGGTTCTTTATGCAACTAGCCAACAACCTTTAAGTTAGTCTGGTGCAACAGTCAACCCTAATAATAAGACTATTCGGGGGGTTTGCAATGCAGCCGGCAGGGCCGGTCCGCACGCGGCGGTCCCATGAGGGGCGAACAGAGATAACAGCCCGATCTATTTACTGAATACGCTTCAGTTCTCCCGGTAAAACGCCTTGCATTGGACCCAGGGTTATGGTACCTCTGCTAATTGTTTGTGGAACATCCCAATAACGAAATGTCTCCTGCCACGGTGACTGATGTTTAACGCGTATCCATCCACAGCGGTGTTTTTCTGCCCGGAGTGACGCCCCAGCTTCATTAGCGGTTAAGGTCGCAGGCGGACCGGCGCCCGGTACTAAAACCTGCCCCGTGTGGACGGGGACGAACTACCAACAGAGAAGGGAACGGCATGGAATTTGAACTGAGTAAGTCACAAAAAGAAATTCAAAAGGCGGTCCGAGATTTCGTAAAAGGTGAGTTTAAAAAGGATGCCATCGAGCAGCTGGTTGAAGAGCACGCATACCCCACGGCCATCTGGAAAAAAGCGGCCGATCTGGGGTTTATCGGCATACACTTTCCGGAGGCGTATTCCGGTGAGGGCCTGGGCGTCATGGAAAACATTCTCGTGGCCGAGGAACTCTGCCGGGGAGACTCGTCGGTTGGGGCCTGTCTGATCCTGGCGGATTTTGCCTCAGAGATCGTGCTGCACTTCGGCTCTGACGAAATGAAGGCCAAGTGGCTTCCGAAAGTGGCCGAGGGAGAGGTGCTGTCCTGCGGTGCGTTTACCGAACCGGACCACGGTTCCGATATCACGCGCATGGATACGACCGCGGTACGGGACGGTGACGAATGGGTGATCAACGGCAGCAAGATCTTTATCACCAATGGCGGTGAAATGGCTGGATTTTACAGCGTCCTGTGTCAGACGGACCAGGAAATTTCTCCGAGCCACCGGGGTATGAGCACCATTCTCGTTGAAGCGGACCGCCCGGGGCTCTCCACGGTTGACGTGGGTCGCAAAATGGGAATCCAGCTGATGGATACCGCCGAGGTGATTTTTAAGGACGTGCGCGTTCCGGTGGACAACCTGATCGGAGAGGAAAATCGCGGTTTTTACCAAGTACTGGAATTCTTCGATGAAAGCCGGATCCTAATTGCGGCCCAAGGGCTCGGCACGGCCCAGGGTGCGTTTGACCGGGCCCTCAAGTATACGAAAAGCAGAGAGCAGTTCGGTAAGAAGATTGCCACTTTCCAGGCCAATCAGCACAAACTGGCCGACATGGCCACCAAGATTGAAATGGCCCGCCTGTTGACCTATAAGGCCGCCTGGAACTTCGACCAGGGCCGCATCGATCCGAAATTGACCTCGATGGCCAAAATGGTTGCCGCGCGAACGGCCGTGGAAGTGTGCGACGAAGCGATCCAACTGCTGGGCGGATACGGCTACATGGCCGAATACGAGGTCGAACGGTTCTACCGGGATGCCAAGATTACCGAGCTGTATGAAGGCACCAAGGAAATACAGAAGAATACGATTGCGTCCAGTGTAATGGGCAAACTCAAGTAGTGTCCATTCGCAGACAGCATCTTTTGGCCCGGACCTGTGTTTTTGCTTTTTTGAGATCCTCGACGTAGCGTCTGCTACGCCTCCGGTCTCAAAAGCGCTCAAGCCTTGCTTCGAACCAAAATCTACCATCTGTGAAAGCACACAGGCGTGATAAACAGCTGTGGGGCCCAGCCGGTTAGATTCTCCGGCTGGACCGTTTGTGCACCGAAACGTTATAGGTGGAAAACATTGAACAGCGGGGAGGCATTCTAAAATGGCGGATCTTGTTGACCTGTTTAAAAAGACCATGCTTACCGGTGTTGGCCTGGCTCTGAAAGGGAAAGACGAAATTGAAGAGCTGTTCAAGGAGTTCGAAGAGAAACTCAACCTCAAGGACGAAGAGGGCCACAGTTTCCTGGCCGAGTTCAAGAGCAAGATCGATGAAACTCAGGACAAGCTTGAGCAGCGTGTTGAAAAGGCCGTCAAGGAGTTCATGAAGAAGGCCGACCTGGTGACCGGCGCGGAACTCAACGCGCTGAAGAAAGAAATTCGTGAGTTGAAAAAAGCCATCAGCGATTCATCTGACTAAATGCGTTCTCAAGTGGTCACACTTGAAAACGCTTCCAACTCAATTTCATATTTAAAAGATTCTACCCTGCCCAATTGTAATGAAGTAAACTCGGCATCATCTGACCGATCATAAATAACTGTACTTGTTGAGATTGTTCCGCTACACTCCCTGCTATGCTGAGCATTCGCAAAATAGGCGTCCTGGGACGGACGCACCGTCATCTCAACCGCTATCGTCATATCCTGGGCGTGTTCATTTCCTACGGCTTCGATGAACTGCTGGATCTGCTCAAGCTCGACCAGTTCATTACCTCCGGGCTCAAGCTGGTTTCCAGGGCGCGGGACAAGCCGGTCAGCCGCTATTCGCGGGCCGAGCGCATCCGCATGGCTATCGAAGAACTGGGTCCGACCTATGTCAAGCTGGGCCAGATTCTCTCCACCCGGCCCGACCTGATTCCCATGGAACTGGTGAACGAACTCTCCCGCTTGCAGGACCGGGTTCCGCCCTGCAGTTACGAAGAGATCAGCGCGGTCGTCTCCAAGGAGTTGGGCGCGCCTCCGGAAGAGGCCTTTGCCACCTTCGAGACCGAGCCGCTGGCATCCGCCTCCATCGGGCAGGTCCACCGGGCGACCCTGGCGGATGGGGAAAAGGTGGCCGTGAAAGTCCAGCGGCCGGGGATGAAGAAGATCATCGAGGTGGATCTAGAGACCATGCTGCACCTGGCCACGCTGATGGAGCGCCACATCAAGGAGGTGGCTTTTTACCGGCCCGTGAAAATCGTTGAAGAGTTCGCCCGGGCACTGGAAAAGGAGATCGACTATGCCATCGAGGCGGCCAGCATGGAGCGCATGGCTGGGTATTATGAAGATGACCCGGATTACTACATTCCCCGGGTATACCGCCGGTCATCCACATCCCGTGTTTTGGCGATGGAGTACGTGGAGGCTATCAAGATATCGGATGTCTCCGAGCTGGACAACGGCGGCCTGGACAAGCAGGCCATTACCCGCAAAGGGGCCGATTTCTATCTCAGCCAGATATTCGAGCACGGTTTTTTTCATGCCGATCCGCACCCCGGCAACATCTACATTCTGCCGGGCGAGGTGATTTGCCTCTTTGATTTCGGCATGATGGGCACGGTGGACCTGCATACCCGCGAGGATTTCGTTGACCTCGTCGACAATGTTGTGCACCGGCAGCCGAGTAAAACCATCCGGGTGTTATTGAAGTTGACGGACTGGGATCATGAGCCCGACATGCGGCAGCTCGAAAAAGACGCCGCCGAGTTCATGGAAAGCTACCTCTTCAAGTCCCTCAAGGATATCGAGATCGGCAAGCTGCTGAATCGTCTGATGGATCTTGCCTCCCGTCACCGGCTGCGCATCCCCCCGGACACCTTCTTGATGATGAAGGCCCTGGCCACGGTTGAAGGCGTGGCCCGCATGCTCGATCCGGAATTCGACATGATCGGCCGTACGGCGCCGTTTATCGAGAATGTCAAACTGGCCCGTTTCCGCCCGGAGCGGATCACCGAAGACATCCTGCGCTACGGAACCGAGCTGCTCCATTTTCTGGATCGCTTCCCCAAAGACCTGCTGCACATCACCCGTCAAATCCGGCGCCAGAAATTCGTGGTGCGTTATATCAACGAACACCAGGACGAACTGATTGCGGCCCAGCACCAGGTCAGCAACCGGATCGCTTTTGCCATCGTTATAGCCGCCCTCTTGATCGGCTCGGCCATGATTGTCATTGCCAAGACCCCGCCGCTGTTATACGGCATTTCCTTGATCGGGATTATCGGCTTTATTTTTGCAGCGGTAATGGGGATATGGTTGTTGATAGCGATTCTTCGAAAAGGCCGGCTATAGAAGCCGCCTCAAAAGCGTCTTTTGGCCCAATCTCGGCGTTGGGCGCGAAGTTTCGGCACGGAGTGAAGCGATAGCGCTATCCTCGAAATACCTGAGTATTCCACCGGTTGGAACTTCACGGCAGCCTTGATCTTGATCCAAAATCCAGCTTTGAGATGGCTTCTGAAGCTACTAGATTATATCAAAATGTGACGGTTACTATTCCTCATGGCACAATCTAAATCCAACATAGTGCTTACAGGCATGCCGGCCGTCGGTAAAAGTACCATTGGGGTACTCCTCGCCAAACGCCTGGGGCTGGCCTTTGTGGATACCGACATCTCGTTGCAGACCTCGGAAGGCAAATCTCTACAGGAATTGATCCAGACTTACGGGCTGGAACAGTTTTGTGATCTGGAGGCCGGTCACATTCTTGCCCTGGACATCCAGGCCAGCGTGATTGCCACCGGCGGAAGTGTTGTATACCGCAAAGCGGCCATGCGGCATCTGCATAGGTCCGGGGTTGTTGTGTATCTGGATATCGACCTGGCCAGTCTCGAAAAGCGCCTGCGGGATATCGATGCCCGCGGCGTGGTATATGCGCCTGGGCAGAACTTGGCAGACCTCTATGCTGAGCGGCTCCCGCTTTACCGCAGCACGGCAGATATTACGGTGCAGGCCTTCGGCCTCACACCGGATCAGCTGGTAAGCCTTGTCATCGACGCGCTAAGCGAATATCAATAGACACCCCCGTAGATCTGCATTATATAATTGGGTATGCGTATGAAATTTCATGATAATAACATTAGTCTTTCGGGGCGCTTTCACCGGCAGGCACTTCTGCTGGTTCTCTGCGCAGTATTGTTGTTGCCGGCTTGTTCCGGCGCTCCCCTGCGGACAAGCCCCATGCCGGAGGAATTGTCCGGTAAATATCACCTGTTCGATCGTTGGGAAATCAGGACCTGGGGCGATGAGCCGCCGGCCGCATTCAACCAAGCGATCCAGTCGGCTCAATTTAATGAACGGTTTCGAACATTTGCCGACCATTTCCGGAAAGCCCCCAATTTTTTAAGCATCTCCGGTGGGGGCGCCAACGGTGCCTATGGTGCCGGTCTGATAACCGGTTGGACGAAATCCGGTCAACGCCCCAACTTTTCAATCGTCACCGGCGTGAGTACAGGGGCGCTCATCGCGCCGTTTGCGTTTTTAGGACCGGACTTCGACTGGACCCTGAACGAAATTTACAATGCCCACGGAACCGAGGATCTGGTCAATGTGCGCGCCTTGATTCCCAGTATTTTTTCGGACGCCCTATTCGATACGAACCCGCTCAAGCAGCGGATTGCCGCATACCTTACCATGGACGAGATGAAGCTCATTGCGGCTGAGCACGACAAAGGCCGGGTGCTCCTGATCGGGACCACCGATATGGATGCCCTCCGGCCGGTGATGTGGAACATCGGTAAGATTGCCAAGCAAGGCGATCCCCCGGCGCTAGAGCTGATCCACCGCATCATCCTGGCCTCGGCCGCGATACCGGTGGCCTTTCCACCGGTTACTATCCCCATTGCCCATGAAGGTAAGGTGTATGAAGAACTGCACGCGGACGGCGGTGTGACCAACCAGGTGTTTTTATTCCCACCGGGGCTTGACTGGATGGGTTTTGTCGAACATTTCAATATAAAAGCGAAACCAGAGCTGTATATCATCCGTAATGATCACATGGTCGCCGAATATAAAATTACCCGGGCCCGGCTGAAACCGCTGGCCAGCCGCTCCATCGACAGCCCGATTCGGACCCAGGGGATCGGGGACCTCTTTCGGCTGTACGTTACGGCGAAGACCAACAGTTTTTACTACTACCTGGCCCACGTGCCCAACGATTTTTATCGGAAAACCGATGAAATGTTCGATCCCGATTATATGCGGCCCCTCTACCAAATTGGCCACGAGCAGGGCAAGCAAGGCGGCTGCTGGTATTCCACGCCGCCGGGGTTGAAAATGCGCAAGAATGATCCGGGCACCAAAGGATGCAAACCGGTAGAATAGAGGCGAACTCAAAAATGTCTTTTGGCCCAATCTCGGCGTTGGGCGGTCGGCTCCAAGCCTCGAAATACTTGAGTATTCCTCCGGTTGCGACCCACAATTGCGAAGTTGATCAGGCGGGAAGTCCCGCGACGCGGGGGTACCTCGCGGCCGCCTTGATCTTGAACCAAAATCCTATTTTTAGATAGCCCCTAATTCCTCCTCAATGAACGAGAAGTCTATAAGACCAAAGATTCGGCCTGCCATTGATACGACTCGTCTCGCCGCGGCCATGGATCACCTTCCGGTCGGCATCACCATCATCGACACCGCCGGGATTATGCTCTACTACAATGCCTATAGCGCCCGCTATGTGGACCGCAAGCCGGAATACATCGGCCGTGACATTCGGACCTGCCACGCAGAGGATGCCAGCATAAAAAAAATCGAAGGGTTTTTGAAGTTGCTGGCCGCAGGGAGCAAAGCGGAAGTCCACTACGAAGCCGAGCGCGGCGGTGTTCGTTTGGCGGTGACGGTTACGCCTTTCGAATTTGGCGGGGAGTTGGTTGGGTTTATCCAGAGTTTTCTGGTTAAGAAAGGTTGAAGTCTTTCCTTAGGCAAATCATGCTACCGCTGTCATGCCGGGCTTGATCCGGCATCCAAAGGGGCTACCGGTAAATTTTACTGGATCCCGGCTTTTGCCGGGATGACGAGAGAACGCCCAGCTATTCTTCCTTGGGATCCACTAACGCTCCGCGTTTGACCGTCCCGCGTCCGAATTTCTTGGCGATATCATCCAGCGCCTGGTCCGCTTTTTCCCATTTTTGATCCGATCCCGGGCCCGTATCGCTGCCGAAAAGATCTTGCTGGACCGGTGTGTCCACGGGCAGCAGGCCCGAGGCGCCGACACCGATGAGGCGCAGGTCCATTATTAGGGGGTAGTCGCGAAACAGGTCGGCCGCTGCCTTGAAGATCGTCATGCCGGATTGGGTCGGGCGGTCGAGGGTGGTACGGCGGGTGACCAGTTTGAAATCGGCGTGCTTGACCTTGAGGGTGACGGTCCGGGCTTTGAATTTTTTGGTCCGCAGCTGGCGGGCAACGGTTTCGGACTGGGCGAGCAGCTTGTTTATTAGAAATTCACGGTCGGAGGTGTTTTCGGCCAGGGTGTTTTCCGTGCTGATGGAGTGGGCCGCGGTATCCGGTTCGACCCGGGCATCGCTCTGAGCATTGGCCAGGGCCAGCAGCCGGACACCGAATTTGCCGAGGCGTTCGGTCAGGGCCTTTTCAGTATACTGCCGGGCATCTCCGAGCTTATTGATCCCCATCTCTTTGAGTATCTTGCCGGTGATCTTACCCACCCCGGGCACTTTTTCAATTACCAGGTTTTCAATAAAATCTGTCGTTTCCGCCGGTGTGATTTCGGTCAGGCCATCCGGCTTGTCCATGTCCGAGGCGATCTTGGCCAGGAACTTGAGCGGGGCAATACCCACCGAACAGTTCAAGCCGGTCTGCTTCTTGATTTCCATCTTGATCTTCTGGGCAATTTCCAGGGGCGTACCGTGCAGGCGGTCGCAGCCGCTGACATCCAAGTAGGCTTCATCGATGGAAACAACCTCGACCATCGGGGTAAATTGTTCCAAAACCGCCATAACCTTCTGGGAGACCTGTTTGTAGCGGTACATTCGGGGTTTGACAAAGGCGGCCTCCGGGCACAGCTTTTTGGCCTGGAAGATCGGCATGGCCGAGTGGACCCCGCAGTGCCGGGCTTCGTAGCTGGCCGCTGAGACCACCCCTCGTTTAGACTTGCCGCCGACGATAACCGCCCTGCCGCGCAGCTCGGGGTTGTCGAGTTGCTCCACCGAAGCGTAAAAAGCATCCATGTCGACATGCAGGATCATCAGCCACCTTTTCCTTTGAGTGGTATCGGAAAGGGGAAGGGTTATGAATAGAAACTATCTCAAAATTTGGCTATTGGTTCAAGGTCCAGGCTGGTGAAAATCTTAAACCGGCGGAATACAGACAGTATTTCGCGGATTTAAGGTTTTCGCCCAACGATGAGATTGGGCCGCTAGGCACTGTTCTGAACAGGTTCTAATAAAAGGCTTGCATTAACTGGCAGAATAGTATTGATTACAATTTTGTATTTGAAGTCGCAAAATTTCTAAAACTGTACCACAGAAAGCGCCATGTGGCAAAAATGTAAGCATAGCTTAAGTATTTACAAAATGTGTAGCGCCAGCGCATATGCATAAACAGGTGGAATCATAAATTATGAAACGAATTGAAGAAGTTACCCTGCTCTATGAAATCAGCAAGGCGCTCAACGAGCACATGGATCTGCGCAAGACCCTGTATTCGGTTCTGGATATTCTTTCCAACTCCATGGACATGATCAGGGGCACCGTCACCATCCTCGACCCCCTGCGCAACGAAATCAACATCGAGATCGCCCACGGTCTGTCCAAGTCGGCCGTCAAAAGCGTTAAATACAAGCTTGGTGAGGGGATCACCGGCCGGGTTATCGAGACCGGCAAGCCCATTGCCATTCCCCGCATCAGCGAGGAACCGGAATTTCTCAACCGGACCGCCACCCGCAAATCGAAGCAGGACCAGGAGCGCTCCTTTATCTGCGTGCCGATCAAGACCAGCAGCCAGGTGATCGGCGCCCTGAGCGTCGACAAGTCCTTTGCCGAGAGCTATCCCCTCAAGCAGGGTCAGAAACTCCTGTCGGTGGTGGCCGCCATGATCGCCCAGCACGTGGTCCGGCTGGAAACCATAAAAAGGGAAAAGGACCAGCTGCGCGAAGAGAACAAGCGTCTGAAAAAGGAGCTGGAAAACAAGTACACCATCACCAACATCGTGGGCAACAGCAACAAGATGCGTGAGGTGTACCAGATGATCTCCCAGGTCTCAAAAAGCAACGCCACGGTGCTGATCCGGGGGGAAAGCGGCACCGGCAAGGAACTGGTCGCCAATTCCATCCACTACAACAGCCTGCGGGCCAAGGGCCCGTTTATTAAGATCAACTGCGCGGCAATTCCCAGCAACCTGATCGAAAGCGAACTGTTCGGCCATGAGAAAGGTGCCTTTACCGGGGCCATTAAACAGAAGCTGGGGCGTTTCGAACTGGCCAACAAGGGCACCTTGTTCCTGGACGAGATCGGGTCCATCGGGCTGGACGTCCAGACCAACCTGCTGCGGGTCCTCCAGGAAAAAGAGTTCGAGCGCGTCGGCGGCCAAAGGACCATCAAGGCCGATGTGCGGATCGTTGCTGCCACCAATAAAAACCTGGAAAGTGCGGTCGAAGAAGAATCCTTCCGCGGCGATCTCTACTATCGGCTGAATGTGTTCCCCATCTACATGCCACCCCTGCGCGAACGCAAGACCGATATTCTCCTGTTGTCCGATTTCTTCCTGGAAAGATGCTCGAGCGAGAACCAGAAAGACATCAAGCGCTTTTCCACGCCGGCCATCGACATGCTCATGGCCTACCATTGGCCGGGCAACGTGCGCGAATTGGAAAACTGTATCGAGCGAGCCGTCCTGCTGTGCGAAGAGGGCGTGATCCACAGCTACCATTTGCCGCCGACACTTCAGACCGGCGAGGAGTCGGACACCCTGCCGGGGCAGTCGCTGGACGAGGCGGTTGAAGCCCTGGAACGCGAGATGATTATCGATGCGCTGAAGAACACGCGGGGGAATGCGACGGCGGCGGCGGAGTTGTTGAAGACGACGGTGCGAAAGTTTAACTACAAAGCCAAGCGGTATGGCGTTGACTATCGAATGTACCGTTAGACGCAGTTTTATGACTTCCCCTTAGGCTCAATATCGGCGTTGGACGCGAATTCCGAATCCTCGAAATACTTTAAGTATTCCTCCGGTTCATAATTCACGTCCGCCTTGATCTTGAACCTAATTGAAAGTCCTAAAACCGCGTCTAATCCTTATTGAAGGACCATTTTTAAAATCCACTGTGTTAGTTGGGCAAAAAGTAGCAAGCGTTTGTCCGCCGTAGGAGCCCGAGCTGCGAAGGTGGAAAAACGAAACCTTGAACTATATTAAAGCACGTGAAAACACTTTCCCTAATTAAGCACAGCTGGCTTAGTTGAGGGCATCCACAGCTTGTCCATGGATGCCCTCTTTTGTTAGTGCCAAACGCGTTGTGGTTTGTCAGCTGAAATGCGATGCCCATTTGGAGAAGACGGTATTGATGCCATCTTCCAGGTACCCGGGTATCACCCCAAACCCTTCCAGACAATAATTCGCCTCGATCACGTGGCTTAAAAACGTGTCTTCCCGCCGGATTTCATCCAGCGTGGCGGCGTCGCCACGGAGTAAAACAAAGCCATTCATATCACCACCGTGGGCGGCCAGTATGACCGGTTCGAAACTTTCAATCCGGCCAGATTTCTGCAGTTCACCATAGTATTCCATTACCTGCATAAATAGATTCATGGCTTGCTGCTCCCGCCCGGTGGCACTACGATTCCACCCCACAAACAATGCGCCATCAGCCATTGTTGCCTCCTTGTTAATCGTTTAAGTTGTAGGATACAAACAGGTTGCCAACCCGTGGAGCGTCCCCATCGGACCCTCTTGTTTATAGGCCGAAAAAAGAATGGCGTGATGCTTCAGATGGATGCAAAGACCCCCTGAAGCCATCATTTAGGTAATTTGAAGGAACCTGTTTTTAGTAATATTTTCATGACGGGTTATGGGAAACACATTATTGACTGTTCTTACAGGTAATAAAAATGTAGAAGTGGAATCTTGTGGACTGCGAGTGCGGTTAGCGCGCCAGTGGATTTCAGCGAATAAACACCGACCTGTAGTGCGGTTCGGTACGCGTGCAAATTTTAGAGGGAATACTAATTCCTATTACGGCAACATCAAAAAGTCAACTTATCCCTATGGCCGACTTGCCATTGTAAATATGGTCTTCTGGCTCTCTAATTTCCGACTCTTGACTCCAGATTCTCAGATCTATGACCCCAGACTTCCGCTCATACTACCATTTGCGTAACTCATTGTCTTGATACCCCAAGGCCGCTTAACAATTGGTCTACAAGGCGATCCATCTGTTTCAACTGGCGGTCAATGTCAAATGTTTCGAAATTCAATCCCTCTAAGAGGGTGTGGGCATAGTAGGCTCAGAAGGTTGTTTTGGCTGTGGGGAGGTCGGCCGATTTTCGAATTTGGCCCCTTTCCGCATGGCGGACCCCGACTTCAAATCCGCGCATGCCGGTTGGGCGAATACATTCGTTTTCGTCCGTTATCACGAACGCAAAACAGGATAATAGTTGAAAGGCGAATGTCGCTGGTGTAGATAATCTACGGTTTTACTTGAGTGATCTATTGTGATTTGAATCCGTGGTTGGAAAATTTCTTGGCGGGCTCGACATGAATATGCGCAATGCCCGGTTGGGCGATACGGTTGCCATGCTGCTCCTTGGGTCGGTCCACGGCCTAGCGGCTACCCTATCCCTGGCGCCCTTCAACTATCCGCTATTGGCCTGGGTCGCCCCCTGGCCCTTGTTCTATCTGGCCTGGAAGTTCAGGGATTCATGGTTCAAACTGGTGCTGGCCGGCATGGCCAGCGCCTTTTTTGTCTGTCTTTTTGCCTTCAACTGGCTTTTGTTCTACTTTACCACCCTGGGGGACGCGCCCTTTGCCCTGCACCTGGTCCTTTTCCTGGTGTATGCGGTTTTGCTGAACCTCAAGATACCGGCGTTCCTGCTGCTGTTTGGCCTTAGCCGGCGTGCGCGCTGGCGGCCATGGATGCCGCCGACCTGGCTGGTCGCCGGGGCTTTGGGAGTGTTCACGGATGTGCTGGCGCCCCAGATTTTTCCCTGGTACTGGGGCAACCTTCTGGCGGGCAACCCTTGCTATGTCCAGTTGGTCGAATACACGGGCATCTTCGGTCTGTCCTTTCTGCTCTTCGCGGGAAGCTGCTGGCTCTATAAGGTGTTTTGCATGCTCGTGGCTTTGGTCGCGGGTGGCCGGGTCGATTCCGGTTCGGCCCGCTGTTTCCGTTGCCTGCGTCGTTGGCTGACGTCCGCTTTTATCCGCAAGCGGCTCCTGCCCGTGCCGTTCATGCTGTTGGCCCTGCTGCTGTGGGGGGGCGGCCTCAAACAGACCGTGCAACAGTACCAGCAATCCCTGCCCACTGTGAGGGTGGCCATGCTGCAGCCCAATGCGCCCCTGGAGATGTCAGGCGAACATGCGGTGCCCCCGGAGGTGATCGATGGACTCATCCAGCAAACCCTGCCGGACCTGGCCGCCGAGGCAGCCCGAGCTGCCGAATGCAAGCTCGATCTGATTGTTCTGCCCGAAGCCGCGATCCCCTACTACAGCACCGATAAGCAGATGCGGGCAAAGAGAGACGATCTTTATTTAGAAGACTTTGATAGGATGGCCAGACACCTGGCGCGGCGCTGGCAGGCGGAAGTCTATCTCAACGATGTCATTGTAGACGCGGACACCGAGCATTCAAGCGGCCGTAAGATCGATCGCGATTTCAACGCATCGGTGCTCTATTCGCGCGACGGCCGGCGAGGCGATACATACCGCAAGCAGATCCTGCTCGTCTTCGGTGAGTACTTTCCTTTTGGCGGGCTGTTTGCGAAATTGGGCCTGAATGGACTGATTCCCGAGGACCTTCGCGAAAACTACGGAAGGGGGCCGACAGCGAACCTGATCGCATACGGTCATCAAGGCAGAGCCCTGCCGGCAGCCGATCGGCCACCAGCTGCAATGGGGGTTGAATCCGGCGCCCCCCCGCAGCAAGGATGCCGGCCGATCAGCGGCAAGCCGAAGGAAAAACGCGATTACGGTCACTTTCTGCCGCTGATCTGCTATGAGATTCTATTTCCCGATCTCGTCCGGACGTTCTGGCAGGCCGCTCGTAATCCCGATTTCATCGTCAACCAGACCCAGGACGGCTGGTTCGGGGACTCCATGGAGTCGTTCCAGCATTACGAACTGGGCCGCATCCGGGCCATCGAAACCCGGCGCGCCATTGCCCGCTGTACCAACAGCGGGACCAGCGGCTTCGTGGATCTGGCCGGCAATTATGTGAAACCGCTGGCCGGACCGGTCTTCACGGCCCAGGGAACCACGGCCTTCCAGGTGTGGGATGTGCCCGTCAACCGGGGGCAGGCCACCTTTTACACCCGCTGGGGAAATATCTGGATGATCCTGCCGGCGGGGGCCTTTTTGCTCCCCGCCGCAAGGCGTTGGTACCGTCACAGGCAGCCTGTGGGACGGGCCCGTGATTGACGCCGTTCTGCGGTTTATTTTTTCGTCACTCTGATATTGACCGTGTGGCCGAACTCACTATGTACCTTCATCGTGAGGTGGGATGCGCACTTTATGCCATAAAGACCGGGTTCATGAATCGTGACCTTTCCTGCTGCGACGGTCGGATACTTAAAGGCCTGTGCTGCGGGCGGCCGCGGTGTCGATTTTCTTCTGCTCGCATCGGGTTCCGGTAGCCAGGTCCCCAGAGTAAAAGAGATAGCCATTAAAACTGCCACACCGATTAAACTGAATCTTCTTTTCATGGGTCGTCCTCCTTTGGACAGGGTAGCGCTTACAGATGATTAGTAGAGACTGTTGTCGAGCTTGCGAGAAATAGCTTCTGGGGTATTGAGATAAGCGGAAGCGGACGAAAGCCCAAAAAAACCAATGGGAAACTATACCCCCCATTGGTCTGAGCTGTCAATTGATATGTGAAAGGTATTACGGCTCCGATGCGACCATCCGGTCATTACGCAGGGCAATCTCCCCGAGTGCGCTTTTCAAGATTCGGATCAACCGTTTCTCCACCCGCACACTAACTTCCGGCGGCGTATAGCCGCCTTCAACTGAGCGGGCGATGGTGACCAGGGCCGGCCTGAAGCCGCCTGCTTTAAAGGCATGGTATTGGTTCCGGGTCTTTTTCAATCGTTGGATCCAAAAACGCATGCACTACTATCTTTTCGACATGTTCAATGACGATTCCGGATTGGTCCACATCTTCCCTTGGAAGAGATAATGCTTTTGGCCCTGGCAAACACAGTTGATATTGATTGTGCCCCATGAGCGACCCGAGCCGGGGGGATACCGCCAGAAAAAGGCTCGCAGCTTGTTGGCATCGGATGCGTATTTTGTTTTCCACTCCTTGAACAGCTTCTGCGCATTGGGACCGACATAACGACACCGGCCACTGCGGACGCCGCAAGCGCCTTTTCTGTTAAAGCTGTAGGATTTACTTTTGAACGGCGGTGCTTTGATCGCTCCGTAGGCCTGCACATGGATCTGGACCTTCCCCGTGCTGTTGCAGGCGACTTTCCGACGTCTGCGGGAAGAATCGGCGTCTTCTATGGCAAAAGCGACGAGAAACACCACGGCAAACAGCGAAACGGCCAATTTTTTCCGGGTGGAACGTGACACAAGGCTCTCCTTTCTGCGATTATCGTTGATAGTAAGAAAGCGCTAATTTATGTCTCCCTATTAACAGATTGACTTAGTTGCGCCTTACAACAATCATTGCAGGATCACCAACTTTATTTATGCGAACTTGAAATAGCTTTGGAGGGTCCTCATTTACTTATCATTGATTAAAAAAATTATCCAATTTTTTTATCCAATCATCCATTTTCATAATGTTGGCTCCGATGCCAACATGCGGTCATAGCGCAGGGCGATCCTCCCGAGTGCGTTTCTCAAGATCCGGATCAACCGTTTCTCCACCCGAGCACAAACTTCCGGCGGCGTATAGCCGCCTTCAACCGAGCGGGCGATGGTGACCAGGGCCGGCCTGAAGCCGCCTGAAGTCAAAAACGTATCCATGGCCTCCAGAATCCGGTCGATTTCCGCCTGGGAAGACAAATGCTCGGGCAGGCCGATGGCATATTCGAAGTTGGTGATGATGGTGTCCAGGGGCGTTTCGGGCGGCATCTTCTCGACGGCCGCATATACCTTGTAGAGATCCCGTGGCCCCACGCCGAGGCGAAAAAGCCGGGGCAGGGCAGCCAGGCCGGCATACCAGGGCCCGGTCAGCAGGCTGGCGATGTCCGCTTTCAAATCCCGGATCTCTTCGTTCCGTTTTTTGGGATTTTTGGAGAGCCATAGGTTTTCCAGTGAGAAGCGCTCTGCGATGTCGTCGATTTCGGCCTGGGTCAAACCGGCGCGCCGCAATGCCTCGGCCCCGGGGTTGAATGTGGAGAAAATATCCAGGTCGATATCGAGGACGACGGGTCCTGCAAACGGGGCCAGTCGGGCCATATCGGCATCGTAGCGGGCGACCTCGAAGATCAGGGCCGTCGTATGGCGCAGGGTCGCCAACGGGGCCCAGGCGCCATTGGCCGCGTAGTAGTCACTGTCCTGATTGACTTTCAGAGTACCGTCGGCGCTTTCTCCCAAATGAAACGCGTACCGGCCATCTTTAAACTGCTCGGCCCAGGGAGGGCGCAGCCAGATGATGCGGTCGACCAGCCCGGTGCGCACGGCCGCGAGCTGAAAGGTGGCGATGTTCACCCCGGCCATGAAGTCGTTGATGTCTGCGGGCCAGCCGCGGGACAAGGCGGTGTCGGGTACACCCATGTCGGGATGGGCATCGTAATGCAATATGCCCACGCCGCGCCGCGGAAGCACGCCTCTTTGGGCGGCCGCCAGCCAGTGGGCCAGAGCCTGGTCGTGACCACCGCAGACGATTACCTCCACCGGCGGTGGGCGGCCGGCATCGCCGAGGGCCAGGGCTGGCAGGCCCAGGGCCAGAAAGACGAACGCGCCCCATGCAATCCGTACAACGATTTTCTGTCCGGTATCCATAGGGTCTTTCATTGTCCGGTATGTTTAATGCGGTGAAAAAAGGTGCCCGGGGCATAGCGGACCGGGCGCGACTATTCGCCCCGCAAGGCCTCGATGGGATCCAGTCGGGCGGCCTGGCGGGCCGGATAAAAACCGAAGAAAAGTCCCACGGTGGCCGAGAAAGCCACCCCGATACCGATGGCGTTGTAGGCGATCATGAACTCCCAGTTGGAGAAATGGGACACGCCATAGGAGGCGCCCACCCCCAACAGCACGCCTAAAAGCCCGCCCACCAGGCACAGCACCACCGATTCGATCAGAAACTGCCACTGGATATCCGCCTGTTTGGCTCCCAGGGCGCGGCGGATGCCGATCTCCTTCTTGCGTTCGGTGACGGAGACGAGCATGACATTCATCACGCCCACACCGCCGACGAGCAGGGAAATGCTGCCGATGGCACCCAAAAGAAGGGTGAACATGCGCATCTGTACCTTCATGGCGGCGATGAGTTCTTCGGCGCTATTGACCATGATCCCGGTCGAACGATTGCCGGTGGAAAAATACTGGACAATCTCTTCCTCGGCAGCTTCCGGGCTTCCGCCGGGGGCCAGCCTGGCGATGACGGCCTGGATTGCGCTTTTCATATCCAGGCGCTTTGCGGTGGAGATGGGGATCATGATTCCCTCGCTAACCTCGTAAGGACGCATATCGGTGGGCGGTGCATAGCTGATGACGCCCACGATGGTAAACTGCTTTTTCTTGAACAGGATCTTGCTGCCGATGAAGGTCGTAAGGCCGAATTCGCGCAGCTTTTCCTGGACCTGGCTGCCGATCACGCAGTAGTACATGAAGTGATCCAGGTCCGAAATAAAACGCCCCTCGATGAGGTTCAGCTTGTTCAGATCCATAAAGGCGTTGGTGACCCCCAGCGCCGGCACGCTTTCTTTCCGGCCCTGATATTTAAGGGTGTCAAAGATCGACAGGTAGGGCGCCACCACGTCAACCTGCGGACAGTTGGCGGGGATGGCCCGGGTGGTTTTGAGGTTGAAGCGGCTGGGTCCGCGCTGCTGACCGTCCTGATTCATTTCAGGCATAATCTTGAGGATGTCGATCCCCATTTCCTTGAACTGGCGCAGGGCCTCCGACTGAACGATGGTGCCCACCGAGACCATGGCGATGACCGACCCGATCCCCACGAAAATGCCGACCAGGGCCAGGAGGGTGCGCTGTTTGGCGCTCCACAGGCTTTGCAGGGCTTCTTTAAGGTAGGCGCGAAAGATCATGGCGTGGCTCCGGATTCCACGAACCGGCCCTGGGTCAGCTTCAAGACCCGCTGGCACTGGTTGGCCACGTCATAGTCATGGGTGATAATGATGACAGTGATGCCTTCGGCCTGGTTGAGCCGGATGAACAGGTCCATGATGTCTTTGCCCACCGCAGGGTCCAGGGCCCCGGTTGGTTCGTCGGCCAGGATGATGGCGGGTTTTCCCACCAGGGCGCGGGCAATGGCCACCCGTTGCTGCTGGCCGCCGGATAGCTCCACCGGGCGGTGGTGGGCCCGGTCGTCAAGACCGACCTTGGCCAACATCTCTTCTGCCAAAGCGTTGCGACGCCGCTTGGCCATGCCCCGGTAGACCAGGGGCAGCCCCACGTTGCCAAGGGCCGAGAGCCTGGAAATGAGGTTGAACTGCTGGAAAACAAATCCGATTTTCTGGTTTCGGATCTCCGACAGTTGGCTGTCCGTCAGCTTGGATATCTCCTTGTCCTGCATGTAGTAGGAGCCGGACGTGGGTGTATCCAGTAGCCCGATGATGTTCATCAGGGTTGATTTACCGCTGCCGGAAGTGCCCACGATGGACAGCAGGTCCGACGGCTCCACGGTGAGGCTGATGCACTTGAGCACCTCCAGCATCACCGGTCCGACCTGATAGGATTTGTGGATGTTATCCAGTTTTAACATGCGTTCGGTCCCTTGCTCCGGCCCGCGCACACGGGTGCCCATTTACAATCAAATAGCCGTCGCGACAGCGCTTTTTCAACTTTTAGCTCACGCTCAACGCGTAATTTCGTTTTCACATCACCACCTCGTCCCCCTCCTTGAGCCCCGCCACGATTTCCACCGCGTCGAGGGTGGTCATACCGGTCTCGACCGGGACCTTGACGATTTCCCCATCGCCCGCTTTCCGTACCCGCACCCAGGAACCGGTATCATCGGTCTGAACCATGTAAATGGGGATGAGCAGGGCTTTGGGGTTGTCATAGACCTTGACCTGCAAGCTGCTGGACATGCCCAGCTTGAGGTGGGCCTTTTGCTTTGCCGTGAAAGATTCGATGGCAACCGTCACGTCGAAGAAGGAGGCCTCGCCGTACTCCCTAGTGTTAGCCTGGGAGGAGATTTGGGTGACATGGCCGGCCAGATTCATGTCCGCAAAGGCGTCACCGGTCACCGTCACCGTCTGGCCCAGTTTGATTTTGGGAACGTCCACCTCGTCGACTTTGGTCTTGACGGTAAAGCCGTCCAGGTTGCCGATGGAAACCACCATTTCGCCCTGGGCCAGTTCGATCCCCTTTGCAATGAACTTGTTTTTGTTGGCCTGGGGCATGATCACGACGCCCGACACCGGTGCAGAAATAGTCGCCCGACCCAGTTGGTTTTGCAGATCGTCGAGTTTTTCCCGGGCGTTCTCCAGTTCCAGGCGGGCTATCTCCACGTTGGCGGCACACCCTTTTTCCTCGACGGCCGCCAACTCCTCCCTGGCCGATTTGAGTGCATAGCTAAGGTTCTCTATGGTCTCCTGGGCAGATTCGAATTCCGAGCGCGGGATGATCCCCCGTTCGTAGAGGCGCAGGGTTTCCTTCAACTTGGCTTGGGCGGATTCGATGCCGGCTTCAATTTTCGACAGGGACCGCTTGCTGCGCGACACGTCCGTGCTGCCGGCCCAGTTTACCAGCTCCGTGTAACGCTGGCGTACGTTGATCAGGGCAGACTTGGCCCCGCGGATCTGGACGACAAGGGCGGCGGTGTCCATGCGAACCAGCAAGTCGCCGCGGGCCACCTTTTCACCGTACTCAAAATACTTCTCGGCCACTTTGCCTGAAAAGGGGCTGACCACGGTAACGGCCCTGAGGGGGGCCAGCTTACCGGAAAGCGAGATGTTGGCCGAAACCGGTCTGGCTCTAACGATATGGCCCTCGCCCGCCCCGGCCTCGTCGCTATCGTCAGCCGTCTCGGCGTTGGAGGCAAATTGGGCTTCGAAAAAAAACCGGTTCCAGGCGAGGATGCCTCCGCCGCCCAGGGCACACAGCAGCACGAAAAACACGATGAAGCGCCGCACCGTGCGAGCCCGTTTCATGGCCTGCTTCAGCTTGTCGCTTGATTTTTCGAGATCGAGATAGGCGGTGCTGAGCTTCTGGTTCAGGTTCTTTTCCGTGTGCTGCAGATCTTTGACCCGCGAAAGCTCATCGGAAAGCTCCTGGTTGAGCTGGGCGTTGGTCAGGGCCACCGAGGCCACCGAGGCCAGCGATTCAACCTGTGCGACCTGATCGGCCGTAAAAGGCAGGATGTCGCCGCTGCGGGCGTCCTTGGCGTTGAGCAGCTGCACCACCCCGACCACCTTTTCCTCGTAATTCTTGATGGGGATGACGAGCATCGACTTGGAGCGATAGCCGCTGGAGGCATCGTATCTTCGGGGCCCCGTGAAATCGAATTCACCGGATTCGTAGACATCGGCGATGTTGACCGTCTGGCCGCTCAGAGCCACGTGGGAAGAGACATTGGCGTGATTGGGCCGGTTATCGACGTATAGCGGCACCGGGGGGAGTTGCGGCGCCTTGCCGTCCGCGGCCAGGCGGGTGGGTACGGTATCGTTTTGCTGGATGGCAAAGCGAAGGTGCCGGCCGTCTTCTTCGATCAGGTACACGGTTCCCGCATCGGCCGTGGCGAAGGCCCGGGCCTCTTTGAGAATCAGCTCCAGCAGCTTGCCGACATCCTTTTCGGCCGAAAGGGCCAGGCCGATTTCGTTCAGGCGCTTGAGCCGGTCTTCTAAGATGCGTTCTCTCTGGTTCGATTCGCTGACCATTGTATCCTTATTTCACCTCTCGTTCCGATCGAAACTCAATTTCCCAGGTGTCCAGGGTGGTTCCCAGAGCCTGGTCCAGGGCCGTCAGCGAATTTCGATAGGCGATGGCCGCGTCGGATTCGGCATTCTGGGTATTGACCAGGTCGTTTTGAAAGGAGACGACCTGGAAGTTGCTGGAACGGCCGGCCCGGAGTTTTTCCTGCTCGATTTCGAGCTTTTTCTCGGCCAGCTCCAGGGCCAGCCGGGCCAGGTCGAGCTGCTTGGCGCGGGATTCCACATCGCGGATCAGATCCTGGATCTCAATTTCGATGTTGGCCGTGAGCTCGTCGAGGCCGAGTTGGGCCTTTTTATCGGTTATGCGGGCGTTCGACAGACGCTGCGGGCGGCTCAGGTCCCCGTAAACCGGGACGTTGAGTTTAAGTCCAGCCTGCCAGGCTTCGTTGCGGGGGCGGATGCTGTTCAGCTGGTCTTCGGTGTGGCTGTAGGCATAGGAGGAATCCAACGACAGGTCCCAGTACATGTTGTTTTTGGCCAGCATGACTTCTTGTTCGCTCAACGCCTTGTCGAGCCGGGCCTGAAGATAGTCCGGCCGGTTGGCAAAGGCGATCTCAAGACTGCGCTTGAAGGTCGGCCGGATCATTTCGACCTCGGCCTCTGCCACCGGAGCGATGCCGGCGTACTTGTGCCGGTCCAGAGCCAGGATCTTGAGCAGGTTCAGGCGTGCGCTTTCCAGCGAGTTGAGGGCCGACTGGTAGGAAAACTCGTTGTTGGCGATGTCCGCCCGAGTCTGGATGATTTCCACGGCGGCCATGCGCCCCGTCTCGATGAGCAACCGGTTGGTTTCCATGGATGCCTTGGACCGCTCCAGCGACGCCCGGTTGATTTCAACCTGCCGCTGCGCCTGTAGAAAGACGCGGTAGGCGGAGATCACCTCGTTGACCGTGCCTATGAGCGTCGATTTCAAGGAGAGGATATTGACCTTCTCCTGGATTCTGGCGCTTTCCAGCGGTGCCGTGGCGACCGCGGTGCCGGCGCCTTTTAGCAACGGCTGGGAAAAGGAAACCTGCCAGGAACTGACGCTCTGGCGGGAAGTGGTAGTACTGAAGGTCCGGCCCTCGTCGACCGCTTCGTTCCAGGTGAAATTGAAGCTGCCGCCGGTGCGCAAGCGCTTGTCCACCGACAAGGCGGTGTCGAGCCGGTTGGCCTGGGAGCGGGTATCCGAACCGTTGCGTGTACCGGTCCCGGAGGTGCCGATGCCCGCATCCAGCTCCACGTCAGGATTGAACAGGTCCTCGGCCACCTTGAGGTCCCATTTCTGGGTCACCCGTTCCAGGTAGGCGCTCTTCACCGAGCGATTGTGGCGCAGGCCCAGAACGATGGCTTCGGCCAGGGGCATGTGGATCTCTGTCCGGGGCAATTCGGTCGGATCTTTTTGGGCTGCCCAGGTACCAGGCAAAATCGACCCCATAAGCAAAAAAAGGCAGCCTGCCAGTGCCGCCTGGTACCCAGTCTTGGCTGGTTCAAAATCTTTCAATGAGCTTCCTGTAACCAGGTTGATGGGAGCGGACTTAAGTCGATTTTACAAAATGGACTTATTTTAACTATGATAAAGCCCTTCGGTTGTCAATATTCATGCAGATTCAGGTTATTAGGTTGTTTCTTGGCGATACCATATTCGTTTTGGTTGCATGGTTATCGGTATGCCGGGCAAAGCACTCCCTATGGCCAGGCTTATTAACTCACTTGGAGCGTTTCACAATCACCTTTTCATGCGCCGGTAATGTGCTCGAACGTGGACTGGGTTTCAATACCCATGGAAGCCCACTGACGGCCATTGGGCATTTGATATCCGTTATCGCAAAACAGCCTTTTGGCCCAATCTTTGCGTTGGGCGCAATTTCTTAATTCTCGAAATACTTGGCGTATTCCTCCGGTTAAGAAATTGTGGCGGCATTGCCCTTGGGCCAAAATTCAATTTTGAGATAGCTTTTAGATATATGCCAAAGGCCCAATTGAACACTCTAAAACCGCTTCCAAAAATTAGCTGTTACAAAATTCCATTTAGCACTATCTTGTAGGTATGGCCTGCCCACCTTATCTCAAGAGAGAAGAAAATGATTACATACGAAGAATGGACAGCACTGATGGATGAACAACAGATAGAAGAGTCGCGGCGCTGGAATGCATACCAGGGTGAAGGCGCTTCTATTGTTGAGGCTGCGGGACTTGACCTTATGTCAATGAATCCTGATGTTGTGGCTACATCTTATGCGCTGTTTCATGGTGGGGAATGGATCATACACGCCTATGTGGCCCGTAAGGAATTAGAGACGACCGACCCTTTCAAGACCGAGACCTTCAACGGCTTTCGTGTTTTTTATCTCTATGGTGAGCTTCCACCTAAAAGCAAAGCTCATTACAGGGAAGAATAATAGACACTTCCGTGTGTCCCCGGCTTGGGGCTTTATAAAGCTTGATAATTTTCTATCAAATGATCTTGGTTGAATATTTTGTGGGCAGCAGCGGGAGTCGCCCCCGCCATTTGGCAAGTAGTAAGCAACTTTATTCTTTACCAGGTTTAGGCTTTTCGTAAATGCCTGGATAATGATCTTTTACACATTCAGGACAAATGCTGTGACTGAAATCAGCGCGTGAGTGCTTGCGAATATAAACATCAACCTGCTCCCAGTATCCTTGATCATCTCTGACTTTCTTACAAAATGAACAAATGGGAAGTATGCCTCTTAGTGTATTCACCTCGTTTAATGCCTGTCGAAGATCGAAAATGGTTTTATCACGTTCCGCCTCCGCGGCAGTGCGCACTATAATTTCGCTCTCCAATTGTTGGTTTGTTTGAGCCTGCGTTTTTATCCTTTGTTCAATCTCCACAGTGTGTAAAAGCTTTCTACGCATATTAATTGCCAAAAGCGTCGTTAATAGCAGCGATCCAAGCAAGACAATCCGTGCCTGCCATTTCTGTCGAGATCGATTAAAGAATTCTGACGGGTTGAATATAACTTTCCATTGGCGTTCCGCTACCGGGAAAGTTCTACTCCAGTAGAGGCCTTTTTCAATGTCTGCAGGCGGTATTTGCATCTTTGGCGTTTTTGACATCCGTGTTGACCGGCGATAGAGTAGACGATTTCCTTTTTCAGCGGACATATCGTAAAGCGCCATTGAAATTTCGTCATCGGAAAAACCTTTCAGGGCTGCTTCCACGGCCTGTCCTATGCGGAGGACTTCTACAACAAACCCGCTGCGGCTGGCCTGTCGTTCTTCCGGACTACTCAAAGGTGCGCCTGGACGATAGATGGGCAGGAGAAGGAGAACGCCAAACTGGCTGCCGGATTCCTGAACCAAAGTAATCCTCCCGGTGACTGACAATTTCCCCGTCCTGAATGCTTTATCGATTGCCTTTAGCCGCGTGCTGTTTGAAGCGATGTCAAAACCGAATGCAGGCAGATTGCCTTCCAGGGGGTATATGAAATATACAATGACATACTCCTTGCGGCGCGCAGCCCGGACCAACTCATTTGTTTCTGAGCGTTCGGTGAATTGGAAATCGGGGAAGCCTTCTTTCCGGGCTGCAGTTTCATAAGCGGTGCGTTCAGCGTCAATTACCAGAGGATCCCAACCAAGAGCTTGTATTCCGGGGTAACGGGGCAGCACGCTTGCTGCTAAGGCGTTGAACTGCTGGCGGGCCACAGGCCCGGTAGTATTAAAATAATCGCCCAGGAACAGGAGGGCCCCCACATACTCACTAAGGGTGTTCTCCACAGCATTCGCATACGCTCTTACCCGGGATTCAAATTCCATGCGCTGATGAGTTTCTTCCCATTGATATACGAGAAAACTCATGACACCTGATACAACGATGCCTAATACAAGCGTAGATAGGATGGGGAGATAGCGTCTCACCGGAATTGTAAGATGATGAATTGAGTCAACGGTCTTATTCATCATTCCCTCGTAGAATTGTCAGCGTGAAAGGTAATCGTTTTTTTCAATGAACTTTAATCAATTCACATTACAAAACCGATTTCCCTTTTAATACTAATATATTATCAATAGCAAAATTCCTTGATACAATCAATCCTCCGCAGGTACCGCTATACCCATTAGTATCGAATCTAAATGGTGATGTTGGCTCTTGGGTCCTTCCTATTTTTTTTTGCTCACTATCTGGCGCTAAATTTTAGCGCTGGGGTTGCGAGATGCTGCATATTACCATATTGCGGTCAATGGTGTGTCGGGCGCCTGTATGACAACCTAAACTGTGCGCCAGAATAGAGAAAAGCCGCGTTCAGAAGGTCTTACCGAAATGGGTGAAGACCCCTGGTCAAAAACTGTGGCAAATTTAATATGAGTGGCCGCTGAATTGTGTCTTAATGAAGAAAAACTCGAGTGGCGTGACTGGCTAATCAAGGTTCCCCAGAATCAGTGAAAGATCATGGAAGCAGCGAAAAGTGCATCCACAGTACAGATCTAACTCATAAGCAATTGAAACCTTGGTGGCGGCGGCGGGAGTCGAACTTGTGGCGGCCCTCACAGCTACTAGGGTTTGCAGCAATTTACCGAATGATTGCTGAATATAGTGAACCAATTATTTTCCGATTAGTTTGTCTGTGGAATAGGCTACGGGCTCTTAGCGCTCCGCTAAACCCGCCTTGGCTGGCCGTTCCAGAGGATCTTCTCATGGCCTTCCGAAAAAACGATCCGACGAGGTCGTTCTCGCCCAGTTGTTAAAAAATCAGGCACAAGGTTAAGTAATTCCGGCAATGCGGCACGAGCTTCCGCCATGTGCCCCAGTTGCCCTAAAACAGCCGCACGAAAAAGGGGATCGGTGAAAAACCTGGACGTATTGATCTGATTCATGAAGTGAGAATGGCCTTAACCGCATGCCCGATGGCCTCGATGGAATAAGGCTTTTTGACATACATCCCGGCACCTAGTTCGAGAGCCCGCCTTACCCGATCGGTTTCGGAAAACCCACTGACAATGATGGCCTTTTGGGCCGGGGCAAAGGTCAGGATCTCCTCATAGGTGGACAATCCATCCATGCCGGGGGCCATGATCATATCGAGCAGAACCAGATCAGGCGCATTTCTTTTGACTTTTGCCACGGCCTCCTCTCCGCTCGAGGCTGTTGTGACCGCGTAGCCCAATCGGTCCAGCAATCTCGAGGCGATCTCCCGCTGCTCTGCCACATCATCGACCACCAGGATCGATTCACCACGGCCCATCAGATCTTCTAGGGTCCTACCATCAGGAACCACCGGCAACTCCAGTCGCGTGGCCGGCAGATAGACACTGATGGTGGAGCCTTTGCCCTCTGTGCTCTGCAAGTCGATGTACCCGTGATGATCCTTTACCGTCCCCCAAACCACCGCCATTCCCAGACCGGTGCCGCTGAGACCCATGACTTTCTTGCTATAGAATGGCTCAAAAATTCTTCGCATGTCTTCCGGCCGGATGCCGACCCCCCGGTCGCTAACGGTCAGGACTACGTAGTCTCCTTCCTCCACTTCGTCATAGCCTTCGACCGGTCGATCGATATAGCGATTTTGGGTTGATACCCGGAGCAGCCCGCCTTCCGGCATAGACTCGGCGGCGTTGGAAAATAGGTTCATCACCGTTTTCGAGAGGTGGATGGCCGAACCTTTGATCGGTAAAAGGTTAAAATCCAAATCGGATTCAATACGCACGAGAGGGTGACGAGTCCGCAGAAGCTTAAACTCAGGGCTTTGCAACTGCTCGGATACGATTTCGTTCAGATCAACCACCTGGGTTACAGCCGCCCCTCTGCGGGACAGGGTCAGTAAATCCTGAACGATGGCCGCCGCCTTTTCCCCGGATTTTTTTATTGTCTCAATCGGCTTCGTGAGGGTGCTGTCTTCGGGGAGATCGAGCAGCAATAGATCGGGGTAGCTGACGATCCCTGAAAGAATGTTGTTCAGATCGTGGGCCACCCCGCCGGCGAGGGTTCCGAGAGCCTCCATTTTTTCGGCGCGTTGCAGGCGTGCCTCCAGGCGCCGCTTGTCGGTGATGTCCAGAACAAACACCGCCACTTGGAAAACCTTACCCCTGCTGTCAAATCCCGGGTAATAGTGGGTGTCGGATATTCGTTCCTGGACCTCGATTTCCCTACGCAGCGGTGTCCCGGTCGCGAAAACCTCCGAGATATCATGTGAAATCGCAGCATCCGGAATAAGATCGAACAACCGCTTTCCAATCAATTTCGCGACCGGCTGCTCCAGTTTTTTTGCCGCACTGGGGTTGGCAGCCAATACCGTTCCCTCCTCGTCGACCAGCATCAGCGTTTCCGTGATGGCGTTGAGCATCGACAGGGCCTTGCCCTCGCTTTCGAGCACGGCCTTGCGGGCGGTCTCCAATTCCCTGATTTTTGTCTTCAGTTCGACGTTGACGCGCTCGGTTTCCTCGCTCCGTTTTTCCAGTTCCAGGAAATTGGACTTAAGAACGCTTTTCATGACCGCGAAGTTGCTCATCAGGGCGTCTATCTCTGCCACGGCACTTTCCGGCAGGGTCTCTTCTTCCGTGTAAATCAATCGCTCCGGATCCGGCATGCGTTCGGTCCAGGAGGATAGATGCGTCAAGGGGCGAGCCAGCCAAGGGCTGATGACGGCGGTGAGCAGAAACGTGACGGCGGTGAAGATCAGAATTGTGGAAAGATAGCGATTGTAGAGAGAATACAAGACCTCCTGTTGACGGGCCACCGGATATTCGACAATTATTTTCCAGGGCAGATGGTCGGATATCAGTTCCTCGTTGATATAAAGCGACTTATTGAAACGGGTCATGGCCGGAAGGTTCTGGGCGGCGGGGGACCAGACGAAAAAGGAGGACCCATAGGATTTCAGGTTGCCGGTCTGGCGGTGATCGAAGTACTGCATTGGCTCCCTTCCGGGCACATTGCTGGCAATGATATACTGGTCTTGGTCGCAAAGGGTAATTTGGTACCGGCCCTGCTGACTGTATTGATCGATCAGGTAGCGTATGTGGGTCAGGTCGAGGGCCGCCAGGGTAAACCCTTTGAATTGATCTGCGACGATCATGGGGGCGGACAGGGTGACGATAGGTGAAAAAATCCCGCCGCGGCCCAAAAACACATCGGAAAGGATAGGATTCCGCTCCGCTTTCAGTCTTTTATAGTAATCCCGGTCTGAAAAATTGAGACCGATCGTCGATTCTCCCTTCTCATTGACCGGCGGATAAAAGGCGACTGTGGTCCCGCCGTGATCGGCGACATACATGTTGTGGAAGTCCGGAAACATTCGCTTAACGATCTCCGTCGAACTTTGGAGGGTTGCCGTATCCGCCAAAGGCACCTGAGCGGCCATGATAGCCAACTCTTCCACGGCATGCAGGCGTTCCTCGAACCACGCTTCCAGATGGCGACTCGCGTCCGCTGAAAGGGTTTTCAGATTGGCGGCGACCCCCTGTTCCATGCGGCTCATGGCTGTTCTGCCTTCGACAATCATGATCCCGAGCACTGGAAAAAGCACCAGCGCAACCATGAGATTGAATAGGATTTCTCGTAGCGGTATGGTTCTGTCTTTACCGATCACCCTGCGCATGCGAAGCGCCGGCAAGAGGTTGATTAGCAGGCTGGCAATGAGAGCGTTGAAGATGCCATTAGCACATTGCTTGAGCATGATCACGGTGGTGGAAATGAAATCCATCTTCATGATCAGGAAATAAAAGAGGAAAACAGCGGGGATGCCGAGAAACACCCAAAATGCCGCGTCGCACTGAAGCAGGCTACGCCGTGATTTTTGGAGGCAGATCCCCACTGCAACCAACTCGAAGGTGAAGATCACGATCGCGTATGGATGGCCCCATAGCGTATAGGTGTAGCTACTGACAGCAATGGCAGACACCACGCCCCAGACCGGACCGTAAAGTGAAAGAATTATGAGGCTGCTGATACTGCCGAAAAGAAAATCAACACCAAAGAACAGCGGAAAGCTGAAGTAGTTCCCGATGAATCCTAAAAGCAGAAGAACAAGCAAAAACCACGCTTCCCGGGGCTGCCATACCGGATGGTGTGTCGTATCCCCCATGAGCATTTCTCCATGTGTCCATGACACGCGCTGGATCGTTCTCGATCCTTTCAGATCCGGCAATTTGAAAAATGGGGGACTGCTAATGACTGTGATTGATCAGAGCAGAAGGGCGGCGGCTTAAATGAGCATCCCCAGTATCATTTCAGTTCAAATTGCCTACGGTCGAGCGCTCATACGAACATGCATTACCAATCTTTACACATAAACCTAAATACGGGCACGGTCGAGCTAAACCAATATGCCTTGGAAATCGGCATGATGTCAATATGCCGGATTGGACTTATTGTTCCCAAATGAGCTAAATTGGGAAACGTCTACCCCATGGAACGGTGCGCGGTGCTCAGCAAAAAGCTTTTAAAAGGTACTACGAATCTCGACGGTATTCATCTGTAGTGGGTCCCTGCCGCGCCAATGCGATATGGCCATCAGAACACTTAGAGTATTGTAAATATCGTATTACAGATCCAAGAATATATTAAAACTAACCTATATTATGGTATGGACTGCGGACCCTGTTCGGAAATTTGTTAGATGTGTGGATGAAACCTGAAATTCTTTGTAATACAGATTAGTATTAGGATATATCACAGATGCCTGAAATCGAGTAGTTTCAGAATGGTGCAATGAGATAGAAAACGCAAATCGCATATGAGATTTGCTTTCTGTTTAACAAATGATATGAAAGATTTAACTAACTGTAATTTTAGCTAAAAATGGTGGGGTCGGCGAGCGTCGAACCCGCGGCCTACCTCATATTTTATAACAATTACAAATGGCTAAAATGTTGGGCGGGATACCGCCGGGATACATAGGCAGATTTCGCGGGATATTCTTAGCGTATCACAATATATTTCAAACTAAGTGTATATAGCAGTTATCGGTATGTTGTTTATTCAGGCAAGCCCGCCTTGCGTATACCGTCAATTAAAAGCTTTTTAGAGTCCTCGTCTTTAATCGCGATATCTCTAGCATAACTTTTCGCTGAGAATTTAGGATTTATCCTAAGCACTTCTGCTGCTTCAGCATGTGCATCCGCCTCCCACTCTAATTTAACATAACATAAAGCTAAGTTCAGGTGAGAAAACATATCATCGGGTTGCAGTTGAATCGCATTTTTATACTCGTGGACCGCTTTTTCATACTGTCCTGTCAAAAGATAAGCATGGCCTAGCCAGCTTATGTAATAGCCCGGTGGAATTGGGTTCAGGCGAATTGCATTTTTAAGTAAATTTATTGCTTCTTCCGGCCTACCAGCATCATTTAAAATCTTACCCAATCCCGCATTTATCTCAGCGTTATTGGGAGAGAGGTTACGAGCTATTTCTAATTCCGAAAGGGCCTTATCAAATTGCCCTTTTTGCGAATAGGCATAGCCAATCAAGAAATGTGCGCCAGCATCGCTGTCTCCCCGGTCAAGAACTTTCCGCGCCAGTTCAAGAGCCTGTTCAAGGGATTTTTCAGGTGTATTACTCGTGCCCAAAACCCCATCCATAAGAAGGGTCCAAGCAAACATTTCCATTGCTGACGAATAATTCGGGTCCAAATCAAGGGCTTCTTTCGCCTTTTGCCTTGATAAGATATTGTCATCGGAAGTGAAGGCTTTGAAATGCTCCAATGATTCCAACACCTTTATGTAGGCCTCAATGCTCTCGGTTTCAGGACCCCAATTCGCCGACTCTCCTTCGGTCAATTTTACCTGCAGGGCAGCGGCAATTTTCATCGCGATCTCATCTCTCATAGCAAATATATCTTTGAGCTCTCTGTCGTATTTTTCCGCCCAAAGGTGGTGATCATTCTTTGCGTCAATAAGTTGGGCAGTGATCCGAACCTGGTCACCGAATTTCTGGATGCTACCTTCCAATACATACCGAACTCCCAGATCGCGACCTATCTCTTTGATTTTTACTGATTTGCCTTTGAATGTGAACGAAGATTCTCGAGCAACCACAAACATATTGTGAATTTTGGCCAGCATGGTAATAATATCTTCAGTAAACCCATCGCTGAAAAATTCTTGCCCCGGATCACCACTCAAATTTTTAAATGGCAACACAGCAATGGATGGTTTGTCAGGTACCGTCAGGGCCTTTTTTTCACCGGAATCAACCACCTCTGGAGCCTTGGAACGCATTTGCACCCGATATAACCGTATCGGCTTCTGGATGTTCTTGGCCTTTTGTTCTCCCCAATACTCGTACTCTAATTCAAGTTTGTTTTCGATGCTGTCATATACGGTGCCGGATAGGCATACCCCTCCTGCTTCAGCCATACCTTCTATGCGGGCTGCGATATTGACACCATCACCGTAGATTCTACCTTCTTTCTCAACAACATCTCCCAAATTAACGCCGATGCGAAACTCCATTTTGCGCTCTTCAGGCAACTCGGCATTTCGTTCGGTAAGCTCTCGTTGAATCTCTACAGCACAATTCACAGCATCCACAACACTGGTAAATTCAGCCAACAGATTATCACCGATGGCGTCCACCACATGACCACGGAATTTTTCAATGAGATTTGACATAGCGGAGCGATAATTTGTCAGCGTGTGGATGGTGGCATCCTCATCATCTCGCATAAGGCGGCTATAACCAACTACGTCAGCACTGAAAATGGCGGTGAGTTTGCGTTTAAAACCTTCCTGTGTCATGGAAAGATACCTTTTTAAAAGGTCTATAAACGAAGATAGCGGGAAAGATTTAGATAATTATCAAATATTATAAATAACCAAAGGGGCTTAGGGGGTCAAGCATAATCACAGCAAGAAGAATTCACGGTAAATTTATAAATGCCCAGAGGGTTAAAGCATTTTTGATATCTTGCCAGAAAACAAATATATCAAATTTAACAAATTGCTGTGATTTATTCAAATTATGTCACAATCTGGTTATATTAAGCGGGAGTCGAACCCGCGTCCGAAAATATTACACCCCATGATTACATTTACGCTTGTCCGGTTATAAAAAATATCGAGTTATTCAGATAGAAGATTGATTCTATCGCGGGTATACAATCTTGCGGTAGCCTTCAGGATCGGTATCGCCTTCAGTGGAGAAAACCAATACAACGGAATTATTATCTAAGCCAACGGCTCTTTGGAGGTCTTTGAGAACGGAAGGGCCCATCAGAGATTCAAGCAGGCCGATGCCGACTGCTCCGGATTCGCCAGACACGATTTTTCCGTCTGCTTCAATTGGATCTGCCAGGCGTCGCATGCCATCTGCGGTCACATAATCAGGGCAGGACATAAAGAAATCAGCATAATCGCGCAGGATTTCCCAACCCATGGGATTGGGTTCTCCGCAAGCCAGGCCGGCCATGATGGTTTCCAGATCACCCCCCACGCGGTGGGGCCTGCCGTCGCCGGCCAGGATCGATTTGTACATGCAGGCCGCATTTTCAGGTTCGATGATGACGGAAGCCGGGTGCTCACCTGTGAACTTCTCTACCAGATAGCCTAGCACGGCTCCGGACATGGATCCTACTCCGGCCTGGAGAAAAACGTGTGTTGGCATAGGGCCGCCCATCTGCGCTATCTGTTCCAGGGCTTCAGCCACCATGGTGGTATACCCCTGCATGATCCAGGCCGGTATCTGTTCGTAGCCCGGCATGGCCGTGTCCTGCATCAAGGTCCAGCCGTTTTCATGGGCTTTCTGGGTGGCCAGCCGGACGGTGTCATCGTAATTCAGATCGGTGACATGGGCTTCGGCACCTTCTTTTTGGATGGCTTCCACTCTGAATGGGGCTGCACCCTTGGGCAGGTAGATGACAGATTTGCATTCCAGCCGGGTTGCACACCAGGCTACGGCCCGGCCGTGGTTGCCGTCCGTTGCGGAAACAAAGACGGTCTCGCGGATTTTTTCTTTTACATCGGGGGAGGTCAGATATCCGTCTGTGATAGTTTCTGTTGCATGTCCCAATTTCTCGACCAGCAACCGGGCCATGCCATAGCTGGCGCCCAGCGCCTTGAAGGCGTTGAGCCCGAAACGGTGGGATTCGTCCTTCACAATTATTTTGGCCACGCCCAATTCGTCCGCCAGGTTATCCAGGCTGACCAGGGGCGTAGGCTCGTAGGCGTCCATGGAGTTGTGAAACCGCCGAACCGTTTTGCACGTTTCTTCAGAAAACAGCGTTACCGGGTGGTACGGTTTTCGCTGGTTTGCCAAGATCTTGATTCCGTCGACTGGTTTCAATGTGTTTATTTCCTTTTTAAAGCCGTCATCTCTGCCAGCCTTAACTTGTCATACCATTTGCCGGCCGCCATCACACCCTGGATGTTTCTCACAGCACCGATGTTTTCCAGGGGATTGCCCTGGACCAACACCAGGTCGGCCCGTTTACCGATGGCGATTGTACCGAAGTCACCCCGGCCGCCCATTTTAGCCACCACGTGGGCAGCGTTGACTGTGCCGGTATACAGGGCTTCGTAGGGCGACAGCCCGTTCTCAACCAGGATACGCAATTCGTCATGGATGGAGAAGCCGGGTGCAATTCCCATGCGGCCGGTACCGCAATCGGTGGACAGCAGAAGCGTGACGCCGGCGTGGTGCAGTTCTCGTAAAAGCAACTTTTCAAGCTCGTACTTGAACAGAGCCAGGTTTTCGACCCCCCTGAACTGCTGCTGATGCTTTTCCCGGCCTTGTTTAAATGCCTGCCAGTAGGTCTTGGGCATATACTTGTTCTCGGGCCGGGCCCTGAACCAGCTGGCCTGGAACAACTTTTTGACGATGGTGTCACCTACCGACAAGGTCGTGCAGACCGGTGTGTCGGAAGTTTTGATTCTTTGGATAATATCTGAGAGCGTGGGGCTGAATCGTGCGCGAAACTCGGTTTCATTGAATCCGCTGCGCATGTCATAATGGCGCATGGCCTGGCTAACGACATAGGGCAGCCATTGCTTGGCCGGCAGTTGTTTCTTGCGATCGAAGGTGATGAACTCGAAATCCAGTTCCTCGATATGGGCAATTTCATCAAGGCCGTAGAACAGGGTTTTTGCAAGGCCCAGTTGAAAGGGGATGTGTCCGGCGGTGTAAAACTTCAGCTCCTTCGCCGTGGTCATGGCGGTCTTGAAGTCTCCTGGGGATACATAGGAATATATCTTTTGAAAATCGAATCCCTGGGAGTGGTTTCGTCGGACCTGGCCGGCGGCATCGTCTGCCGGGCTGGCATATAATTTTTCACCACTGGCATAGATCCATGGCCCATCGAGGGTCCGCCGGCTGATCTCTTCCCGCCAACGGAGAGGGAAGGTTGTCGTCTTGCCTTTTGGTCCGAAGTCTCTAATGGTCGTTACCCCGTTGGCTAAAAACAGCGCCAAAGGGCTCACCGGCCAGGCTTCCGTTCGCCAATCATCCCGCGTATGGATGTGCATGTCGGCCAGGCCCGGCACCAGATAAGCCCCCTGGCCATCAATTACATTACACCCGCCGGGCAGTCTTGTTGATCCGGCGGCTCCGATTTCAACGATCCGATCTCCTTTAATCAGTACCGTCTGGTTGCGAATAACGGTTTCCGAGGTCATGGGTACCAGATGAATGTTTTCAATGGCCGTAGTACCGCTATCGGAACAACCTGTGATCAGCATTCCCAGTGAGAGCGAGATCCAAATTACTTTCAGATATATTCTCAATAGCAAATCCTCCCAACGACCAATTAACGTCCGGATCTATTCCCAGAATTCAATCCGGTGACCTTCGGGGTCATGGATATGAAAAGCTTGCGCACCCCATACCTGTCGAATCCGGGAAGGGCCAATTCCAGCCGACTGTAATTTCCGCCAGACGGTATCCAGATCGCGGATCTGAAAAGAGAACGTAATTCCATGTCCACCAGCCGGCGCAATGGTTGCCCGCTTTGAATCGGCAATACTTACGTAACTGCCGTCAGTTATATGAAACTCGGTGAACCAGTCGGTTTCGAGATTCACTTCGAGCATGAGTGTATCACGGTAGAACGCGACCGTGGGCTGCCAGTGGTCGCAGTAAAGAATTGTGTTACATCTTGTTATTGTAAAACCGTTTTCACCATTGCGCATGCAAAGCCTCTCTTTTTCAGGAAGAAAGATGCAACTGGACGAATTATCGTTGAGGTGGAATCGGGCCGTGCCAACCGCTTGAACTGTATCGGATACCTGGACGGGCCCCAGCACCTCTTTTTCCTATTTAAACGACGGACATTTGCGCGTTTCGCCAATCTTGAACAACCAGATATCGTCCGGCGTATAGCCTGCTTTTCGGGCGGCGGCTTTGAAGCGTTCCGGTGGTTCCCAGGGGTCTTCTTCCGACAGATCGATTGTGCCCCAGTGAATGCCCATCAGGGCTCTGGCCTTGATTTCTTTTCCTATGGCTACGGCCTCTTCAGGATTGGTGTGATTATTGACGCCGTATTTTCGATTGCCGTAGGTCCCGATGGTGACGAAGGCCAGATCAAACCCTTCGAATGTTTCCCCAATGTTTTTGAAGATCACGGGCGAGTAGGCTGAGTCACCCAGGAAAAAGTAGTTTTTCGAAGTGTGCGTTAGCGCCCAAGCGCACCATAGCGTTTTGTTCTTATCGCCGATGCCTCGGCTGGAATAATGAACGCACGGCAAAGCCGTGACTTGGATACCCCCGACGGTCTTTGATTCATACCAGTCCAATTCGTGAACGTTTTTATATCCCCGTTCCGTAAAAAATGAACCCAGTCTCAAGGGCACGTATACCGCCACGCTTTCTCTGTTGGGCAGGCCGGCGATGAAATCGGCATCCAGGTGGTCATAGTGGTTGTGCGAGACGATGATGATATCTATGGGCGGCAGCTGGTTCTGGGGAATGCCCGGATCGACATAGCGTTGGGGGCCGAAGTCGAAAGGGGCGGCGTGCTTTTTGAAAAACGGGTCGGTGAGAATGGTCTTCCCATCCAATTTGATCAGCAGGGTGCTCTGTCCAATCCAGGTGACCGAATTTTCATTCTCGTGTTCTCGGTACCGGGCCAGGGCGCTTTCTGTCGGTAGAAAATGGTTTGGGGGTACGTCCGGTAGGTTAAATGATGACTTGAATCGTTTCCAGTAGAATTCAAACCCCAAATTGGCGCCAGTTGGTTCGAAAGGTGGGTAATTGCGAAACCCGTCAGCCGTGTGGTGAGCAGGTTTACCGCTGAGGCCGGCAGAGTCCGTCGCGAAAACCTGCATCGGCAGCAGCAGGAACAAGAGGAATGGAAACCATAGGGGGCGGGCCATGGCAATCGATGGTAATCATTTAAAATATAGCAATTATTGGGCCTTGAAATAGCCCTAACGTCTCAATTTTACGCCTAAAATAGGATCACTTCTGACTTTGGGGCCGATTAAGCAAAGAAGCTATTCGCCGCTGCCTACTGAAAGCTCCAACCGAACGGCATTTACCTGAACATCCATATAGTCAAACTTGATTTTTTGCCGCCCATCGACTTTGACACGGTCCCAGATGGTTTCCAAAAGCGTACCGTCGGCATCATAGAATTTGGCCCAGATAACGGGCCTGTCCCCGGCTTGCTTTGGCTGGACAACCAGGCGCACGGTCCGGTAGCCAAAGTTGGTGGGTGGGCTTTGAATCCTGTTTTCCAGTATTTCAATCCGTCCCTGGAGTTTCGGCGTCAGTTCAATTCTAAAATTATCTTCAGCGTATGCTGTTGAGAAACCGGTACTTAGTAAGAAACCGATGAAAATTAGTTTTCGCCACATGGATCTGCCCTCTAACGCATTTATTTGCCCAAATAGTGTATTGATTGCGCGATAACACTATTTATAAGTAAAATCAACACTATGATCAAATTTGGCGCCGGTAGAAGGTATTTATATCCAACCTGGTTCCCGGCAGCAGGTCTCTAATAACCATCGGCAATTGTAAGAAAAGTTTTAGAAAAAAGTGACCCGGCAGGTACTTTCGGCCTAACTGGCTGAAGGTGGCTGTGGAGATGATTGCAGATGCTCCATCGGGCGCTGTGCCTTCCTGAGATAGAACCTGGCAGATGGAAATGCGCAATGAAGCCCAAGGACGGGTCTTTTCTCCCGCATCCTGAGTCAGACGGGGTATATCGCAAGAAGTCGCGGCGGCAGGGTGGTTCCAAACGATTGGTAGGTTTGCAGCCAGAGAAGATGATTTTTCGACCAGATGATATAGTGCACGGCTCCCATGCCCAAGGCCATATAGACGTTGTCGCTATATTTTTTTATCGACACCACATGGGTAAAGGGACCGCCTTTGGCGGCGCGCATTTTTTTAATCATCGCATCAAAGGCATTTTGGGCTTCGTCTGCTTCGGTGTATGCGCTGATGTAAAGCAGGTCTTTTTTTGCCCGGCCGTATTCAGCAATAACATCACCTCCCGTAGCAACGGCACTGCCGTGTAATTTGTTGACCACTGCAGTTGCCTTGGCGCCGGAAATTAAATTGACGCGCTCCTTTGTTCCAATTTTTTCAGGTGTTGGAATTTCGGCGGTGTTTGAACAACCAAACAACGCAATCCAGGCCACAAGATTCAATATTACGAGAGGTATTTTAAATTTCATCTATACACAGCTTTATCACCGGTATGAATACGTATCAGTTGAGCCCGCTATCGATGAGCGCCAGCAGTTCCTCCTTTTTATCCGGGAACTGGTACCCTTCATAGCTGAGGCTCAGCAGGTACCTGCCCCGGTTGTCTTTCCAGTAATTGCCGGCGTGGTCGAAACAGACTTTGGAAGTGACATCCAGGGCGGCCACCATATTGCGGACTTCCTGCAGGTGCTGCTGGGCGGGAAGCAGGTTCAGGTCGCCGTTGTGTACCTCGTCTGCAATGGGCGTTCCCGGCCAGGGATGGAAGGGGCGGGAGCGGATGTAGTGCGGATTGATTTCATTCAGGACCCAGGCCGTGTTGGCGGCATGCTGGTCGGAAAGTTCGGCACCCCCGAGACCCGGCATCCAGTATTCCGAGACCTGAAAACCGGCTGCTTTCGCTTTTTGCCCGCCTTTGATGTGCCCTTCGGCAGTCGAGCCCTTCTTTACTTTTTTCAAGACGTCGTCGTCCCCGGATTCAAGGCCGATATGTACCCGGTCGAGACCGGCCTGCCGGATGGCCGCCAGCTCAGCGTCGGATTTCTGGGCCAGCGTTTTGGAGCGTGCATAGGAGGTTACCCGTTCGATGGTGGGAAAGGTCCGGCGCAGGTACTTCAAGGCCTCGACAAGCTGGTCTGTTTTCATGATGACGCTGTTGGCATCCTGGAGAAAAGCAGTTTTGCCTCCGGACAGAAGCCATTCGTACACCATGGCAAACCCCTGGTGATAGTCCAATTCCGGATTCTGCCGGATCAGTTCCACCGCCGCCCCGCGGGTCAGGGTGGAACTATCGCCGCCGGCCATAGATATTCGGGCCAGGTCGCTGCAGATGGCGGCGATGGCATCGAGGTCCTGCTTGATTTCATCCACTGACCGCACCTGGAATTTTTCCGCCTTGTACATGCCGCAGAACGTGCAGTTATTCCACGGGCAATTGCGGGTAAAGCGGACCAGCAGGGAAGCGCTGCCGCCCTCGCTGGGTGGACGATAGACGCCGGTCTCGAATGCATACCGTTGTTTGGATGTCACTGTCATGACACGATTTTCCTTCTCTAAAGGGTTTTCTGGTTCCAATGCAATGGTAAGCACTAACCCAACATTTTCAACCTAAGCTGCAGTTGGGAAGTCGCAGTGACGGAGATGCGTTTACTCAATCCTTCAAAACCTGGTCCTCAGGGCAAGGCCAGAGGTATTAGGCTGTGCCTTAAGAGCATTATTCTCGCGCAGAGACGCAGAGGCGCAGAGAAAACCAAAACCAGATTTTGGTCGCACTCTCGTGCGAAAAGCCACTTCAAGGCCCTTTGGGTTTTAATCCTGCGTAGCGGGATAATAATTGTGGTTTTCTCTGCGCCTCTGCGTCTCTGCGCGAGACATGGTTTTGCCTTTGTGCTTTGATGGCGAAGCCCCTCTCTGGGCCAGGATTCTTTACGTGGAGAGTGGCGCTAACCATATTCTTTGCTGGACAATTTATTGGTCGGATCGTTTTCGCTTAGCATCTTTTCCAAAACTTCCCGTTCCGGCAAGTTCGGCAGGCGACCGATCAGATACGCATGGCCAACCTGCTCATCTGCCTGGTTTGTAAAGATGGCCTCTGCTGCGGCACGCATGCGTTCATCAATGCTGGTGATGGTTACTTTGCAGTGGATCGTATCGTCGAAATAGACGGGTTTAAGAAATTTGAAATCCATTCCGGTAGCCAACCAGCCAACCTGTCCGCCAAACTCGCAAATCATCGAACCAACCAGCAGGCCGTGACAGATCAGACCTTTGAATCCCTTCTGGTCGGTCCACCGGGTATCGTAATGTACCGGATTGTAATCTCTGGTCAGATCGCCAAATTGAATGGTGTCTTCTTCGGTGAATGTACGCGTAATGCTGAATGAATCCCCTGCGGCAAGCCCTTGCACGGCATTTAACCTGATTGGATTTGGCATGATCTACCCCTATTAAATTTCGAAATAAGAAGCACGAAGATCGAAACAAATTCGAAATCCAAATGACCAAATGACACAAACAGAGGCTCATCTGTTATCATAACACAGAGTATGAGCCAATCAGTCTTCGCCAATGGCTACGCCCGACATGAAGGCGGTTTAAAAATGCTTTTAGAAGCGATCTCAAAAAACGGATTTTGGTTCAAGGTCAAGGCGGGCGCTTCATTCGAACCGGAGGAATACTATCGTATTTTGAGGATTTGGTCCGCCCTACAATTAGTAGTATTCTTTACGGAGGCGATTTACTCGCCAATTTAGCGTCCAACGCCGAGATTGGGCTAAAAGACTTTTTTGAGATGGCTTCTAATCTCGTACTGGGACTACCTCCAGCCAATACCCGTCGGGATCGTTGATGAAATAAATGCCCATGGCCTCATTCTCATAACAGATGCAGCCCATTTCCTTGTGCAGGGCATGCGCGGCATCAAAATCGGGGGTCCTGAAGGCCACATGGAATTCCTCGTCCCCGAGGTCATAGGGTTCTTTCTGGGACTCAAGCCAGGTCAGTTCCAGCTTGTTGGCCGTGGTACCATCACCCAAAAAGACAATGATATAACTGCCGTCATCGGCGACCGAACGGCGCTCCTCTTTCAAGCCGAGCGCCTTGTCGTAAAAGGCCAGGCTTTTATCCAGATCCAGTACATTGATGTTGAAATGGTCGATGGTGAATTTCATGGCAAACTCCCTATTCTGAAATTTTTAATTGGCTTGAAAAATAAGAATGAAAAAGTCTCGGGTCAAATTAGGCGTCATCTAAGCTTCCAACACTGCCCCTACTGTCCCAAAAAAGAAGCGCTCTTGCAATCTGGCGTGAAGCATTGACGCTTTGACCAACCCGGTGCAGTGAGACACACCCAAAAGATCGATCTGGTAGCGATCGAGCACGTTTACCGTCTCCTCGAACTGCGCGTCGTCGCTGAATCCAAGATGGGTCCCGCCGATGATGGCGTGGATGCGGTCCTTGTTCATTTTCTCCAGGGCATAGTCGATGATATTGATCAAGCCGGCATGGGCACACCCCAGGATAATGACCAGGCCTTTTTTGGAATCGATGATGAGAGATAGGTCGTCGTTGATGGGGTCGGGTTGGATGGTATTGCCATCCGGTAAAATGGCAGACATCTTGTCATCGCCCTTTTCGAAGGCGCCCTTGCGGGGGATCTCGCCGGTCAGGTAGACGCCGGGACCCACCTCCACCAGGTCGACGCCCAAACGAAACTGCGCACCCAGACCTTCGAGGTAGGGGCGCCGGAAGGGGATGCCGACAAAGCGGGTTTCTCCCTCGGAAGACCATACTCGCCGGGTGAACATGTCCGGGTGACCAAACACATCTACCGCGCCCCTGATCTTGAGTACCGCGGGCAGGCCGCCGGTGTGGTCGTAGTGTCCGTGGCTTATCATGATTACCCTGATACTTGCCAGATCCTTGCCAAGAGCCAGGGCGTTCTGTGTGATGGCGAACCCCTGACCGGTGTCGAAAAGGTAGTTACCCTGCTCCGTTTCCACGAAACAGGCAAACCCATGCTCCCCGATTACCCCGAAGGGCACGCCTACCGAGTTTTCACAAAGGATGGTCAGTTTTGTTTGCACAACGGTATTTCCAATTCCGCGGGCAGTTTTGGATGGATACCCTATAAAAAAGCAGGGCGCCTTCACGAGGGCGCATGACCTCTCTTTTAGCAGATACCCTGGTCATATCGCAAGTCTCTCAGGTCAGCGATAACGGCAATTACAATAGGGCCGTGGTGACTGGTACAAATTGAAATTGCGTTTTGCATTACCAAAGGGCAGGGAAAGCCACCTGGTTTTTCTGGCTACTATCTATTGGTATATACAGCGGGTTAATCGTTAGCGGCTGCTTTTGAAATCCCCGCTAAGACCTTTTCTACTTTGGCAATGACTTTTTCACAGCCGGAGACGGCATGCCGTTTTTCCAGGTACCGCGGATTATTGTATGAGATCCAGACCTCGTCCTTTTCATTGGCCCAGACCAATGCCTTTTGGGGTAAATCAATCGCAATCGATTGCTGGCATTTCATTAGCGGGCTGCCCACTTTTGGATTACCGAAGATGATTAATTCCGTATCCGGGATGCCGATGCCGATCTTGCCGGCAGCTTCGGAGTGCTTTATCCGGTTGAATACTGTCATGCCCTTATTCTTTAATATATTCTCCATCCGGTCGGCTGTTTCCTTTACCGTAAAGGTGCTGCGAACATTGACCACACCTTCCGCGGCCCACAGATGCATTGGTATAACTACGAACAACAGTATGGCTGCAATAAATTTTTTCATAGCATTTTCCTATTTAAGGTCTATTATCATTAGGTTGATAACACGATTTTAGCGCAGGGTTACTGGCAAAACACGGATAGCAATACATTACGCACAGAATCACCCGTGTCAAAAACAGCCTGAGCACGAGGTTCGCCCCAAGGGGCGTTTAGAAGCGATTTGTTCTTAAATTTAGGACGGTTAGTAATAACTCTTGGCGATGAAGTTGGGTCTATATGCAGGCGCATGCGGGGTCATTTTACGAATCGCCAATTTTTAAGCGTTATCAAGTCTGACGGCTTTAAACAATTCTCCGGTGAAATCTGGTTCGGCACTCATGATGCGTTTCCAGCTTGGCACAAAGGGGGTTTGCATGGGATTGGCGAGAAACTCCTCGCCGGCCGTGTAGATATTGCGGGCGAAAAGGTCTAACGTGGCTTCTTCTCTATCAATATCCACCTCCAGGCCGTTGATCGATGCATCGGCATAGTAGCTGCTGACCATTTCCAGCGCTTTGCGGAAATAGGTGGCCTTTATGGAGCGGAAGGTTCCCTTGGAAAAAATGATACCATAGCTTGCCAGCTTAACGAAAATAGCCTTTGAAATCTCAATGCTCATTTTCGAGAGTCCCGCATTGGGATCATCCGCGGAAACCGTCTGGTGCTTGTGATCGTAGCGATCGGCGATGTCGACCTGGCAGATATTTGAAATGGATGTATTGCGAAGCACCTCCGATAAGATGCCAACTTCCAATCCCCAGTCACTGGGTATCCGGATGCTTTCGGCCAGACTGGTGCGCATGGCAAATTCCCCGGCCAACGCATACCGAAAGCTGTCCAGGTATTCGAGGTATTCAATATTGCCGAAGAATGCTTTCAAGGTTTTAAGCAGGGGGTTGATCAATAGCCGGGTGACCCGGCCTGACAAGTGATCCGCGGTAGCCCGAAAGTAGTAACCTTTGCAAAAAATGTAATCAAAATCAGGATTGGCGATGGGATAGAGCAGGCGCGCCAGGAGTTGGCGATTATACGTGAGAATATCGCAATCGTGCAATGCAATCGCCTGGGCCTGCCCAGAAGCCAGAGCATAGCCAATGCAATACCAGGCGTTGCGTCCTTTGCCCAGTTCCAGGGGGGCCAGTTTTTTCTCCTTTAAACGGGCATCCAATGCTTTTAGCCTGGGGCCGTCATTCCATAGGATGCGATGGCGCTGAGGCAGGCGCCCAAAATATTTTCGGGCATACTCAAATTGCTTTTCATCGGCCCGGTCCAGACCGATAATGATTTCATCAAGATAGGGCACCCGGGACAACTCTTCCAAAATGTGCCCCAGAGCCGGACCTTCCAATTCGGAAAATAGCGACGGGAGGATAAGCGTCATGGGGCACTTTTGCGAAAACTTTTCAAGGCTGCCTTCCAGGTCCTCCAGGGAGCGGGTCCTGAAATTGTGCAGTGTGGTAACATTTCCATTTTGATAAAAATCGCCCATGGGGCCTCCTGGCTGAATTGATTATTTCCACAAATCAGTACTGAGATATTTTAAACCCGAGTCACACATGATCACCGCGATGGTTTTTCCCGGGAACGACGTTTTCAGCAACTTCAAGGCGGTGGCTACATTAGCGCCGGATGAGAATCCGGCAAAGATACCTTCTTCACGGGCCAGTCGGCGGGCAACGTCGATGGCTTCGTCATCCGAAACCTGTAAGTGGCCGTCAATGTGCGCTTGCTTGACCATGGACAGATCGGCCATGGTATAGCCGCCGCCTTGGATACGATGATTGGGATGGACAACCTCCTCGCCTGCCAGGACTGCGGCACCCTCCGGTTCAACAATGAAGCATTTGATATCGGGATTGTGCTCCTTGAAGGCTGGCGCACAGCCGGCAAAAGATCCGCCGGTGCCGACGAAATCGCAGAACGCATCGATATTGCCACCGGATTGTTTTATGAATTCCGGTCCGGTGTGCAAATAGTGAGCGCGGAAATTTCCCTTCAGGCGGAACTGGTCGGCTCGAAAAGCACCGCGCGCGGCCACAATCCGTCTGGCCTCCTTCGCAACCAGTTCCAGATCCTCGCCGGAAACTTCACCGACTTTCGAACCGGGCAACTGGTCCACCAGGATTACCTCGGCCCCCAGGGCCGCCATCATGCGGGCCCGTTCCATGGAATTGCCTTTGGACATGACGGCCACGAATGGGTATCCTTTCAGACCGCAGACAATCGCCAAACCAGTCCCGGTATTGCCGCTGGTCAACTCGACGACTGTCTGGCCCCTTCGCAATTCCCCGCTTGCTTCGGCATCTTCGATCATTTGCCGGGCAATGCGGTCCTTCTTTGAAAAGCCGGGATTCAGGTAATCCAGCTTGGCCAGAATGCGGCCATCGCTATCTTTTGTGAGCCGGGATAGTTCCACAACCGGTGTATTGCCGATTGCATCCAGGGCCGAAGGTAAAATTGTGTCGGCGAATGTCATGCGAGGATCCTTGTTCTTGAAATGTATCTTGTTGATAGGTCACCGTTCCTACTATCGAAAAGATGGTAAAATGTCAATTGATTCTATATAGTTAAGGCTGCTGGCAAAGGTTACGGCATCGGATTGCGACGAAATCTGACTGGCGCCGGGTTCGGATTGCTGGTATCGAATCAGAAGTGAAAGTTTTTTTACCAGGGAGGTTTGGAGTTGAAAAATGAGCGTTTACTGGCTGAGCGTTTAAACCGGATTTCAACGGCAGTGGCTCTTGAAAAACCTGACCGTGTACCGGTGGTACTTGAATATTCGGGATTCGCCGCTTACGTGACCGGAACCCCCATGTCCGCCTTTTTAGCGTCGCCCGCCAAAAACCTGGAAACCATGATCCAGGCCTATCACCAGGTGGCCGGGGGTGATGCCATCAACTATGGGGCGTTCTGGCCCTATGGCCTTTGCTATGACTACCTTTCGAAGGTCCGCGTGCCGGGCGTGGACCTACCGGACAATGAAATGTGGCAGGTCGTCGAGACTGAACTGATGACCAGGGCCGATTATGATCGTCTCTTGAATATAGGCTGGCCTGAATTTTTTAGTGAGTTTATGGCCCAAAGAATTCTGGATGATGTGCCTGCGGAATACCTGCCGCCGTATAGAAAATCACCGGATGTCAAAGGATCCTGGGCCAGGGAGGGGGTTCCGGTTTTAAGCGGTGGCGATGTGACCACCCCGTATGAATTGCTCTGCGGCTCCCGCTCGCTGATGAAATTCTCGCGAGACCTGTTTGAGATACCGGAGAAGGTGATTGCCGTCATGGATGCCATCGTGCCGCATCTTGCCGGCGATACCATCCAGCGCGCCAAACGTCACGGATACCCGCTTGTCTGGGTCGGTGGCTGGCGAACGGCGCCGAGCATGTTGTCCCCGGACATGTGGCAGCGCTTTGTCTGGCCCTATTTCAGCCGGTTGGTCCGCGAGGTTGTCGATTCCGGGTTGATTGCCTTGCTCCACCTGGACTCGAACTGGGCCCGGGAACTGGAACGCTTCAAAGACCTTCCCCGGCGGCGGTGCATCCTGGCACTTGACGGCGAAACCGACATATTCAAGGCCAAGGAGGTTTTGGGCGATCACATGTGCATTATGGGAGATGTCTCAGCCGCGATGTTGTATTTGGATATGCCGGATAAGGTCTACGCGTATTGCTCAAAACTCATTCACGAAATAGGGCCGGAAGGCTTCATCCTCCAATCGGGGTGTGACATTCCGGCCAATGCCAGGTTGGAAAATGTCAAGGCGATGGTAGCGGCCGCCATGGATAGTTAGGTCAGACCTCCTGTCCGCGTAATAGGCTGTTGCTACAAATTGAATTCTCACCGAACCTGAAATTCGCCTGTGCTTCAATTCTCAACCGCATATCCATCGGGCTTGGAAACATTTCCCAATCAAAGGCGTGTCCAGGTTTCCGAATTGTCGCTTTTGTGAAGCAGTGGCGTGATTCGATTCAGTTCGAGGGAAACGTTGCAAGGTGCTTGGAAAAGCGGTTTGATGCTCATAATGCCGGACGTGCGCATGCCCTGAAACACCCGGGAGGCGGTCGAATCGATAGAATCCTGAACGGTGTCGACGGCGGCTTCGCAGCCCATGACGAGGACCGCATCATAGTTCCGGGCGACCTTACTGAGTTTCCGTCGTCTTCTGCTTGTCCACATGCATACAACAAACTGGTGGGGCAGGTAGCTTTTGAATACATCGGTTTTGAGGCCCTTGCTTTTCAGATTGGCTTGTACCGTATCCAGATAGTGTTCATAAGAAGGGGTTTTCAGGAAGCTTGAGAAAAATTTGAAATAGGGCGCCTGCCGACTCACCGCCAGGCTGGCCGCAGGGCAGAAGCGGCAAGGGACGATTAAAACGGATTTGAATTTCGCAAGTTCCGAAAAATCCTTGATAGCGTTCAAATAAACCGGCATTTTTTCACCTCTATCTTCCCAATAGTGACGTCAGGGGCGCAATTATCCGCCGCAGGCAGAGCAGGCACTGGACGCCTCACAGGTGGACACCTCGGTATGCCCCGGGTTTTCAAGGCTGTCCAGGACCCGGGCAGCTACGGATTGCGCTACCTCCTGACGCTCTTTTTCCGGCACCGCTTCGTAATTGAAAACATCCGTATACTTATTGTAGTGGGCGAGCGCGTCGAACTGGACCAACTTGTCCTTGGTGATAATGTTTTCCAGGATACGCCATGGCACCTTAGAAAGCAGCCGTCGATCAGGACAACTTTTTCAGCTGCCTTTATCCAGCGGGCAATGGCGGAGTCAGGCACCGTGATCAACTCACCGTGGCACCCCCGCCCGTAGGCTTCATTTTGTGCAATCATATTGGCGGCCAGTCTGGCGATTTCACCGCGGATGCAAGCACCCTCACAGGACAGAACCGGAATCTTCAACTCGCGGTGGTTCTTTTGACCGGTTCGCTCTCCAATTGGACAAACGGCCCGGGTAGTGCTCACCTCTATGGTTGCTTGGGTTTCAACGATCATTTCAGACCTCCTATTTTTGTCGGTACAATCATTGATTAGTCGGCTCTTTGGTTTCGTCCAAAACTCTTTTTTTCTCTTCGTATTCATCCGTGTCGATTTCACCACTAGCATACCGCCGGTCCAAGATGCCCCGCGCAGATTCCGTATTCTCGGCGTGTCGGCTGTAGTAGGAACGCGGTCCGCAACCGCACATCGTGGTGCCCCAGCGGCCTCGCATCATGAAAAAGCAAAGGACCATCATTATAATGGGAAATAGCCACCACCAGGAAAAAGTGCATGCTTCTGGCCAGTACATATTTTCACCTCCTTGTAGCTGTTGTCGCAACGTTGGTTATTGTCATGTAAATCAATTTTTCCCGTTAGACGAAACCGATGCCAAAAAGGTTACACTTTTATCAATCTTTTGATGCCTGCTCCGGTGGGGGTGTTTGGGGTAAAGATCGCTTGGGTATAGTATTCGCGGCTTGAACATCAGTTGCAGTCTGATAAAAGCGGATTGTATTCAGGGGGGATTTTTGAAAGAATAGGTCCTACATCCATTTTAAACCAAGGGGTAATCAAGGGGTCAAAAAAATGTTTAAGGAATTGGAAGCCATATACTCGAAACCCGCACCATTCGAATTTTATACGGCCGCAGAACTTTGGGCGGATAGCCATACATCCGAAAAAATGCTGGAATATCATCTAAATGAATCCATCGACCTCTCGTCTCGAAATACTGAATTTATCGACAGGTCGGTTGCCTGGATCATTTCTCATTTTGGTGTCGAAGCAACGACTATGATTGCTGACTTTGGTTGCGGACCGGGTTTGTATACAATCCGGTTCGCCGAAGCAGGGGCGGACGTTACCGGGATAGACTTTTCCGCACGATCGATTCGGTATGCCGGGGATCAGGCTGCTGCAAGAGGGTTGCGGATCGACTACATTTGTCAGAATTACCTGGCGTTTGACACCGATAAACAGTTTGACCTGATTACCATGATTTTTTGTGATTTCTGTGCCCTGAGTCCGTCTCAGCGCGGGGTGTTATTGGCCGGGTTTTACAGGTACCTGAAGCCGGGCGGATCCGTCCTGCTGGATGTGCATTCGTTGAACACCTTTCACAGCCGTGAAGAAATAGCGACTTACGAAAAAAACCAACTGGACGGCTTCTGGTCTGCTGATGACTATTTCGGGTTTCTGAATATTTTCAAGTATGCTGAAGAGAAGATCACCCTCGACAAATACACCCTCATTGAGAAAGACCGCACCCGTGTTATCTATAACTGGCTGCAGTATTTCAGCCGGGATACGCTCGGCCGGGAATTTGAAGCGGTCGGATTTACCGTGGAAAAGTTCTATTCTGATGTTGCCGGCACGCCGTTTTCAGAAACCTCGCCGGATTTGGCTATTATCGCCCGGAAGCCTGAAGTGCGCTAGCTAATCGCAAGCTCCCACACAACCCGTTGGCCTAAGCTATTCGCCGTCGAGCGCTTTGCGTACGGACTTGGCCAGTTCGGTTCGCAAGACCGGTTTGGAGAGTAACGCGCGAATGCCCAAGGCGCGCGCCTTTTCTTTGGTGATCAACTCACTGAAGCCGGTACACAGAATCGCCGGCATCTGGGGGCGGATTGCAAACACCTGTTGAATCAATTCCAAACCGGTCAAGTGGGGCATGGTCATATCCGTGACCACTAAATCATATTGATCCGAATCCGTCTCAAATGCTGCGAGCGCATCTTGGCTGTTCGTATAGGCCAGTACCTGGTAGCCGAGGCTTTCCAGGGATAGTTGCAGCATTTCCAATATTTCCGCTTCATCGTCGACCACCAGAACTCGTTCGGTGCCGGTGGGGATGGTTTCCTCGACGGATGTATCCAATTTGTCCATTTCGGTTTCGAGACAGGGGAAATAGACGTTCGCAGTTGTGCCCTTGCCCGGCTCGCTGTAATACTTGATGTGTCCGTTGAAGCTTTTGACAATACCAAGTACCACTGAAAGCCCCAGCCCGGTCCCCTCACCTTTTGGCTTGGTGGTAAAATAAGGTGTGAAGATATTTTCGAGGGTGACGCTGTCCATACCATGTCCGGTATCGCTGACCTCAAATTTTACATAGCAGCCCGGATCGAATTGCATGTTGCTAAAGGATATATCCTCTTCAGTAACTCCGATTCTCACCAGACTGACGCCCAACACGCCGCCGGATTCGCGCATGGCGTAATAGGCATTGGTGCATAGATTCATGATAATCTGGTGCAGTTGGGTCGGGTCCGCAAGCACACTCCCGCAGTCCGCTTGGATATACTGCCTGATTTCAATTGTAGTGGGGATTGAAGATCTCAGCAGTTTGAGGGTTTCCTTGACAATGAGATGCGGTTGCACGGCTTTTATCTCATGATCCACCTGGCGGCTAAAAAGAAGAATCTGTTGTACCAGGTCACGCGCCCGCAACCCGGCCTTGATGACACCTTGTTGCATATCGAGCAAAGGACTGCCGGATGGCAGGTCCACTTTCACCATTTCGGCGTATCCCAAAATGGCGCCTAATATGTTATTGAAATCATGGGCTATACCGCCTGCAAGGGTGCCCAGCGATTCCATTTTTTGCGCTTGCCGCAGCTGCATTTCAAGTTTTTTCTGTTGCTTTTCATAGCGGACCCTCTCGCTGATATCTTTGGCATAGGCGAAATAATTATCTTTGCCGTCGAACTTCAGGGTGTTGGCGGTGATTTCTACGGGAAAAACCTGCCCATCTTTTTTCTTAAAACGCGTTTCAAAGAATACGGAATTCTTTTCTTTCAAATTTTTGGCAAACTCGGGCCAGGCTTCGGCGGTTAACTCCAGATCAAAATCACCCACCTGCATGGTGGTAAATTCTTCTTGCGAGTAGCCAAGAGAGCGGCAGACCGCCTCATTGACATAGAGAATTCGCGAATCGTCATCAACCCAGAAGAACAGGTCGACACTTTGTTCGATCCAGCGCTGCATGAGCTGCAGCTTCCTGTCCAGCTGTCTGCGTACGGAAATATCGCGAACGATGGCCTGGATAAACCTTTGGGACTCGATATCAATCAAACTCAGGCTGATTTCAGCATCGAAAGCCTCCCCATTATATCTCGTGTGCCGCCATTCAAAAACATCCGCCTGACCGTTTTGCACGGCCGTAATCTTTTCCACGGCTTTTTGGGCCGAATCTCTACCGTCTGGTTGCAGGGGGGGCGAGAACTTATCGGGCGCTTGTCCGACAATCTGCTCACGCGTGCATCCAAAAACTTCGAGGGTTTTCTGATTACACTCGATGAATTGATTGTCCTGCATAATCAGGATGGCGTCATTGGCCGATTCGAATAGCGTTCGGTAGCGGTTCTCACTTTCCTCCAAAGCGATTTCCGCCTGTTTATTCGCGGTCAGGTCGTAGAATACGCCTAGAATGCGTTCATGGAGGAGGGCTCCCGCTATGGCTACGAAGCGGGTGGATCCATCTTTGCAGGTAACGGTGGCCTCGACCGGTTCGATCTCGGAACCGCTGTCTTGTGCACTTTGAACTGCGCTTTCCCACCGGTCGGCAACTGATTGCCGATAGCCCGGATCCGGGTACGCCAGCTGAAACCAGCGCTCGACAGTCGGGGCATCCTCTACGGTATATCCGAACAACTCGCGGAATTTAGGGTTACTGTATTGGATATTTCCTTTATCATCGGCCCAGGAAACGGCTGTCGGCAGGGCTTCCATTAAAGAGAGAAGGTGTTGTTGGCTGTGTTGGAGGGCGTCTTGGACCTCAAAGTATCTTTTGATGTCCTTATGAAGCAAGATATAGATAATGTAGCTTGTCACCAGAACGAAAATCCAGCCTTTGACCATCTGCAACCGGGTCATGGTTTCGATATCGTTGACGACGACGGATAGTATCTGGTCTGAAAACAAGATCCACAGGACCGAGATACCCGCGTAAATCAATGCCACTTTAAGGGCCGTCTTTTTTAGCGATTGTTCGGGAATCGCCGTACCTTCAAAGGTGGAATCACCGGACATTTTTACCCTCCGACCAAGTTAGCTGTTAGTTTCTAAAGGGGGGCGTGTAGATGTGAAATTCGAAACCTTGCCTGGATATGACGCCCAGACCTATCTTAATCCAGATGGGTCGGGATTAAAATTGTTTATTTGAAATTTAGGCGGTTTGAATTAGCCGGCCCTGGAAATGTCTTGGTGAGATATTTGGGAAAAGAGTAAAAAACTAAATAATTATAAGCATCAACAACATACATAGGCGGCACATTCGGGAAAATTTGTATGATTAAGCCAGAGGTTTGCCAGAGAAAATGACAACTCTAAAAACGGCCTTCAAACGTCCCTTTAATGCAGACGCCGCAAACGGGAAAAGATGGCCTCAGGATGCTTTTTTTTATCTGCATAAAATACGTTTTTACAGTCTGAGCAGATCGTGTGGGTAAAATCGGATTCCGTATGCGCGCGGACATAAGCATCCAGCGGCCACCAGCGCCCGTTATCATCGCGAATGCGTTTGCAGCCGCTGCAGATTGGCAGCAACTTCTGGAGTACCTTTATTTCTTCTAATAGCCGTTCTTTTTCGGCTAACGCTTCAACCAGTTTTGTGTTTAGCTGTTCCTGCTGCTCTTCGGCTTTTTTGCGAGCGGTGATGTCGCGCGTAATTCCAATAATTTTAAGCGACTGATGAGGTTCCTGGACAAACTTTGCCCTAATTTCGACCCAATAGGTGTTCCCGGCTTTATCGACCACCTGGAGCTCGAGCGACCGGGGCACATGCTTCCCACGTTCATAGGCCATCATTTCGCTTTTTAGCAACACCAGGGCCTTTTTGGCAGATGCCACGGTCAGTTCCTCAAAAATTGATTTACCGAGGAGTTCTGCAGCAGTGTATCCGCTTAATTTGCCAACCGGGGGTGCTGAATATTCGTATACCATGGTTTCGGCATCTATGACCCAGATGGAATCCACTAAATTTTCAGTGAGCAGGCGGTTTTGTCTTTCAAGTTCTTTTAGTCTGTGTTGAATCGATTTAGCCATTGGCGATACCTCAGATGTACCAATAATTAAAACTGCTTCCGCCCCAGGGGACGCTGAACAAAATTCAATTCAAGACCATTTGCGGTCCTGATTACTTTTCCCACCTTTTAATGCGCAGGCAAATTTCGTCTTTTGGAAATTGAGAAATTTGCTTCAGATTAGGGCCTGAACGGCATCTATCAAGTCGGCGTATGTAAACGGCTTGGTTAGAGTGACGTTTGCCCCTATCTGCTGGGCGACCTTCAAATGATTCCCGGCACTAACCCGGCCCCCGCCGGATATGGCAATGATTTTGACTTCGGGGTAATCCTTTCTGAGAGCCGCAATAGTTTCGATTCCCCCCGTACCGGGCATCAGAATGTCTGTGATAATGAGATCGGCAGGACTGTCCTGGTTCATCTGCAACCCTTCAGCTCCGTCATGAGCGGTGTTCACATCATAACCAATTGGCACTAAGGCGTGCGTCAGCATATCAGCAACCTGTACATCATCTTCGATAATGAGAACTCTATCCATTCTGGGCCACTCCCTTTCTAATAAATGAGCTTAATCTTGTGTTTCGCATAAGTTGGTTTCACTACTGCTTGAATCAATTCTATTTCCCTGCCCTATCCATAAAGCTTCGTCTTCAAGAGGGGTATCCTTCGATAGCATGGGATTGTCTACTCTGAAAATTTTACGGTTCGCCAGGCCCGCCTGTTCTAAGCTTGATTCATGGTACGCTCGAAACAGTCTTTCAAAACTGCCGTCCAGGATCATATGATGTAAACCGGCCTCAATCCTTTGAGCCAGCCGGGGGCTCTTCTTGCTGACAAAAATGTAGGTCGGTTGTGGGAGATAAAGCGCCAGGCGCGGCTCAATGACCATGTCCGGCAGGTGGTGGAATCTTTCGTTATATTCTCTGAAAATTTCGTTTACCCCACGGGGAAAGTAGTCGAAGCGGTCTGCCATGAGCATTGTAAACAGGCCCTCATAATTGCTGCCGGTAACGATTTGGAATCCGAGCCTGGCCATTGCCTCGGTGGTGGACCACTGCTGGTGCAGGCCGGCCTTCAACCGTTTTAATTGATCCAATGATTCGATATTGCCGAATTTTTCAATATCATGCCTTTTGATCAAGAAGAGCCGATACCCGAGCAGGCCCTTCAGTACAGGAATCCGGATCGGTAGTGTTTTTTCTTCCCATTCCGGCCGCGTTGGCACGATATGTACATTTACTCTGCGGCCGGACATTATCTCAACCAAGGCGCGATTGCGTTGGGTACCCTGTAGGGTAAAAACAATATCGAAATTGCCATAATGCGGTTTTGTTTTTTCCAGGGCAAGCTTCAAAAGTGCGTTGTTATACAGGTGGCGTTGATCCAGTGCAGAGTGCGGTTGGAATATGCGAATCACATCTTGCGCCTGAACATCTCGGGCAGCTAAAAGCCCCCAAATCAGGCTTGTTAGGACCATTGCGAAACCACAGGCCCATTTCGGACTAAATTCAAAATTATGCAATTTACTATAGATCATTGTTTTAAAAGTGAGCACGGTGCTGTTTGCGAAAAGACAAACCGCCGTTCATCAATTTGTCGGTGTATCAATTTCAATTGGTCGATGTGTAGAAAACCGACCTCATGCCGGTCCATTTGCTGCGGTATAAATATTTTAAGAGTTGGCTCCATCGCACTATAAGGAGGATTATTAGGCACTAGACCTTAACCGCACTTTCGTCGAGGACGTTTCTCACCAGATTGGCCATTTCTTTTATGATAATCGGTTTCATCAGGATTGCTTTGATGCCGATTTTTTCAGCCGCCTCTTCAGTTATCTGGGTGCTGTAGCCGGAACAGAGTATGATTGGAATGTCTGGACGGATGGCAATGAGTTCCTTGGCGAGCTTGTCACCGGTCATTTGCGGCATGGTCAGATCGGTAATGACCAGATCAAACTGTTCCGGTTGTGATTTGAACAATTCGAGCGCTTCCAGGCTGCTCACCCGGCTGACAACCGTGTAGCCTATATTTTCCAAAAGTAGTTTTCCGATCTCAACAATATCGGGTTCATCGTCAATGATCAGAACATGCTCCTGGCCCCTGGGAAGAGGTTCCTGGATATCGACTTCAGATTCAGCCTGATTTTCGATTATAGGCAGATCGACCTTAAATATAGACCCTTTTCCAAATTGACTGCTGACATGAATAATGCCGCCATAATCTTTCACGATACCATGGACAGCTGAAAGGCCCATGCCCGTCCCCTGGCCTCTCTCTTTGGTGGTAAAAAAAGGATCATAGATACGTTCCATCGTCTCGGGCGCCATGCCCTCACCCGTATCGCTGATCGTAAGTTCGATGTAGGCACCCGGGTCTATGCCGGGGTATAAGTTCTCATATTCGGTCGGCAAGCGGATATCTCGTAACTGTACATGCAGTGTCCCGCCGGTATTCCGCATGGCATACCCGGCGTTTGAACAAAGATTCATGACAATCTGGTGGAGTTTGGTTGCATCGCCCATTACCTTGGAATCGCTGGCAAGATCATGCTTGATTTCTATCGTTGTAGGTAAAGAGGCGCGCAACAGCTTCAGGGTTTCTTTTACAATCGATCTCACGGGCACCGGCATCAGGGTTTGTTCCGTCTGGCGGCTGAAAGCCAGTATCTGCTCGACCAGATCTTTGGCGCGGTTTCCGGCGCGTAATATGTTTTCAATGTACCCTGCCAGGAGCGCCTTTTGGGGTAGTTCCAGTTGGGCCAGTTCTGCAAATCCCAGAATGGCGGAAAGAATATTGTTAAAATCATGGGCAATACCGCCGGCCAGAGTGCCGATGGCCTCCATCTTTTGAACCTGAACCAGTTGATTTTCCAACTTGGAGCGCTCCTCTTCTGCCTTGACTCTGACACTGATATCCCGACCATAGGCGAAAAAGTGATCTCGGCCTTCAAACTTCAACGCATTCGCAGCGATCTCGACGGGGAAACTTGTGCCGTTCTTTCTGCGCAGACGGCTCTCGAAGCAGAGGTTTCTTTCGGATTTCAATTTGGAAGCAAAACCGGGCCAGGCTGCCCGGGGGAGCGTCAGGTCGAAATCACTGACCCGCATGTCACGAAGTTCGCCAAGGCTATAACCCAGAGCCTGACAAACCGTCTTATTTACATATAAGACCTGCGAGTCTTCCCGTACCCAGAAGAACAGGTCTACGCTGTGCTCGACCCAGTGCTGCACAAGGCGGATCTTTTGGTTCCGCCGTTTCCTTTGGGTAACATCACGGACGATCGCCAGTATCGTCATCTCTGGTTCACGATCCAATACCGACAGGCTGACTTCCGCGTCAAACGTTTCTCCGCCGGACCGCTGGTGAAGCCAGGCGAAAGTTGTCGGGCCCTGGCTTTGCAACAGCTTTTTTACGTTCATCAAGACTTTTGATTTGGAAGTGCTGCCATCGTACTGCTGCGGAGGTGATAATTCACAAGGCGTTTTGCCGATGAATTCAGCCGGCCCGCAGTCAAAGGTTTCCAGAACCTTCTTATTGCAATCCGTAATTTTGAGATCGGAAACAGACATTGTGAAGATGGCGTCGGGTGCATTATTAAATAGCGTTCGATAGCGCCTGTCGGTTTCACTTTTCATGGAATTATAGATTTCACAACCTGATTCCCTTCGCAATCCGAGCCTGGAATGTTCTAAAACGCGACAGTGGTTACCTGTGCTTGGCGTATGCTCGGACACAGAATTCCCATTTCTTTCTTGCTCAAATTTTGACTGAGCGGACTTGGTAGTCATGATTCATTTCCAGCGACCCTCATTCAGTCGGGTCTGAATTAAAGTTCCTATTCACGCTCCAACGGTGTTCTCATTTTAATTTTTAGACATCATGCTCTAGTTCCGGATATAGTTTCCGGGCGCAAGCCGGACAAATACTGTGACTGAACGCAGCATCTGAATGCTCGCTGATGTAGGATTCAATCTGGTTCCAATATCCCTGGTCATCGCGGATTTTTTTACAGGCCGCACAGATCGGCAACATACCTGTCAATGTTTTGATTTCGGCCATCGCTTTTTGCAGGTCGGCATTGGTTTGATTCAATAGCCGCATTTTTTCGGAGAGCAGTAAGTTTACTGCCTCCGCTTGTTTTTTTTCACTTTTATAGCTCTGCAAAATGGTTGCCAGGATCGCGTAAATGACGGTCGTCGAGACCACCAAGGACAGGTAAACGTCTGTAAAACGCTGCGTTTGGTTGCTGTAACCGGTCACCGTAAGCGGATAATAGTACTCGGTTAAGAACAGGAGCGACATGATCGGTAAAAAAAAGTAAAACACTACCTGGCAACGGTCGGTTTTCATAACGACCGACAAGGCCACCAACGCGACCATGGAAATAAAAGTATCGGGGCCGCTTATGCCCCCATTAAAAAACCAGGTCATGGCCAACAGGAAAGCACCGTTCAAAATGTAAAGCCAAATAAAAGGTCGATAGGATTCGCGGCGACGGCTATCGTTGTAGAGCAACAGATAGATGATGCCTACCAGGGCCGTGGCCAGCGTAGCAATGAGCGGCAGGCCGACAAAGAGGTTGTTAACGGCCCCAAACAGGCACCCCAACCCGGCCGCCAAACAGACACCATTGTAGCAGCGATGTTCCAACTCAAACGTATCGCTCGGGCCAATGGCTAGGGCACCTATTTTTTTCAGCATGGATAGTTCCATTAATCTACGAGTTCCTTTTTTCCTGGTGCGGACGGACACTCACCAACTGGTTGCGTTTAGCGCTGATTGACAGAAAATGAGAAAACGATCACATTCAAGGGTTCAACTCTTGCCGGGCTGTCTGGATATACGTTTCAATTAAACCGGCCTTTTTCATCTCTTTCAGGACACCCGACAGCGGATCCACCAGATGCCGGTGACGTTTGTGCAGGTACGCATGAATCGTCTGTTCCTCAAAAACACAACAGTGGGATATCCCCGTCAGTTTTAACTTTGGCGATGACAGCGCCGCCTGCAATGTTCTCTCAATCCCTATGTAGATATCTGTTCTACCCGAGGCCAGTTTCCTTAGTCCCTGCAGCCAGTGACTGACGGCAGTTATACTTTCAGGCCTGGCTACCATCTGCAGTCGATTTTGAATGCCCAACTGGCCCCGCATATAGTCGATGCGGTAGGGCGTGTCGACCAGACTTTCCCACCCGCGCAATTGAATGGTCGGGTCGACCACGAAACCGGATATTCTTATGGTAATGATCGGTTCGGTGACCTTCACCAGATTGGGAAACTTACCATTATAGCGTGCCCCCCGGGCCAGTTCACCATCGACCTGACCACTGTTGGCCATCAAGCTTGTGCGCTTCGGCGGGTAGTATAGATAAACGAGTTCTTTGCCGATACGCTGAAAAGCATCGATGTACACCAGTTTCAGGGCGAGCCCATCTACGGTATTTTCTTCACGCACAGACGCCATGCGAATCTCTTCTGCGGCGCCGGAGGGACTTGTCCCAAGCAATCCGACACACCAGATGCCGACAACCAGTAGAATCAATATAAGTGGTCTTATTTTTCGCATGTAACGCCCTTGCTATTTAGGTGGGGCAGCACACTTTCCCTATCAAGAGGCCATGTGCCAACCGACCCTGTAGCTGCTGCGTTTAGTGGTTGTGAACAATCACCATGTGAATGTAATTTTTCAAATCTGCCTGTTAACCGGGATGATCCATCCCCGGAAAAATCCTGTCGCTGCACTTCAAGGGGTAAAGCCGCCCCTGTCTCCCCCTGCCATACCCACAACAGGGGCGGCTTCCCTCACACGCTTTTAAAAGTCCTTAAAGTCACCTTCGTCTTCATCCAGGGGGATGAGTTGTTCCGGAGACTGTTTTGAGGCGGCGGACAGCATTTTTGCGGACGGTGCCTCGTTGTTGGTAACAGCTGTTTGTGCGACGGTGAACTCGTCCCGGCGAACGTCGCTGTCAGCACCGGTTAATACCTTCAGATCGTTTACAATGCCGCGCATCTGTTCGGCCTGGGCACTCATTTCCTCGGAGGCTGAGGCCGACTCTTCGGCACTGGCGGCATTTTGCTGGACGACCTTATCCATTTCCACCACGGCGCGGTTGACCTGTTCGATCCCATCAGCCTGTTCACCTGAGGCGGCGGCGATTTCACTTACAAGCTCACCAACCTTGGCGGCGCTTTCAGAAACCTGAGTAAAGGCGTCATTGGTTGTTTCTACAAGGCCTGAGCCTTCACCGATTTTTTTAACCGTATCTTCGATTAAAACAGCGGTATCCTTGGCCGCATCGGCGGCCCGCATGGCCAGGTTGCGAACTTCGTCGGCCACCACGGCAAAACCGGCCCCGGCTTCACCGGCGCGGGCAGCTTCGACCGCCGCATTGAGGGCCAGCAGGTTGGTCTGAAACGCAATCTCATCGATGGTTTTGATGATCTTGGAGGTTTCTTCACTCGCTTTGGAGATATCCGCCATTGAGGTAGTCAGGCGTCCCATGGAGTCATTGGCCGTGGTAACCACGTCCGATGCTTCCTTCATCAGGCCGTCGGCCTGGCCGGCATTGTCGGCGTTCTGCTTGGTCATGGACGACATCTCTTCCAGGGACGCGGAGGTCTCTTCGATAGACGCCGCTTGCTCGCTGGTACCCCCGGCCAGCTGCTGGCTGGACGAGGAAACTTGGCCCGAGGCAGAAGCCACCTGTTCGGCACCATCATTCAGGCTGGAGATAGCCCGGTTCAATGGTTTGGTGATCGAACGGACCGCGAAGAATGCCAGAAGAATGCCGGCGGCCACGATGAAGCCGCAAAAGATATAGGCAAACGTGATGGTGGTGGCGGCATGCTCATCCGCTGCGTGAGTCCGCGCTTCAACCACTTCGTGGATCTCAGTGGCGATGTGTTTGGCCAAAGTTTCGATGTCGTGGGCGGCCTGGCGCATGACCGGGTATTGTTTTTTCATGTCCATAATATTCTGGGCCAGCTGGGCAAAAACGGTTACATACCCCTTGGCGTGCTTGACGAGGTTCTGGCCGGCCGCGGAGTCAAAATTGCCGCTGTTGATCGCCGTATCGATTTTGTCGACAACTTTACGGGATTTGGCCACGTATTTGTTGTCTTCACGCAGGATGAAATCCTTTTCGTGCCGCCGCATCATCAAGTAGTGAACCATTAAGGCGTCAGAGCCGATTGCTTTGATCGCCGTTTCCATCCCGTGCGCCTCCTTGCGCATGGCTCCCCGGATACCAGCGTCTTTATTGCCCTGGGCTTTGATCAGCGTCACGATCTGTTTGAACCCATTTTCGTAGGTGTCCTGGGCATCTGCGATTTTTTTACTCTCCGTTTCGATCTCGGTGAGGCCCAGGCGGCCGGCCATGACAGCCAGCTCCTCGGCCTCTTGGTGCAGTTTTTCGACAGCTTTATCCATTCTATCGAGATACTTATCCTGTTTGCGGGCGATAAAGTCCTTTTCATGGCGCCGGATGGTCAGCAGCGTGATCTGGATCTGGTCGGCAACCTCACCGATAGGGTCATAGGCTTTGATGAGATCGTCGAATTCATGGGTCACACCTTTAATTTGAAAAATACCGCCGCCACTGAGGATCAGGACGAACAGAATCATGATTCCGAATGCGGCATAAAGTCTTTTCCCGATGGTTAAATTTTTCATTTTTTTCTCCTTTTAGATAAATTTTAAGATGATATCATTTAAACACGCATTGCTTTAGGCGGCTTGTTCCAGGACTTCGATCTCCTGCTCGTTCAGGACCTTGTCGATATCAAGCAGGACCTTGATACCGCCTTCCATTTTAGCCATTCCCATGATGTAGGCAGTGTCCACCTGCGTCCCGAAAGTGGGGGTGTTTTCGATATCTTCGGCCTGGATATTCAGAACTTCGGAAACCGAATCGACGACAATGCCGATGAGAACGGTCCCACTCGTGCCTGAGATCTCCACTACGATGATGCAGGTCCGCTCGTTGTAGGTCTTTTCTGCCACCCCGAAACGCAGGCGCAGGTCAATCACGGGAATCACTTTGCCCCGCAGATTGATCACGCCCTTAACAAAATCGGGGGTTTGGGGAACGGTGGTAACCGGCATCATTCCGATAATTTCCTTGACCTTCAGAATGCCGATTCCGTATTCCTCCCCGGCCATATTAAACGTCAGGTATTTTCCTTGGCGCGCCACCATGTTCTTAACCGTTTCATCGATGGTTTTTGCTTCCTCTGTCATTTCAAGTCTCCTCGTCTGATCATTTTTTGTGGTTCGGTATTCAACCAGTTGCTAATTTAGACCGGTGCATATGCGGGCGTCGCTCCCGTACGTGTGCGGATATGCTCCAGGATCCTGGCAACGTCATCAAAATCGCCATCAGTATGACAAATGGTGATGGGGCTGAGGGCGTAAGCCCGCTGCAGGGTTTCCTGGTCTGTTTCGGGAAAAATCAGGATCGATTTCAGATTGCGAATGAATTTATTTTCCAGCAGCTGGAGCAACTCCGCTTGGTTTCCCAGCAGGATCAGGGCGGCGTCCGGCCGGGTGCCGTTACTGGGCAGCACCCGTCCAATATTTTACAAAGTGGTATATTGGATCACATTGAACTTCTCCAGGTTGCCCTTCAACACCTCTTTTAATTGCGCCCGGCACGCCGCTTGCGGCGATAGATATAAATGAAGCTGCATTTTCCATCCTTTCATACAAATATAGGTTATACGGTACTGGCAGATTACTAAGCACAGGACGTGCCAGTGGCGGCAATATTAAATTAGTTTATTTATTACAGGATTTTAGGATTATTTGTAGCTGGACTGTGGAGGGTTTGGGGGCGGAGAGGTCCTGTTTCACAAGACCTGCGAGTCCTGCCACGGAGGACTTTTGCGACCTAAAAAGTGTGAGTGTGGAATCTATTTCGATTCGCGAAAACGCGGTGTATCGTACTTTTTAAGCAGGGCCAGGAGCCGGGACTTGGATAAACCGGAAATCTCACAGGCCTGTTTAATATTGCCGCCCGCACGACGCATGAGTGCCATCAGGTATGTTTGCTCAGCAGCTGCCATCTGTGTGTCCCTGTAATCCCGAATTGGAAGCAGGTTTCCATCTGAATCGTGCAAGTCGGAGGGCGTATCGGCCGTGCTGTCATAATCACCAAGCTGGCCCCTGATCTGCGGCAGGCGGATGGTTGGGGGGAGATGGATCGGATGCAGGGTCGGGCTGTCGCCGGCGGCCGACAGCGCATGGTCCAGGGCATTGAATAGCTCTCGAATATTACCGGGCCAGTTATAGGCCATCAAGGCCTCGTATAGGTCCGGCGAGCAGCCTTTCAGAGCATGCCCGCCATTGGTGTCACTGTATTGTTTGAGATGGTGCAGGGTCAGGTTCATGATGTCCGATGGCCGTTCACACAACGCCGGCAGATGGATGGATAGAGAGCGCAGCCGGTATAACAGGTCCTGCCTGAAATTGTTCCCGGCAATCATTTGGTCGAGATCGCGGTTCGTGGCTGCTATCAGGCGAAAGTCGCTATGGACCTCCCTTACGCCGCCTACCGGGCGAAATCGATGTTCCTGCAAGACCCTTAGAAATTTCTTTTGCGTGGTCGGCGGCAATTCACCCACTTCGTCCAAGAAAAGCGTGCCGCTTTCAGCCTGCTTGATCAGGCCCGCGCGTTTTTCGGTGGCCCCGGTGAAGGCCCCTTTCTCATGCCCGAACAATGAGCTTTCAATCAGGGATTCCGGCAGGGAGGCACAATCGACAACGATGAAAGGGCCATCGGTCCGGGCGCTGTTTCCATGAATAGCTCTGGCCGTTACCTCTTTTCCCGTACCGGTTTCACCGGTAATCAATACGCTGATATTATTGGCGGCAGCCTGGGCGACCAGTTCCAGCACAGTTTTCAGCGCCGGTGATTCACCTACAATGCCTTCCCGGGCCAACAACCTGGGCAGTTGCACCGCTTGTTTTTCATCGCGGTACTCGAGGGCCCGGGTTATGGACAAGATTACCTCGTTCGGATTCGGCGGTTTAGGAATGAAATCCCAGGCGCCATACTTGAACGCCAGTTCGGCGCCCTCGATGTTGCCGGTGCCGGTGATGATAATCACCTCGGGGGAGGACGGGGCCAATCGAATGTCAGCCAGGGCAGAGAGCCCGTTGCCATCCGGGAGTTCCAGGTCAAGCAGGACAAGGTCGAAATCGCCGGATCGGCTTTTAGCCCGGGCATCGCTTATGCTGTGGGCCATGCTGCCGGTGTGTCCCTGTTTCGAGATCAATTTGGTTAGAAACTGGCACAGCTGCCGGTCGTCATCCACTATCAGTACATTCGACATAGTTATCTCACGCGATTTTCGATTTTATCGCCATGCTTACAGCGGTCGCTAGTACTGAGGCGATAACAGGCCTTCTAATCATACTATGTAGTTCGAATTCGTCCAGCTCTTTCCGGGTAAACTCCCTTGAAAACCATTGCGAAGGATAATGGGGACCTCCGGCCGGATTGCGGTGAAGAATCCGGTTTTATTTAAAGGTCAGGGCGTCCAGACCGAACTTTTTCTTGACCTCTTCACGAAGCCACTGCTCTGCATCCGGCCGGGTTCGAAACACCATTGTTTCCCAATCGGTCTGAGCAAGCATAGTTTCAAACATGCGCGCTAGTCCGAAGGTGAGGTCTTTGCTGGCCACCATTGCCACAAAGGGATCCGGGTTGATTCGGGTGGCATCCAGGCAAAGTTGCACTACCTCTTCCAACTCGGGGTTGGAGAAATTTAGTCCCGTGATCTCCGAGATATCGAACAGAGAGTATCGGTACCGCCTGAAAGTCGCCGCATCCTGAGAGAGATGCACCTTGAGAGCATCAAGGTATTCCTCTCCTGTGAAATGTCCTTGGCACAGGATAATGTTGCCTTGGCCGCTATCAGTGTCTTTTATCGTCACCGGCATATTGATTGTTTCTCTTGGAGTGCTATCAGCTTTCTCCGTATGCTTTGAGTTTACGCCGTAAGGTATTCAAACCAATTCCCAGCAGGCGGGCGGTTTTCGATTTATTCCGGTTTGTCTGGGAATAGATACTCAGGATGTGTTCCTGTTCAACTTGGGCCAGCGGTACGATCTCTGTTTGCAGGCCTTCATCCACGCAGGCGGCGGCCGTTCTGTTTTTAATGGAATCCGGCAGGTTGCGCTTGGTGATGGGTTTGCCCTGGGCCAGGTTGGCCGCGGACTGGACGATGGATTTGAGCTCGCGCACATTGCCCGGGTATTCATATTCCACAAGGCAGCACATGGCATCCTGGTCCACTTGGATGGTGTCGCCGTTGCCGGTTGCATTCTTTAAAAACTTTTCGATCAGCAGGGGGATGTCCTCTTTTCTTTCGCGCAGGGGCGGCAGGTGCAGCCATCCGCCCCGGATCCGGTAGAACAGATCCTTGCGAAACTCACGGTGGGACATCAGCAGTTCCAAATTTTCATTGGTGGCGGCCACAAAGCGCACGTCGGCCCTCTGGTTGCGGTTGGCGCCCAGTTTGATGAACTCGCCGTCCTGGAGAACGCGCAGCAGTTTGCCCTGGAGGTCCAGGGGCATGGTGCCGATTTCGTCCAGGAAGACGGTGCCGCCTTCGGTGTGTTCCAGGTAGCCGGTGCGGCCCTTTTCAGCGCCGGTGAAGGCGCCTTTGGTGTGGCCGAAAAATTCCGATTCAAACAGGTTGGGGGAGACGGAGGCCATGTTAACCGGCGTAAACGTGAACTTGGAGCGGGGACTGGCGCAATGAATGGCCTGGGCCAGCAGTTCCTTGCCGGTGCCGCTTTCCCCGGTGAGTAAAATAGGAACGTCGCTCTGGGCGTGAAGTTCAGCCTCCTTGAGAATGCGCAGCATCTTGGGCGACTGGGTCACAATGGGCTTGAACGTATCCGCATAGATCAGCCTGGGCAAGGAACCCTTTTTTTCGATGTCCAGGATGTCCAGCAGCCGCTTGCGCTCCAGGGCGCGGTTAAGGGCCAGAGCGAGTGTGTCGCTGGAGACGGGTTTGACCAGGTAGTCATAGGCGCCCTTGCGCAGGCACTCGACCGCCACGCTGGCTTCGTTCACAGCTGTAATCATGATGCATTCGGTGGTCGGGCAGGTGTTTTTAATGAGCTCGAGCAGTTCGATTCCTTCCATCTCCGGCATGGTCATATCGATCAGGGCGATATCCACGCAGGTGCCATTGGAGAAGGCCGCCGCAGCCTTGCGGGGGTTGACCTCCTGGCGCACGTTCGCATATCCGATTTTCTGCAGCTTGATTTTGAGGATGGCCATGAAATCGTCATCGTCGTCTACTAGAAGGATACTGCTGTTCATATGACACCTTTAGTGGGGTTGGGGTCAAATCAATCCCGGGCTGAACAGGCAGGGTAGCTAAGCGGCAAGACCGGGTGTGATGGTAGCGCAGCAAGCCAGAAGAAATAGCACCCTGCCAAATTGGACCACGCCATTTTGGGACACCATACACTATCTTAGTGTAATTACAAGTGGAAACTTATTAAGTGGGCCATTTTGGCATAGCACCCCCAATTTTTACCGGCCCCGATTTTTTCAGACCAAGACCATATGATTTTTTAACATGCTGAAAACATAACACTTTTCAATGGATTCCCATTCCCTATAAGGTCTGGCATACTGTTTGCGAAGAAGGGTGGTGTTTTCATAGGTCCACCCGTTATGCGCTTGCTCTTATAAAACTGTCTAAAGTCTTATCACACATAAACTAGGGGACCCACAATGACGCTAAAAGCCAAAATAGATGAAGGAGGGTTTGCCATCCTGGCAGAGATGGAACCGCCCAAAGGGGTGGACGTCTCCAAGATGACCGAGAATGCCATTCGACTGAAAGGCCGGGTGGACGCGATGGTGGTACCGGAGATGAGCAACGCCGTCATGCGCATGAGCGCTTTGGGCGGAGCGATGATCCTGCAATCCAAGGGACTCGAAACCGTCATTCAGGTCAATTGCCGCGACCGGAACCGAATTGCGCTGCAAGCCGACCTGCTGGCTGCCCATGGCTGTGGGATTGCCAATGTCATGGCCGTTACCGGTGAAGATCCGAGCTTTGGCGATCAACACCAGGCCCGGTCGGTCTATGACATCGACTTGATGGAACTTCTGGGGGCCATCAGCACCCTTTGCCAGGGCAAGGACATGGCCGGGATCGAACTGGCCGGCGCGCCGGAATTCCTGGTCGGGTCGACCAGCGATGCCGGCGCCAAGGGCAAGTCCCTGGAGCTGGAATTGGAGGAGATGAAGAAGAAGGCCGATGCAGGGGCCCGTTTTTTTATCACCCCGCCGGTTTTCGATGCGGCCGCCATAGCCCCATTCGTTAAAAAGGCCCAGGCGCTGCAGGTCGCCATTATCCCCACGGTGGTTTTGCTCAAATCACTGGGGATGGCCCGCTACATGGCCAAGAATATGGGGCATATTGCCATGCCCGACGACTTGATCAGCCGGCTGCAGAAAGCCCCGGACAAGGTCAAGGAGTGCACTCTGATAGCGGCAGAAATCGTACGGGGGCTCAAGGAAGAAGGGTTCAGCGGCGTGATGATTGCCACCATCGGGTGGGAGCATAAACTGCCAGAAATTCTGGAAAGGGTATAAGGACGGACAACATGGAAGAAAAAAACACTGTGAACAGCAACACCCCATCTGGATCCGTGATGGTCGTCGGCGGTGGTATCGCCGGTATGCAGTCGGCCCTGGATCTGGCCAATTCCGGCTACTATGTATACCTGGTCGAGAAGTCTTCCGCCATTGGCGGGCTCATGTCGCAGCTGGACAAAACCTTCCCGACCAACGACTGTGCCATGTGAATTATCTCGCCTAAACTGGTCGAGGTCGGCCGGCATCTGAACATCGAGCTTTTAACTGGCACGGAATTACTGGGACTTGAAGGGGAAAACGGAAATTTTTCCGCCCGCGTCAAACAGGAGCCGCGATTTATAGACCTGGATAAATGCACCAGCTGTGGTGAATGTGCCAAGGTCTGTCCCATCAATGTTTCGGATAAATACAACGAAGGCCTGGCGGATCGCAAAGCGGCGTTCAAGCAATACGCCCAGGCCATCCCGGGAGCATACGCCATTGCCAAGAAGGGCACGGCCCCTTGTCGGGCCACCTGTCCCGCCCACGTCAGCGTACAGGGCTACATTGCCCTGATCAACACCGGTCAATACCGGGAGGCCCTGGAGCTGTTCAAGCAGGACCACCCCTTTCCCGGTGTCTGCGGCCGGGTCTGCCACCACCCCTGTGAAGGCGTCTGTACCCGGAATGACGTGGATGATTCCCTCTCCATTATGCATCTGCACCGCTTTCTGGCGGACTATGAGATGGAATCGGGCGACATATACGTGCCGGAAAAGGCTGAGCCCAATGGTAAAAAGGTTGCCATCATCGGCTCCGGCCCCGCCGGCATGACCTGCGCCTACTTTCTGGCCCAGGACGGCTACCAGGTGACAATCTTCGAGAAACTACCCGTCCTGGGCGGGATGCTGACCGTCGGGATCCCTTCCTATCGCCTGCCCCGCAACATCATCGAAACTGAAATCCAGGTCATCAAGGACCTGGGGGTGGAATGCAAAACCGGGGTGGAGATCGGCAAGGACATCACCATCGAACAGCTCCGGAATGAGGGTTACAATGCTTTTTTCATGGGCATCGGCTCCCATGAATGCAAGGTGCTGGGCGTACCGGGTGAGGATCTGGATGGTGTTCTGCCCGGGGTCGATTTCTTAAGGGAGTTCAACCTGGGTAACGAGGTATCCATCGGGGACCGGGTGGCTGTCATTGGCGGCGGTAACGTGGCTATGGACTCTGTGCGGACTTCCCTGCGCGTCGGGGCTTCCAAGCCCTTCGTGATTTACCGGCGCAGTGAAGACGAGATGCCGGCCGACCCGATGGAGATCGAGGAGTGCCGTGAAGAGGGCATCGAAATCAACACCCTGACGACCCCGATCAATATCATTGGTGATGAAAACGGCAAGGTCAAAGCCATCGAGTGCATCCGCATGGAACTGGGGGAGCCGGACGCCAGCGGACGGCGCCGCCCGGTGCCCGTCGAGGGCTCTGAATACTCCATCGAGGTGGATACGGTTATCCCCGCCATCGGCCAGGAGTCTGATTGGGCCTGCCTTACCGACGAATGCGCCTGCACCCTGAGTGACTGGGGCACCATGAATGTGGACCCGGTCACTTTGCAGACCAGCGACCCCGACATATTTGCCGGCGGTGATGCCGTCACCGGTCCGGCCACGGTGGTGGAAGCGGTTGCCCATGGCAGGGAAGCCGCCATTTCCATCCACCGGTTTATCCAGAGCGAGGACATGGCGGTCGGCCGCGAAAAGCAGTGGCAGGGCGTGATGGATGTGCCTACTGAAAACGCGGTCCCGGTGCCCCGGCAGAAAATGCCGGCCCTGGAACCGGCTACCCGCATGGACAACTTTAATGAGGTCCAGTTGGGATACGATGAAGCGCTCTCCAAAACTGAAGCGGACCGCTGCCTGGAGTGCGGGGTCTGCAGCGAGTGCTACCAGTGTGTCGAGGCCTGTCTGGCCGATGCCGTCTGCCACGAGCAGGTGGCCGTTGAAAAGGAAATTGAGGTCGGGTCCGTGGTGCTTTCCCCGGGCAGTCGCCCCTTTGATCCCTCGGGCATGGATCAATTCTACCACTACCAGACCAACCCCAATGTACTCACCAGTCTCGAGTTTGAACGCTTGCTGAGTGCGTCCGGCCCCACCATGGGGCACCTTACGAAACCATCGGATGAAACCGAGCCCAAGAAAATTGCCTGGCTCCAGTGCGTGGGGTCACGCGATACCAACCGCTGCAACAACGGGTACTGCTCTTCGGTTTGCTGCATGTATGCCATCAAGGATGCCATGATTGCCAAGGAGCACGCCGGTGGAGATCTGGACTGCGCCATATTCAATATGGATATCCGTACCTTCGGAAAAGAGTACGAGAAATACTACAACCGGGCCAAGGACACGGAGGGTGTGCGGTTTGTAAAGGCCCGGGTCCACACCATTGACGAGGTCGGCCCCGATCGCAGCCTGCGCGTTCGTTACGCCGGCAACAACGGCGACGGACTCCAGGAAGAGATCTTCGACATGGTGGTGCTTTCGGTTGGGCTGCAGGTGACCGACTCTGTCGCTAACCTTGCCAAGCGCCTGGATGTGGAGCTGGATAAATATAATTTTGCGGTGACCAAACCGTTCTCGCCGGTGGAGACCTCGCGTCCGGGCGTCTATGTCAGCGGCGTCCTGCAGGGACCCAAGGACATCCCCAGCTCGGTCACCGAAGCAAGCGCCGCGGCCTGTCTGGCCGGCGGCGCCCTGGCCGCAGCCCGCGGTTCCCAGACCCGGAGCGTGGAGTTGCCCGATGAGATCGATGTGGCCGGGCAGGATCCCCGGGTAGGCGTATTTGTCTGCGACTGCGGTATCAATATCGCCGGGGTCGTGGATGTACCGGCCTGCGTGGAATATGCCAAATCATTACCGGGTGTGGAGTTCGTTACCGAGAATCTTTTCACCTGCTCCCAGGATTCCCAGGAGCAGATGAAAGAGATCATCCAGGAACATAATTTGAATCGCGTGGTGGTGGGGGCCTGTACGCCCAAGACCCACGAGGGTATCTTCATGGACACCCTCCGGGCGACCGGGCTGAACAAATATCTCTTTGAGATGGCCAATATCCGCAACCAGAACTCCTGGGTACATGCAAACGATCCGGAAAAAGCAACTGCCAAGGCCAAGGACCTGATTAAAATGGCCGTCTCCCGGGCCACCACCCTGGAACCCCTGCATGAGAAAGTCATACCGGTCAATCAGCGAGCGCTGGTGATCGGCGGCGGGGTGTCGGGCATGAATGCTGCCCTGGGACTGGCTGATCAAGGCTACGAAACGGTCCTGGTGGAGAAAGAGGCTGAGTTGGGCGGTATGGCCAACCGGTTGACGGAAACTATCGAGGGCGACAATGTCGGGGCCTATGTGGGCGAATTGACCGACAAGGTCCAGGGCCATGATCAGATCCAGATCCTGACCAATACGCTGATCGTCGGCTTTTCCGGTTTCAAGGGCAACTTCACCACGGAAGTTCTGGTGGGACCCGGGATGTACGAGCGCAAGATCGATCACGGGGTCGTCATTCTGGCAACCGGCGCGACCGAATATCAGCCGACGGAATACCAATACGGCCAGAGCGACAAAGTCGTCACCCAGGTGGAATTGTCGCAGCGGATCAAGGAGTCCGGTGCCGCCGACCTCAACCAGGTGGTGATGATCCAGTGCGTGGGTTCGCGCAACGAGGACAACCCCAACTGTTCGCGGATCTGCTGCCAGGCGGCCGTCAAGAATGCGCTGCATATAAAGAAAGATAATCCCGATGCAAATGTGTATGTGCTCTATCGCGACATCCGCACATACGGCCTGCTCGAGGATTATTACACCAAAGCCCGCGAATTGGGGGTTATGTTCTTCCGCTTCGAGGCCGACGACCCGCCGAAGGTGGAGACCAACGGCGATGGCGTGACGGTTACCTTTAAGGACCACGTCCTGGGGCGCTATCTCCAGGCCAGTCCCGATCTGGTGACCCTCAGTGCCGGGATGGTGGCCGAAGATACCGAAGAATTGGCGTCGATTGTCAAGCTGGCCCGTACCCCCGAGGGTCACTTCATGGAAGCCCATGTCAAGCTGCGGCCGGTCGACATGGCGACCGAGGGAGTCTTTGTGTGCGGTACCGCCCACAGCCCCAAACTGCTGCCGGAATCCATCGCCCAGGCCTATGCGGCCGCTTCGCGGGCGACGACCTTCCTGGCGCAGCCGCACCTGACCCTGTCGGGTGTCACCGCCGAGGTCAATCCGGATAACTGCGCTTCTTGCCTGATTTGTGTCCGTTCCTGTCCCTACCAGGTGCCCAAGATCAACGCGGACGGGGTCAGTGAAATCGATCCGGCCCTCTGCCAGGGCTGCGGGGTCTGCACGGCCGAGTGCCCGGCCAAGACCATCGAGCTGGCCTGGTACGAGGACGACCAGCTGCTCTGTAAGGTCGAATCATTGTTGGAAGGAGTTCTGTAAATGTTGACATATATGTCTTTACCCATAGAGAAGACGGAGGTTCGCAATGACCAGCGAGTTTGAACTGATCATCATTTCATTTTGCTGCAACTTCTGAGGGTATACTGCCGCGGACCTGGCAGGTTCCATGCGACTTTCATACCCATCGAACATTAAGATTATCCGGGTACCCTGTACCGGGAAAGTGGACATCCTGCATGTCTTGCGGGCTTTCGAAAAAGGAGCCGACGGTGTCTACGCCGTGGGCTGCCTGGAGGGGGATTGCCACTTCAACAGCGGCAACTTCCGGGCACGCAAACGGATAGAGCAGGCCCAGGCGCTCCTGGAAGCCATAGGGGTCGGCGGCGAGCGGGTCCAGATGTACAACCTGTCGTCCAGCGAAGCGCCCCGCTTTGTCGAGATAGCTGTGGAAATGGATGCCCGTATCCGGGAACTGGGACCCAACCCGATTAAACTGGCCGGAAAAAAAGCGGCCTGAGCCGCCGGACCATACCGGACTATAAGGAGGCGTTATGATTGTCGCGGATAAAAAACCCATCGAGGAGATAATTGATTCCATCAAGGATTTTTCAAAGATCCTCATCTTGGGATGCAACGAATGCGTGACGGTGTGCGAAGCCGGCGGCAAAAAGGAAGTCGGCATTCTGGCATCGGCCCTGCGGATGTACTTTCTCAACCAGGGGCAAGAAGTCAAGATCGATGAAAACACGCTCGAGCGGCAGTGTGATCACGAGTACCTGGACGAAATCCTGGATGAAGTGGATCAATACGATGCCATCGTGTCCCTGGCCTGTGGGGTGGGCGTACAATTTTCAGCCGAAAAGTACACCACGACCCCGATCTTGCCCGGCGTAAACACCACTTTTCTGGGTGCCACCGAGGAAAGAGGCTTGTGGACCGAGCGCTGCCAGGCCTGCGGCTCGTGCGTCCTGGCCACCACCGGCGGCATCTGCCCAATTTCGCGCTGTGCCAAGCGGGTCATGAACGGACCGTGCGGTGGATCCAGCAACGGTGCCTGCGAGATCAACAAGGAAGTCATTTGTGCCTGGCAGCTGATCATTGAGCGCCTCAAGGCACTGGATAAAATGGATACCTACGAAACGCTTACCCCGATTAAGGACTGGTCCACTGACCGGGCCGGAGGGCCCCGCAAAGTTATCAGGGAGGATGTTCAGCAATGAAAACGAATACACCAAGCAAACTGGAGAAGGTTCTGGCCGCCGGTCACTTGGCCGTTACTTCCGAATGTGGCCCGCCGCGGGGCAGCGACCCTAAAGAGATCTCTGAAAAGGCCGAACTGATCAAGGATTATGTGGATGCGGTCAACATCACCGACAACCAGACCTCCGTTACCCGGATGTGCAGCCTGGCGGCGTGTATCCGGTTGAAGCTGATGGGGCTGGAGCCGGTGCTGCAGATGGTGACCCGCGACCGCAACCGCATTGCGCTGCAGAGCGATATCCTGGGGGCGGCCTCGTTCGACATTAACAATATTCTCTGCCTATCCGGTGACCACCAGAGCTTCGGCGACTGCGCCCAGGGCCAGAATGTCCACGACCTGGATTCCATGCAGCTGCTGCAGACGGTCCGGCATATGCGCGACGAGGGCAAGTTTCTCGGGGGTGATGATATCAAACGGCCGCCGCAGATGTTTGCCGGCGCGGCCGCCAACCCCTTTGCCGATCCTTTCGAAATCCGGGTTCCCCGGTTGGCCAAGAAAATAGCCGCCGGTGCTGAGTTTATCCAGACCCAGTGCATCTATAACCTGGACCGGTTCGAAGAATGGATGAAGCAGGTGGTTGATCGCGGCCTGCATGAGAAAGTCGCCATCCTGGCCGGCATGACCCCCATGAAAAACGTTGGCATGGCCCGCTATATGAAAAACCGTGTGCCGGGCATGGATGTACCCGACGAGGTGATCAAGCGTCTGGCGGATACGCCCAAAGAGAAGCAGGCCCAGGAAGGCATCGATATCTGTGTGGAGGCCATTGAAAGGTTGAAAGCGGTCGAGGGCGTGCGGGGATTTCACGTCATGGCCATCGAGTGGGAAGAGAAGGTCCCGGAGATTGTGGAAAGGACGGGGCTCTATCCCCGGCCGCAAGTCGACTGATTGATTTACGAGGTTTACTGGTTCGAATCATTGGCCTGTTTTCATCCTGAAAAAGACCATGAACGGCCATGGAGACAAAGGAGGTTATCATGAGCGAGAAAAAAAGAATCCTGGTGGTAGATGACGAACCCGATTTCTGTTCCATCGTCCAGGGACAACTGGAAAAGGAAGGCTACGCCGTGGAACTGGCTTACAACGGTGTTGAAGGCCTGGAAAAGATTCGTTCCAATCCGCCGGATGCTATTGTGCTGGACGTCATGATGCCGGAAAAAGACGGTTATGAAGTCTGCAAGGAGTTGAAATCGGACGAGACCACGGCCGGTATTCCGGTGGTACTGCTGACCGCGGTTGCCTCCCATGTGACATCCACCCGCTATTCGCATGCGGACGGTATGAGCACTGAGGCTGACGACTATATCGCCAAACCCGCCTCGGCCGAAGAAATATGTGAAAGTATCCGGGGCCTGCTGTAGCCGGTCTTAAACCCGGCGGTCACGGTGGGTAGGCATAACCAGCGGCGCAACCGGCGTTCCGGCTGTATCGAGGGCCGTCGGAGCGCGCTGGCCGTATTTTGAAAAAGCAAAAGGAGTGAATGATGTCATCTGAGGTTCTCCAAATCAAAGGAGGGCGTAAAAGCACCTTCAAGGATCATGTCATGAGTTTGCTGCCGGACGGCGGTAACCTCAACCTGTGCCTGACTTGTGGGGCCTGCTCTTCCGGCTGCCCGGCCACCGGGCTCGAGGGAATGGATCCGCGTAAGTTTTTGCGCATGGCAGCCCTGGGCATGGACGAGGAGATTTTGAATAATGACTGGATCTGGTGGTGCAGCATGTGCACGCGCTGCATGTATGTCTGCCCCATGAAGATCAATATCCCCCAGCTGGTGTTCAACGCCCGGGCCCAGGTTCCGCGCGAAGAGCGGCCCAAGGGCATCGTGGGCTCTTGCGACATGGCCCTGAGAAACGACACCTGTAGCGCCATGGGTGCCACGGAGGAGGATTTCCAGTTCGTGGTTGAAGATGTCCTGGAAGAGTACCAGGAATCCCAGCCGGAATTTGCGGAGATGCTGGCCCCGATCAACAAACAGGGCGCCGAGTTTTTCCTCAACCAGAACTCCCGTGAACCGGTGACCGAACCGGACGAGATGGTGCCGTTGTGGAAGATCCTGCACTCGGTGGGTGCCGACTGGACCTACGGGACCAAGGGCTGGGCCGCGGAGAACTATTGTCTGTTCATGGCCGACAACGAGAACTGGGAAAAGATTGTACGGGTCAAGGCCAAGGCCGTGGATGATCTGGGGTGTAAGGTCTGGCTCAACACCGAGTGAGGGCACGAACTTTTTGCAGTCCGGGTCGGACTCGAAAAATTCAAGATCGAACACAACTTTGAAATCAAGAGCATCATCCAGCTGTATGCCCAGTGGCTCCGCGAGGGCAAGCTTAAGGTCAATCCCGACTGGAACAAGGAGATCGGGGCCAAGTTTACGGTCCAGGACCCCTGCCAGTTGGTGCGCAAGACCTTCGGCGACCCCGTGGCCGAAGACCTGCGGTACGTGGTCAAAGCGGTGGTCGGGGAAGAGAACTTCATCGACATGCACCCCAACCGGTCGAACAATTTTTGTTGCGGCGGCGGCGGCGGTTTCCTGCAGTCGGGTTTTCCGGAACAACGGCAGTATTACGGTCGTCTGAAGGCGGAGCAGATTATGACCACAGGGGCCGGCTATTGTATCACACCCTGCCACAACTGCCACGCCCAGGTTCACGATCTGAGCGAGATCAATGATCACAAATGGGAGACGCTGCACCTGTGGACCCTGATCTGCCTGTCCATGGGGATCCTGGGGCCCAATGAGCGGGAATACCTGGGGGCTGACTTAAAAGAAGTCGATATGTTTCATCCGGAATCGGCCATGTAAGACCGATTCCCTTTCCATACACGATTAAAGAACCCGGTCTGTAAAGATCTTTCTTTACCTGTTACTCTGAGCGCAGCGAGGAGTCCCGAGCGAATAAAGGTTGCCTATCTCGTTGAGAGGATTCTTTCAGCCATAGGAGCTGCACTATTACGGCGAAGCCGGCTCGTCGTTGCACTGCTCAAAAAGACAATAACTGATATTGTGGGAATTAAAGCTATCGGTATGTTATTCTGATAAACGAACCATCCCCAGGAAAAGCCTATGAAGGTATATTGCATCCTGAGTGACGAAAGGGCCTATCGATCAAAATCACCGGCCATGTTCACCACGGTGATGCAGCGCCAGGGGATTCGGGGGATGTACGTGCCGTTTAAAGTGCAGCCCGAGGAGGTCGGTAAGGCCCTGCAAAGCCTCAAGACCCTGGGTATCGCCGGGGCCAATGTCACCATCCCCTACAAGCAAGCCGTGATACCGTACCTGGACATTCTGTCCGAAGGCGCCAATGTCATTGGCGCCATTAATACCATCGTCATCACTGGAGAGGAACTCAAAGGCTACAATACCAACGCCATTGGTTTCATGGATGCGCTGGACAGCGTCGATTTCAATCCGGAAGGCAAATCGGCCCTGATTTTCGGTACGGGCGGGGCCGCCCGGGCCGTGGCGTTTATCTTGAACTGGCTGCGGACAGATACCATTGTCGTTACGGGCAGAAGTGACGACAAGGTCCAGCAGGTCGTCAAACGCTTTGGCGGGGAGGGGGCCTCTTTCGAATCTCTGGGTAAGGATATCAACGCCGACATCGTGGTCAATGCAACGTCCGTCTCTTCCCCGGATGAGTCTCCGGAAATGGCCGCACTGGTGGCTGACTTGAACATCAAAGGCTGCGAGCTGGTCGTGGATCTCAATTACAACCGGCCCCAGAATTTCTGGCAGGATATGGCCCGGGATAAGGATATCCGCTTCATGGACGGCCTCCTGCCGCTGGCCTATCAGGCCCGGCGAACCTTTGCGCTGTGGACCGGGCAGCAGTTGCCACCGGAAGAATTCATCAACGCTATCAATGGAAACGGTTCTAACAATTCCTAAAGCTTAAAGTACATCATCGGGCTTTCGGCTCAAATACTCCATTCCTCCAGAAAGATACCATAAATACCATATACATTCCTTCCTTGAGATAATATTGGGTCAACTAAGGACCATTGGCAATATTCCGCAGTGCAGCCAATTCTATTTAATCACACCCTCTTCGAGCTCCATAAAATTGTAAATATCACAATATTTTTCTAAAAGTGATATATTGGTTTTCTGGCAAGAAGTAATAAATATTTTGAACTAATTGACGTTGGGTTGTGTTTTGCAGTTTGTAGTATAAATTTTCGATAATGGAAAAATGACAGTTGGTACAAGTATCCAATGTACCTGGAAAAACAGAAAGAATGAATACAGAGATACCAAAAGCATGATTAAAGAAATTGTATGGAATAATTATTTGCAGGAAGAAGGATTGGATAAATATCCAAAGATTGTGAATTTATTCGATTCTGGCTCAGAAGCGATTAAGTTAGTTAAACAGGCGTTATTAAGTGATAGAGCATTAAGGCCGGTTTTTATGCAGGTATTGCCTGAGGAGAAAACAGGCAAGATGGAAATCTGCAATAAAGAATTAGCTGATGAAAAAATAATAGGAGACAAGACTCTATCTGATTATATCATCGAAAACAAAGGCATTTTTCTTTGTGGTCAGCCTCGGGTTGCAAACGAAATATTGACGAGAGGGGACAAAATTATTGTTGCGATGAATGATAGACATTATGCAAAGGTGCAGTTTTCGGTTGCCAACCTACGCCAATGCTATATTCCTTTACCTGACAATAGACTATTAACATTCAAATCTTCCGGTCTATTTCATGATCCGGTGTCTAAACCCCATAATAAGAATGCAGTAAAGTTTACTGGAATTGGAGATAAGCTGGACAAAGATATTGCTCTAAAATCATTTGAAAGGTTAGGCCCTCACAGTGAAGGTTTCATTGATTTTCTGGCCTATCAACCCCTGTATAGTCTGCCTGATGGAAAGGGAAAATTAGAAGAAGCTGAATATGAAAAAGATGGCAAAAAAGCGCTACCCTATTTAATTGTTAATTGTGCAATCAGCCCACATAGACTATCAAAGATTCCGCAGCTGAATGATCCAGGACTATTTAGGCTACGAAAAAGAATTTCTCCGTTATTAAAAGCTCGGGCAATGCAGAGGCAACGTTTAGGAAGAAAACTAATGCCGGCTTTGGAAGGATTTTTTAATTCAGGTGAAGACGTTATAGCCTTAGAAGATTATCTGCCATTTTTGGCCGAGGAGATCGGGATCGGGACAGCTCGGAAGCAAAACCACCAATTGTTTCATGTTACTTTCCATGAACAAGATGTGAATATGGGAGGCCAGCTTTGTGATCGTGAAGAGATGCACACCTTTGAGAGCTATTTCAAAAGAAATAAAATTAAACCTGTTGATCCATTTTTTGAAATAATAAAAGAGAGTCACATCGGGATAAGGGATGTTGTTTCCGCCGTAGGTGTTATAAAATTTTTATATAAAAACAATAAAGCATGTAAAGATAATAAATTAGAATTATTAGAAAGCTTTTTTAGAGCTTATTTTCGCAGACTCTCTTATACTTATTTTGAACGTTGGGAGAGTTTGATTGATAATCTTGATAATGTAATCATTTTTTATTTTGATCGTGATGATGTGCTCGGACAGGATGGATTAAAAAAACTAAGAGAATGGTATAGATTGGAAAAAGCAGGAAGAAAAAATTAATCTACCGGGCTGTAGGCGGTGAATGGGGAAATCTTAGACTTTATATCACGTGGATCAACAAATTTGACAACCAAGAATGATAATGTGTAACTCGTTAATAATTAACCATTTCGAGAGAACAATCGGGTTACACATTAGGCGACGCTCACATTTGCGTTGCCTTTTCAAAGCGCTAAGGAATGCGACCATTAGTTCGCATTAACTGAAAAAGTTAAGATCTTCCCAAACAGTTTGAGATAGACGATAAGCGCCATCCCTGGCCCCAAAAGAAGACCAGGGTATGGCGCGCGGTCGTCCTC
>JGI24671J20093_10000171_pt1 | contig 14471 bp, 18 predicted proteins | sample OlaalgELextract1_2_FD_20093 | JGI IMG/M metagenome (IMG submission 20093)
TCGCTTATGGTTTTATTCGTAAAACCCGGGCACTGCAACACTTTCAAATACACCAACTTAATTTATTCCGGACAGCAGTGCGCTTGCGCGGGGATGACAATGGATCGCGGGGATGACAAGTGGACGGGGATGGCTTCCAATAAATTTACTCGACCAGCCATTCCCGGCTGACCAGTTCCCGGCCGTCAGCCAGAATCTTGCCGACAAACCGTTCTCCGGCGGTTACGCGCCCCACGCCCGCGGGCGTGCCGGTCATGATGACGTCGCCGTCTTCGAGACTCATGAATGCTTGAATTCCCGCCAGAATCTGATGGGGTTTGTGGATCATCAGGTCGTAACCGCCATCCTGGCGTAAATTTCCATCGACCTCGAGTTGCAACGACAGGCTTTCAATCTCGGTGTCATTCAGGCTGACGAAATCGCTGAAGCAGGCGGCGCCGTCGAACGCCTTGGCGCGCTCCCAGGGCAGGCCGCCGGTTTTAAGTTTCGATTGCAGCTCGCGTCGAGTCAGGTCGAGACCGAATCCCACGCCGTGCAGGGCCCCGCAGCGTAGCATGAAACAGATTTCACCTTCGTAGTGCAGGGCTTCGCCGTCGCGTAGCGCATGGAGCCTGCTCGAAATCGACGAATTGGGTTTGTTGAAAATGACCATTTCGTCGGGTGTTTCATTGTCCAGTTCGCGAATATGTTCGAGGTAGTTGCGCCCGACGCAGACAATCTTGGAAGGCGTTAAGCACTCGGAATCCATTTTTAGGCTGTTCATGGCTGGCAGTATAAAGCAGTAACTATTTCACACGAATAAATTTCTGGTTCAGCTTCGATTCAGTCTCCGCAGGCTAGAGTGGGCGCGTTATCAAAGCAGACTGGAGATGGAAATGACTAAGCAAGGGGTCAACAAATATCGGGTTATGGCAGCCACCAGCCTGGTCGTACTGGCACTGGCCAGCGCGCCGGCGAACGCGCATCATGGCCACAATTACGTGGCGCCGCTAGCTGCCTTCATCGCCTTCAACGCGCTGTTCCACCATAACCACCACAATTATCGTCGTCATCATCGCCATGGCGGGCATCACGGGCACAAACACCACCGTCGACATAGCCACAGTCACGGCGGTTACCACAATCCGCGGCGGAAGCATTACAAAAACTGGTAAACGACGATGAAGACATTCGGAATCATCATATTGTCCGCCGTGTTGCTGAGCGTGGAGTCGCCGGCCTTTGCCGCCGAGCTGCAACAGTCGAGCCGCTCTGTCGGTAAGCTGAAACAGGATCAGAGCACCAATCTGGCGGCCGAGCTGAAGCGACGCGAGCCGCTCGTCAAACCCGCTCCGACCACGACGGAAAACTTCGCGGCATCGGCAACGGCGCAGCGGCTTGCAGGCATCGCCAACCGCCACGATCAGCTGTTCGAGATCTATGAAGCCGATGTGCGCTTAACAGGCGACTTTGACGGCGACGGTTTTTACCATGCGCTTAACGTTTATTTCGACGTCAGATGCCAAAGAAGCTCTCGACCACCGCATTATCCCAACAGTCACCTTTACGGCTCATGCTGCCCTGGAACCCGTTGATTCTGAGTAATTTTCGGAATGGTGACGTGACCGCTGACAGCGTTGCAATTTCCGCGCAGGGGGATGTCGCGGGGGATATCAACGCCACCAATGCTATCACCGTGAGCGCTGTAGGGAATATAGAGAGCAATATGAGCGGCGTTGACGTTGTCGTCGAAGCACAGGGAAATATTGCGGGTAAGCTCAACGCCAATGTGGTCTCGATTAGCGCCGGTGGAAATGTGGCGGTCAACCTCGATGCCGACAATTCAACGGTAGAGGCCGTCGGTGAAGCCAATCTTTCCGGATCATCGTCGAGCGTAACCGTCAACGCATCGGGTGGGAGCTTTAGCGGAGATTTCAAACTAATCAGTAATGTGGGCGAGGCTGTTGTGGTGGTCAACGGTCGACCCGAGGTAAACGATAAGCTGGCGAACTACCCTGATACTGAATCGCGGGTGAATAGGGTGCGATTACGGATACTCCGGGAGGGGAGACCGATACCCGACTGTCGCCGGCGCTGACGGTACTGGTGGCTTGCAGGGTCAGGATAACAATAGCGGCGGTCCCGACCAGGCTTTTGGGCAATTTTCCGAGCAGTTGCTCAATTCGATAGTAAATCATAAATTTCTCCTCTGTTTAAAATGTGAACGGAAATCTACAACGGCTGGTTTAATCAGCATTTGCTGCGTCGAGAATCACCTGAGCGATGGCGTCAGGATCAGACAGCATGGGGACGTGACTGGTGGGCAGTTCGGTGGTCGTTGCACCGATTTTTCTAGCCATGGATCGCATAACGTCCGGCGCAATCATTTGGTCCCGAGTCGACACGACATACCAGCTTGGCTTCTTCTCCCAGGCAGCCAGCGTAATGCGTTGGTCGAGAACATCCTTGTGAAGCTTTCCCTGGCTTGCGGCGATTAACCGGGCTTCGCTTTCCGACAAATCCTGCGCGAAATGCTTGATGACGGTTTCTTCGGAGAGTTCGAAAAAGCCGTGCTCGTCCATCATCGGATTGGCAAATCCAGGCACCTTCGGAATTTTATTGACTGCGTGAGCTTGATGAAGGATGTCGTGCAAGTGTTCGGCGGTGGAAGGAGCGAATGCCGAAACATAGACCAGAGATTTTACCTTGTCATTCAGACCAGCTTCGGTAATAACGACACCACCCCAGGAATGACCGACCAAAACCACGGGGCCTTCGGCCTGTTGCAGTGCCCTTTGGGTGAAATTGACATCATCTTTCAACGAAGTCAGCGGATTTTGAACGGCGATTGTCTTTAATCCTTTTGCCTGCAGCAGTGGAATCACCTTGTTCCATGATGAACCATCGGCAAATGCTCCATGGACCAGTACGACAGTTTTCGCGGCCGAACCGGCGGTCGCAAAACCGGAGCTCAGATTGAGTAAAAGAACGAGTGCGGCGATAAGTGCCGGCTTGAAAGAATAGTGCATAACAGCATCCTCATGTTGGTTGGAGTGCCGCACTATAAACTAGTGCACTAATTAATTGCAAGCTATATTTAATTAGAAAATCTAAGCGTCCGCTTACGGTGTTCTGTCGGCTTAATTCCATAGGCTTTTGAAAAAGCTCGTGTTAATGCTTCGGAAGAGCGATATCCGTATCGTCTCGCAATTCGCTGAATTTGTTCGCCCCTCTCGATATCCTGGCGAACAAGTCCCATTCTCCAGTTTCGCAGGTAGACCATGGGCGGCATTCCCACCAAAAGTCTAAACAGCTGGTAAAAGCGGCTGACTGAAAGCCCCGCCAGATCGGCCAGAATTTCATTCGTCCAGGCCTTACCGGGATGCTCATGCATGGCCACAATGGCGCGACTCAGGCGCTGGTCTGCCAACCCGCCTAGCAGACCGGGGGTAGTCATGCCTTGATTCAACTGCTGCCGGAGCATTCGAACCAGTAAAATTTCTCCTAGCCGGTTTACTACCGCCCTAGAGCCACACCGTGGCTCACGACTTTCTGAAATCAATATCTGAGCCAGTTCGGCGACATCGGGGACAGATTCGAACTTAAGCTCGATATGTGCCGCGAGGGTTTGCAATAGTGGGTTACTGTTACCTCCCCATTCCGCTTTTGCGCAAAATGCCGTCGTTTCGTTCTCCGCCTGTACCAAATCTTTACCGCCAGTGGGAGAAAATAAAGCGCGCGTCAGTTCGTCTGTCTCCCGATTCTTCAAAACCAGAAAATTGGACTGGTCGGGAGCTGTCGGCGTGACGGTTATGGAAAATCGGTTAATTAGGGCAGAAAGTCGATCTTGATGAGCCATAATTGTAAGTATAATCATTTTTTCCGGAAAAAATTGATCATATACACAAATATAATATTGTTCAAATTAAATAACCTGGAAATTACGAAATGCTTTTACCCCGCAAGAAAACACCCGACATTGATGTGGAACTGGTACAGGGAGGTCAATTTGATTTGGCTTCGGAGTCCAGTAAACGTGGAACTCTCATTTGTTTTTATCGAGGGTTGCATTGTCCGATTTGCGCCAACTATCTGACCGAACTAGACAAAAAGATCCCGGAATTCAAGGAGCGAGGTGTCGATGTCGTAGCGATCAGCTCGGATACTGCCGAACGGGCCAAAACAATGGTCGACAATATTGGTGCAACCCAACTGCGAGTCGGTTTCGGACTCGATTTGAACAAGGCGCGCGAATGGGGACTGTATATATCGACTTCGAGAGGAAAAACATCGATCGGGATAGAGGAACCGGCCTTGTTTTCGGAGCCCGGATTGTTTTTGGTCGGTGCGGATCAGTCGCTTTACTATGCGTCGGTTCAAACCATGCCTTTTGTTCGCCCGCACTTCTCGGAATTATTAGGCGCTCTCGATTTTGCGATCAAAAATGACTACCCGGCGCGAGGCGAATATATTGGAGCTCTGTAGTTTTATAGATCCCAAACTCCAGTGAAGACACGAAACCTATCTGTTGGTTTGAGACGGATGATTTACTGTTAAATAGTAAAGATCGGGAATGGTCAATGTATCGGTCTGCGGACGTCAGTTTCGGAAACCTATTCATTGACCATGTTTCGATAATAGATCCGGATTCTTTGTTGCGGGCGATTGGCAAGCGGAACAAGGAACTGAATAAAACCGCACTTGTGACGGCTAAAAGTCTCGCATGCGCTGAAGAGAAATCGCGATCATGGATTGGCTCCCATTCCAGACGAGAGCTGGAAAGTGCAAAGGTACAGACAAAATTCAATAGATGATATTTTCTTAATGGCAGCCGTAGCTAAGATGTAAATATCTCGTTGTCAGAGAGCTGTGTCGTTCACGTCTCCGCTGTAGTATCGACGTCAAGTATAAGGAGAATAAACGCAACACGCCCCGCATATTAAGGCAGAATAATGGAGACAGCATACATAGGAAACATCCGCCGGCCCGACCATTCATCTGTTCAACATCCAGTAGCTCCAGTTGAATCAGCCCTCTTCCGCTATCTTCAAAGCCCTCGGGCTTCCATCACGCATCAAGCTACCAGGCAACCTGTCCCTTTGTTACCGTGGCGTGTCGCGATGGTCAATGTGAAATTCCGGAGCTATGCAAACCAGTCCGAGCCTGGCGAGGCCCGCGTTGCAGGCAGCAATTCCGGTAGCGGCGGCAATGCTCCCTTGACCTTTAAGTGCTGCAGGATCTTGTCGATGACGGACTGATCCTCAATACTGGCTATCACCTTGGCTTTACCACCGCACTTCGAACAAACAGATACATCGATCTTGAACACCTGTTTGAGACGCTGTGCCTTTATGCCCCGCGGGTGCAGGTCATGGCCTGATGGCGCTGTTCGGGTGTTTTGTCTTCGTTTTCTTGTCGGGTATGTCCTCTGCCTCGTTTGGCCGGCGTCACATCGACACGGTGTCTGCTGTTTGGAGCAAATACTCCATGGAACCATGTCAGCTTCACTCTCGGCTTGGGGACCAAGGCAGCCAGTTTGCCGATGAAATCCAGCCGAGCGAAGATGACGTGGGTCGTGCCATCACTATAAGGCGTTTTAAGCTAGATGACGCCTGACTTAAAAGCGGCCATCGATCTGGCGAAGTCATCTCGCAAAGCCCGAAATCTGGCTTATCTGTTCACAAACAACATGGCACAACAAATAACGGAAACCGGGTTTAATTCGGCCAGGCGCCGATTACGTGAGCGCTGCGGCCTCGAGCATATGCACTTCCATAATATCAGGGGTAAGACCTTATCGATCGCCAAGGCGAAAGGCGGGATCGGTTACGCACAAGAACTCGGTGGGCATGAAAACCAGAGCCAGACTGAAGCTTATATTCGATCGAAATCGACAGACAAAGAAAAACCGATTCAATAGAGCAAAACGCTATTAGGTTCGGAAACCGTTAGTAGGTTCGAGAATATCAGCAAATTTCGATCCTTGTAACTTGCTGATTCTTAGGGAAAATGGTCGGTGCGAGAGGATTTGGCTCGCACATCCCTGTGCTCGGTCCCTACGGTCGGCCTGCGGCCGCCCTCCGGGACTGCGCGTTGCACGCGCCCCGCCGATTCCCTCCTGGCGAATTGGTGAACCTTGGGTACGGTTCCACGGTCCCGCCCGTATCCACAAAAATTTTCGGCCTCAAGCTAAAGGCAAGAGGCCGAAAATTTTTGTGGATTTGGTCGGGGCGAGAGGATTTGAACCTCCGACCACCTGCACCCCATGCAGGTACGCTACCAGGCTGCGCTACGCCCCGTTTGAATGTGGTATTTGACGCTAGATTTAGCGTTTTAGCAAGGTTAGAAGTTCTTCTAGCTCGATTAGGGTCTGTCGAATAATTTGCTGGCTCTGGGTGACATCGTCCTTATTGCCCTCGCCTTCCAGGCGCTGACGCGCGCCGCCAATGGTGAATCCTTCGTCGTAGAGCAGGCTGCGAATCTGGCGAATCAGCAAGACGTCGTGGCGCTGGTAGTAGCGGCGGTTGCCGCGTCGTTTTACCGGCTTTAACTGGGGAAATTCCTGCTCCCAGTAGCGTAAAACGTGGGGTTTGACGTCGCAGAGCTCAGCAACTTCACCGATAGTGAAGTAACGTTTACCTGGAATTACCGGTAATTCGTTATTGTTGCTCGCTTCCAGCATACGCTTCTACTCTTATTTTTAATTTTTGACCAGGTCGGAATGTAACCACTTTTCTGGCGGAAATCGGGATTTCTTCGCCAGTTTTTGGGTTACGTCCGGGTCTTTCAGCCTTTGAACGGGTCAAAAAATTTCCAAAACCAGATAGCTTGACCTGGTGACCAGTTTCAAGTGCTAATTTCACCTCTTCGAAAAATTGCTCAACTATTTCCTTAGCTTCTCTCTTGTTGAGACCAAGTTCTTCAAATAGCATCTCGGCCATATCAGCCTTGGTCAATGACATTAGCTCTCCCTCAAGTCGGCGTTGAAGTGTTCTTTTAGTTGTGCGAGGACTTTCTTAACTAAATCTTCCACATCCTCGTCGATAAGAGTGCGTGAAAAGTCCTGTAAAATCAAGCCCAAAGCGACGCTTTTTCGATTATTTCTCACTTCTTTTCCAGTATAGACGTCAAATACAAATACTTCCTGCAATATTTCATTTTTTATCGAATTAATACAATTAATCAGCGCCTGGACCGGAATTTCAGCGTCAATAGATACGGCAATATCGCGACGTATCGAAGGAAATCGCGAAATTTCAGCGAAATTAGGCAAACTAGCTTCCATTATCGGCGAGATTATACTCTCAAACACAAAAACTGGCTGATTTATATCGAGTTTTTTCAAAACGGCAGGGTGCAATCCTCCGGCAAATCCAATCACTTCTCCGGCTAAAGTCAAGTCCGCAGCCTGTCCTGGATGTAGAATTGGATTCTCGGAGCGCTCAAACCCGAACTCAGCCCCATCCGCGAACTTCAGAAGCGACTCAAGATCCCCCTTAATATCGAAGAAATCCACGCCTGCGGAGCCGGCATACAGCCATTCTTCGACCCGGTTTCCGGTGATCACGGCGGCAATGTGAGGCTTTTGTTCGAGCCCATTATCTGTCGGGACGAAACATAGCCCGGTTTCGAACAACCTGACTCGTGGTTGCTGGCGATTCAAATTGTGCCGCAAGGCCTGAATCAATCCGGGCAGCAGGCGGCTGCGCATTACCGACATATCGGCGGAAATCGGGTTTGCCAGCGGCAGCGTCGGCTGTTCAGGGTCGAGAATCGCCTGCAACTCCGGCGCCACGAAGGAATAGGTAATAGCTTCGTAATAACCCTGGTCAACCATGGCGTCGCGGATGCGGTTTAAACTTACCCGGCGCTCCGAAAAACTTTCCATCCGAATATGCGAGGCTTCGCGACTCCCGGGGATGTTGTTGTAGCCGATCAGGCGCCCGATCTCTTCGATCAAGTCCGCCTCGATATTGATATCGAAGCGGTAACTGGGCGGCACCACACGCCACCCTGTCGGTTGCTCGGCCACCTGCATATTCAAGCGTCGCAGGATATCGTCGATATCATTACGCTCAACTTCGATGCCCAGCAAACGATTGACTTGCTTATGGCGCAGTTCCACCTGCGGCGTCGGCGGCATCTGTTGCTCGGCAAGCGCATCGATCAATGGCCCCGCCTCGCCGCCGACAACGGCCAGCAGCAGCTCGGTAGCCCGCTGCATAGCCAGCGGCGGCAAGGTCGCGTCGACCCCGCGCTCGAAACGATGCGAAGCATCGGTATGCATACCGAATTTGCGCGCCTTGCCGGCGAGTTCGACAGCAGTGAAATGCGCGGCTTCGAGGAATATGTTACGGGTATCCGCCTGCACCGAGCTATCCAGGCCGCCCATGATGCCTGCCAGCGCGACGGGGCCGCTATGGTCGGCAATTAACAGGGTGTCCGCATGGCACTCGACTTCGCTCTGGTCGAGCAGCGCCAGCTTTTCGCCCGCCTGCGCCAAGCGCACGCGAATGCCGCCGTTGAGCTTGTCGAAATCGAAGCCGTGCATCGGTTGACCGAGTTCCATCATGACGTAATTGGTAACATCGACTACCGGGCTGATGGGACGCAGACCGCAGCGACGCAGCTTTTCCTGCATCCACATCGGTGTTTGCGCCCGCGGATCGATGCCCTTGATAATCCGCCCGACATAGTGCGGGCATTGTTGCGGCGCTTCCAGTTCGATCGGAAAGACCTCATCGATGGCCGCCGCCACACTGGTCTCGCCGCTTTGCCGTAACGGCATTTTGTGAATCGCCGCCACTTCGCGCGCGACGCCGGCGATACTGAGGCAATCCCCGCGGTTCGGCGTCAAATCGATATCGATGATGTTATCGATCAGGCCCAGATACTCGATAATCGACATACCCGGGGGCGCATCGTCAGGCAATTCCAGAATACCCTCGGAGGATTCGGCCAGCTGCAGTTCGGCTGCCGAGCAAATCATGCCCTCGGAGACGACTCCGCGCAGTTTAGCTGCTTTGATCTTGATGCCCGGCAGCTCGGCGCCGACGCGCGCAAATGCCACTTTCAAACCGGCACGCACGTTGCTCGCACCGCAGACGACCTGGAAGCTGGCCGCGCCGTCGCTAACCTGGCACAGATTCAGCTTGTCGGCATCGGGATGTCGTTGCGCGCTTTCAACTTCGCCCACCACAATATTACTCAGCGCCGGGGCCGCAGCGCGCAAAGCCTTTACCTCGAGCCCGGCCATGGTCAGCTGACTGCCCAGGGTGTCGGCATCGACGGCGGGATCTACCCATTCCCGCAACCAGTTTTCGCTAATTTCCATCGCTTAAACCGGCTCAGGCGAATTGCTGCAGAAAACGCAAGTCGTTTTCGAAGAAGAAGCGCAAGTCATTGACGCCGTAGCGAAGCATTGCAAGCCGTTCGACGCCCATGCCGAAGGCATAGCCGGTGTACTTTTCGGCGTCCACGCCGGTATGCCGGAACAGCTCGGGATGCACCATGCCGCAGCCCAATACTTCGAGCCAACCGGTATGGCTGCAAACCCGGCAACCTCTACCGGAACACATCACGCAGCTGATATCGACTTCCATCGAGGGCTCGGTAAACGGGAAGTAAGACGGCCGGAACAGAGTCTTCAAATCGTCTTGCTCGAAAAACATTTTAAGGAATTCCTCAAGCGTACCCTTAAGCACCGAAAACGAGACATCTTCATCGACCAGTAAACCCTCCACTTGATGAAACATGGGGGTATGGGTCAAATCGGAATCGCAGCGATAAACCCGCCCGGGTGCAATCACCCGATAAGGCGGCTCCTGAGTTTCCATGACGCGGATTTGCACCGGGGAGGTGTGAGTCCGCAACAGCATGCCGTCATCGAAATAAAAGGTATCGTGCATTGCCCGCGCCGGGTGCTGTTCGGGGATATTGAGCGCTTCGAAGTTATGGAAATCGTCCTCGACTTCGGGGCCTTCGGCCACATCGAAACCGAGCTTGCCAAACATCTTGTCGATGCGGTTCATGGTCAGTGTGACCGGGTGCAGACCACCAGCGCCGGCACGCCGCCCGGGCAGGGTAATATCGACGGTTTCGCTTTCCAGTCGGGAAGCGATAGCCGCATCACCCAGCGCCGTCTTGCGCGCCTCGAACAAGGCCTGAATTTTCACCTTGACCTGATTGATCGCCTGACCCGCGGCCGGGCGCTCCTCGGCCGGCAGTTGGCCCAGGTTTTTCAGCTGCGCGGTAATTTCACCTTTCTTGCCAAGGTAAGCCACACGCACGGCATCCAGCGCCGCCATGTCATTGGACCGGCCGATAGAATCGGAGGCTTGCTCCAGCAGATTGTCAAGATCCAGGGACACTTTCGATAATTGTCGTCAATGGCGGGCAGAGCATCTCTCCCCGCCATATCCGTAACCCGAAGCCTACGCGGCGTCCAGGCCGGCCCTGGCCTTCTCGACCAACGCGGTAAACGCGGGCTTATCGAAAATAGCGATATCGGAAAGCACCTTGCGATCGATCTCGATCGAAGCCTTCTTCAAGCCATTCATGAATACGCTGTATGACATACCGTTTTCACGCGCGCCGGCGTTGATACGCGCAATCCACAGCGCGCGGAATTGACGTTTCTTCTGGCGGCGGTCGCGATAAGCATATTGACCGGCCTTGGTTACCGCTTGTTTGGCAACGCGAAAAACCTTGCTGCGTGCGCCGCGGTAACCCTTGGCTTTGTCCAGAACTTTCTTGTGGCGTGCATGTGCGGTAACGCCTCTTTTTACTCTTGGCATAATTCAATCCCCCTAAGAATACGGCAGCATGCGACGCACCTGCTGTACGTCGTTGGCATGGACATCAAGCTTTTCGCCTAGCTGGCGTTTACGCTTGCTCGATTTCTTGGTAAGGATATGACGCAAGTGCGATTGCTTGCGTTTGTAGCCGCCTGCCGCATTTCTTTTGAAACGCTTGGCAGCGCCACTGACTGATTTCATCTTTGGCATGTTTAACTCCAGTTAAATAAACATCAATTAATAATCCCTGGACGCCGGAGACGCGTCTTCGGGTAGTGGCCAGCTTAAATTCAGCTAGCGTTTTTTGGGCACCAGCATCATCGTCATCTGGCGCCCTTCCGACTGCGGATACTGATCCACGGTCGTGAATTCCTTCGTATCTTCCTCTACTCGCTTGAGCAGCTGTGTGCCCAACTCCATATGGGCCATTTCCCGTCCGCGAAAACGGCAGGTCACCTTGACCCGGTCACCGACCTCGATGAACTCGGTCAGTTTACGCAGTTTGACCTGGTAATCACCTTCTTCGGTGCCGGGTCGAAACTTGATTTCCTTGATATGCACCTGGCGCTGTTTCTTACGCTGATCGTGCAACTTTTTCTTTTGCTGGAACTTGAATTTGCCGTAATCCATCAATCGGCAAACCGGGGGTTCCGCATCGGGTACCAACTCGACGAGATCCACGCCGGCTTCGTTTGCCAGGTTCTGGGCCTCTTCCAAAGGCACTATGCCTCTTTGCTCGCCTTCCTCACCGATTAACCGTACTTCCGGCGCTGTGATATCTTCGTTGAGACGGCTCTGTTTGTTGTCTGCGATGTGGGGCTCTCCCGATTAATCTACTAGTAGAATGTTCCGTAAAAATTAATCCGGCCTAATAACCGGATTACTGTTTCACCAGATCGACAAACTCGTCGATCGCTAATGAGCCCAGGTCTTCACCACCCAGGCTACGCACTGCAACACGCTCTTGTTCGACTTCGCGATCCCCGACCACGAGCAGATACGGAATACGCTGCAAAGTGTGCTCGCGAATTTTAAACCCGACTTTTTCGTTTCTCAAGTCGGAAATCGCCCTGATTCCCTGATTTTTAAGCATTTTTTGGACTTTTTCGACATATGGCGCCTGTTTGTCGGTGATATTCATCACCACTGCCTGAATCGGCGCCAGCCAGAGCGGAAATTTACCCTCGTAGTGTTCGATCAAAATTCCCAGAAAACGCTCCAACGATCCGAATAGCGCGCGGTGTAACATGACCGGACGATGGCGATTTCCATCCTCGGCGACATAGGAAATGTCGAAGCGCTCCGGCAGGTTCATATCGACCTGCAGGGTGCCGCACTGCCAGTCGCGGCCAATCGCGTCACGTAACACGAATTCAAGCTTGGGTCCGTAAAACGCTCCTTCGCCGGGAAACAGTTTATATTCACGACCCATACTGTCGAGCGCATTGATCAGAGCGCCCTCGAGTTTATCCCAAATATCATCCGTACCGATCCGATTTTCGGGGCGATCGGAAAACTTGATGACGACATCCTCGAACCCGAAGTCCTTGTAAATATCGAGAATCAGTTCGATGACGTCGACGCATTCCTGCTCCATTTGCTGCTCGGTACAGTAAACATGTGCATCGTCCTGGGTGAAATGCCGCACTCTCAGCAGGCCGTGTAAGGCGCCGGACGGCTCGTAGCGGTGTACCTTACCGAATTCAGCCATGCGTAACGGCAGGTCGCGGTAACTTTTCAGGCCTTGCGCAAACATCATCACCGAGCCAGGGCAGTTCATCGGTTTCAGGGCGAACACGCGTTCGTCTTCGGTTTGGGTCGTAAACATATGCTCACGATAGTTTTCCCAGTGGCCCGAGGTTTCCCACAGGCTGCGGTCCATCACGTCCGGCGTATTGACTTCGATATAACCGGCGTCTTCCTGACGCTTGCGCATATAGTCGATCAACTTGTTGAACAGGGTCCAGCCCTTCGGGTGCCAGAAAACCGAACCCGGCGCTTCCTCGTGCAGATGAAACAACTCAAGCTTACGGCCGAGCTTGCGATGATCGCGCTTCTCCGCTTCGGCGAGACGATGCAGATAAGCCTTGAGCTGTTTCTTGTCGGGCCAGGCGGTGCCATAGATCCGCTGCAGCATCGCGTTTTTGGAATCACCGCGCCAGTAGGCGCCGGCGACTTTCATAACCTTGAAGCCGTTGCCGAGCTTGCCGGTAGACGGCAGGTGCGGACCGCGACAGACGTCGAACCAATCGCCCTGGCGGTAAATAGATACTTCTTCCCCTTCGGGAATGATCTCGTCAATGATTTCGACCTTGTAGGTTTCACCCAGATCGGCAAAGGTCTTTTTCGCGGTATTACGATCCATGACTTCACGCACGATCGGCAAATCGCGCTTGACGATTTCATGCATACGCTTTTCGATTTCCACCAGGTCCTCCGGCGTGAAAGCCTCGTCACGCGCAAAGTCGTAATAAAAGCCATCCTCTATAGCCGGGCCGATGGTGACCTGGGTTCCGGGGTAAAGCTCTTGTACCGCCTGCGCCATGACGTGCGCGGCGTCGTGCCGCAACAACTCCAGCGCCTCCTCGTCACGGCTGGTGATGATAGCGACCTCGGCGTCCTTTGCAATCATGAACGCCGCGTCGACCAGATCGCCGTTCACCTTGCCGGCTAGCGTCGCCTTGGCAAGTCCAGGCCCGATGTCGCTGGCGATATCCAGAACGGACACGGATTGATCGAAATCACGGCGGGAACCGTCAGGGAGGGTAATTTGGGGCATTGCTTTTCTCCAGTGGTGACCCCTACCAAAGGCCACTTGATAAAATTGGTAGTCGCGAGTGGATTCGAACCACCGACCCCCACCATGTCAAGGTGGTGCTCTAACCAACTGAGCTACGCGACTATAGTACGTATAAAATCAGGCCGGCTATTCTACCGCAGAATTCGAACGGGTCAACCGGCGTAAAGCCTTATCTTTAACCTGTCTTTCGGCACTGTTTACGAATTTCCGTGCAGCGTTAAAATCACTCAGGTCTTGGTTCGATGCCTGCCTGGAAATTCGCGTAACGACAGACTGATGTCATCACAAAACAATGGGCCATTGGCACTAATCGCCGATGTAACCGATCAGGTTGGCGGCGCCGCGCGCGAATTCGCTTTCCAGCGGAAACGACAGCATGCCCATCACCGAATAGCCCAGCAACCAGGGCATCAGGTAGAAGCGGAACATGAAGAAAAACCAGGCGACGTACAGTGGCACCAGCGGCTGAATCAAAAAAGACGGCGTTATCCATTTAAACAACTTGATGATCGGGTTTGTGCCTTTGACAAAAGCCCGCATGAAGAAAAACGTATGATCTTCCGGTAGAAACAGGCCCATCGCAAAGCGGCCGATGAGCGTCCACATCACCACACCGAGCAGATAGTCGGTAATAATTACCCAGATTGGAAAGCCTTCAACCACTGCGAACTACCTCATATAACAAACACGTGAATAAGCCCGGCATACTATCATCTTGACATGGTCCAATAGATTGATACCACCCAGTTAAGAGATAATGAAACTTAACTGAGGTAACGATAGATGACAACGAGGAAGAAATATACGAAAGAATTCAAACTGGATGCAGTGAGCCTGGTAACTGATCAGGGCTACAGCCGGGCGGAAGCAGCGCGAAGCCTGGGCATCAATGCCAA
>JGI24671J20093_10000196_pt1 | contig 12347 bp, 4 predicted proteins | sample OlaalgELextract1_2_FD_20093 | JGI IMG/M metagenome (IMG submission 20093)
ACATACATACACACATATGCACATACACTATAAGGTAGTAGATTAGAAGTATACAACACTGATTGTAGTTTTATATTGTGGGCCGTTAGAAGGCCTAAGTGAGCTTTGTAGCGCTTGTAGGGGCTTGTACCCCCTATAAAAAATAAAAAGGGGGGGGGAATATAGATTAAGCAGAGGGAGAAACTAAAATTAAAATAAATAGATTATTTAAAAGGGGGGAACTGAAAATGTAATAGAATAAGTAGAATAATAGGAGTGTAAGTAAATGAGTGGGATGGTAGTAGAAGTAATACGAGAAAAAAATTTTGTTTGAAGGTGTGAAAAAGATACAAATATAAATTAAAATTGAAATAAAAAACCAGTAATAGAAGAGAACAATAGTTAGGAGTAAAAAATTAAAAAAATGAAAGAGGAAAAAATTATAGTAGGTAGTTAAGAACATTTTTAAAAAAATATTATAGAAATTATTATAAAGCATTGCGAAGTATACTTATAGATAAAGCATATACGCGTATATAGGAGGTGCGAAGTATTTGTATAAATTATATACATCACGTATACACCTCACATCATGTTTATATATCACGTATAGAATTATGTTGCTTAAAACTGTTCTCTTGGTAAAGAGAACAGTAAAAAATATTTAAAAGTGTAGAAAAATAAAGTATACGTATAGATTAAATATATACGCGTATATAGGTGATGCGAAATATTTGTGTAAATTATATGCATCATGTATACACATCACATCATGTTTAGATATCACGTATACAATTTTGTTGCTTGGAAATCTTGGTAAAGAGAACAGTGAAAAAAATATATAAAAATGAAGAAAAATAAAACATACGTATAGATTAAATATGTACGTGAATATAGGCGGTGCGAAATATTTGTAAAAATTATGTACATGTTTATACATAACGTATGCGCATCACATCCTGTTTATGTATCATGTATACAATTCTGTTGCTTACATATTACTGTAAACAGATACGTGTATAATATAATGCTCTAATGTGCACAGAATAAAGCAGTGTAATTTCTAAGCACACGAATAATATATCTGTAACAAAATGTTGTTATACGTCTAACCCCACACCGGCTGTGTGAATGAAAACTTCGGTGCATAGAATTAACGGCACTGGCTAAGTTAGGTTAGGGTTATGAAAAAATATGCACTGGCACTGTCTATCTATGCACCTGGGTTTTCGGGTTTAGGGTTTAAGGTTAGGGTTAGCATTAGGGTTAGTGGTAGTGATGTTATTATCATGGTTAGTTTATGTTTGAAGTGTTGAGATTATTGAAACCACGTGGGTGTAGTGTGTTGAGGCGTTGTTGCCAGAGTGTTTCTCGGTATCGACGGATGTTTATTAAGGCCGAATTATTGTGTGAATCGGTGTGTTCAATGGGTTGTATAGAAAAGTGATGTATACTGTGGGCTGGTAGGTTAAAATGTAGTGCAACAGGTGTATGTTTTTTGAGGCGTATGCATGAGAGGTGATCTGTCGTTCGTTGCGAGAGTGAGCGACCTGTCTCTCCAACGTACTGTTTATAGCATAATTTACATGTGATGAGGTATATAATACTGGTAGATTTACATGTGAATTTGTGTTTGATGTGAAATATTTTGTTGCTGTGCGTGCTATTGAATGTGCTAGATTCGGAGATAAAATTACAGGCTTTACACCTGGTATTAGGGCAACGTGTGAAGCCCACTTTCATGGTTGTGTTGTGAACGGTTGATGGCTGTATAGGCTGCAGAGTGCTGCGTATTAGGTGCCTGCCTAGATTTTTGTGGATGCGATATGCCGAGATTGGGTGAAAGAGTGGAGACAGGATTTTGTTTTCCGATATTATGGTTTTCCAAGTCCTGTTTAATTTAGCGCCGATATTATTGTAAAACGTTATTATCGGGAGTAGCGAAGTTTTATTTTCTGCATTATGGCTATTTTTTCGTCGTTCCACAGTAGTGGTGTCGCGCCATATTTCGGACTTAATTTTTCTAAAAAATCGTGATGAGTAGCCTCGATGTATAAGAACTTTTTTCAAAATATTACAGGCTTCATCATATTCGATTTTGAATGATGATATCCGCTTAAAGCGGATGAATTGAGATTTTAGTAAACCTCTGAAGGTGTGTTGAGGATGGTATGATTTTTTATGAAGCAGTTGGTGTGTATCTGTTGGTTTAAAGTATATTTTAGTTTTGATGAGGCATTTATTGTCTTTAGTTGTATATTTGTAAGTGCGTGTATCCAGGAATTCTATAATATTATTCCTGGCCGTAAGTGTTATGNTAATTCCAGGAATCACCGAGTTTAGGAAATCCTGGTATTCTTGTAGCTGTTGNCTTGTTCCAGGCCAGATAAGGTAAATATCATCAAGGTATCTCCAATATACTTTNGGTTTTATGTGGAAACCGTGCATAGCGGCGTGATCTAATGTTCTTAGATAAATATCTGCCAGGCTANGCGCATAGCGTTTGCCCATCGCTGTACCACATATCTGTTTAAAAATACGGTCTCCAAATACGAAATCATTGCGCGTTAGTGTTATTTCTAGGAGATTTAATAATTCTTTATCAGGTCTACCGTGGACAGGAAATTCTTGGAAGATTTCCTTGACTGCTTTTAATATAAGTTCTATTTTCATGTTAGTGTATAAGGCAGTGACGTCTCCGGTGACCAATAGATCAGTTCTGTTTATTTCTTTGTCCCGGATTTTTTCGACGAAATCGTATGTGTCTTTAATATAAGCTTCGTGCGTTGTAGATAACGGTTTTAAAAAATAATCAATATATTCGGTTATTCTGTATGTTTCGCTACCGACGTCCGAAACTATTGGACGCCCTTCAGGCATGCGTGCGTCTGGCCATTTTTCGCGACTTTTGTGGATTTTCGGAAGTAAGTAAAATTGTCTTTGTTTTGCATCTGGCGGGGCCGATAGGTAGGAAAATTGTTTATCGTTTATATATCCTGTATTGAGGAGAGTTTGTAATTGGTTGTTAATTAGAGAGGTGGATTCAGGGTATATAGGCTCTGTTAAAGATTCGTAGTACAGCGGATTATCCAACTGTCTCAGACCTTCCGTTATATACAAGTCTCGGTCCATAATTACCAGAGCACCACCTTTATCAGCGGGTTTAATAATTATGCTTTGTTCATTTTTAAGCTCCATTAATGCTTTATATTCATTCTTCGCTAGATTCGCACCGTTGTGCTTGTTTATTATGCGTTTATGACTGCCTTCGCCCACTGTGTTTGGTGCCATTATTTTATTTGATTCTTGGAAAATTTTATTTATAGTTGTTTTTAGTATCGTCAGTTATAGACGACCAAGGTGGAATCCATTGGCTGGGTGAAGTGAATTTTCTAGAGAAGCTGTTAGAGTCGTTTGAATTAATTTTACCGTTGAAGAAGTCTTTAAGCATCAGGCTACGCCTTATATAATTTTGCGCTTGTAGCACGTCCGATGCTGGGAAAGAACTTATCTTAGGTATAAATGTAAGTCCTTTATCTAGAAGACTGATATGTGTGTCATTCAGTGTAAATGATGATAAATTAACCTAGGGTTAGGGTTAGGGTTAGGGTTAGGGTTAGGGTTAGGGTTAGGGTTAGGGTTAGGGTTAGGGTCTGAAGAAACAAGGGTTTATACCCCCGCAATGCTTAGCACTGATAAGTGAGACGCCCCCACGCTCCCGAGTCTGGGTTTAACGGTGGTACCCCGTGGTCTAATTCCCAATACGATCGGGGTTATCTCGTTCAACGAGTTCGATAAGTAGGGACAGAAGGGCTTCAGGATCAGTGTCCTCTTCGGGTTTACCGAAGCGGCCCTTAACGAGGAGGTCCCTCAAATTTTTGTGTTTTTTGAACGACGCTATGATGCGGGCGTCTACGAAGACTTTATTATCCCGTATGTGACGGGTCCATGTTTTATTAAGTCTCCAGTGAAAGTTATCGAAGTAGGTTATAACCGGGATAATTTCCCTCGGATTGTTGTTACTGCGAGCTTGTCTGTCGAAGTTAGCATTGTAATTAAGCCAGATATCGCGTTTGGTGCGTCTGAGTTGTGTGGTGTTATAACCTCTAGTTATGAGCACTTTAATTAGTGTGTCCGCTGCCTCCTTGTAGTCTTCATGTGTGGTTGATATTCGTTTGAATCTTATCATTTGAGATTTTATAATGCTTTGGAATGTATGGCGTGGGTGAAAAGAGCTACGGTGTAGCAATTGGTGTGTGTCGGTGTCTTTAAAATATACTTTAGTAGCTAGAGTGCATTTATCATTGGTGTAATAGTTTTTGTATACATGTGTGTCTAGAAACTCTATAATGTTGTTGCGAGCTTGGAATTTTACCTTAATTCCTGGAATTAAGGAATTGAGGTATTGTTCATATTGTTTGAGTTCTTCTAGAGTACCTGGCCAAAGGCCAAAAATATCGTCTAAGAATCTCGAGTAGTAACGTGGTTTTATATGCCAGCCTGTCATGGCTTGAGCATCGAATTTGCGTAAATAGATGTTAGCTATGCTGGGGGCATATCGGCGACCCATCGCGATGCCACATACTTGGAGGTAAAATTTAGAATCAAATTCAAAATCATTATTTTCTAATGTTATTTTTAGTAATTGTATGATTTCAGAATCCGGTCGGCTAGGATCCGGATATTCTATAAATATCTCCTGTATACAGTTGATAATGAGATCAATGCGCATGTTGGTGTATAGTGATTCTACATCTGCTGTGATTAAGATCCATTTAGGGTCTATCACTTGGCCTTTGATTTTATTAATAAAGTGATACGTATCTTTTAAATAGGACGGATGTCTTACTGATAACGGTTGTAAGTAATGATCAATAAAAGCACATATCCTAGTGGATTCTGAAGTGCAGTCCGAGACAATAGGGCGGCCGGCCGGCATGTCCGGTCTTGGCCAACTGTCCCTAGTTTTATGTATTTTAGGCAGTAGATAAAAATATCTTGATCTCATTTCTTTTATATCTGGTTTCAGATATTTAAATTGTTGATTAGTAATAGAGCCTTTGTTATGTAGTTTAGCCAGGACCTGAAGAAGGGTTTTGGCTGTGTCGGGGTACAGCGGAAAGGGGAGTGGTTGATAATAATTCTCATTATTGAGTTGTCTATAGACCTCAGCCTTGTAGGCCTCCGTTGTCATGACAACTATAGCGCCGCCTTTATCGGCGGGTTTAATTATGATATCCTCATTACTGCGAAGTTCCTTAATTGTTTTGAGTTGCTGGGCTGTAAGATTAGGTTTACATTTGTGTTTAATTAATTGTTTATCATTTGTGTGATAGATCTTACCTGCTGTAAGATTGCTCGTGGATTCGAGCATTTTGTTTATCATTTTAAGTGTATCGTTAGATAATTGGCGTGTGGAGGGGGTCCAATTACTTTTCCCCGTAAATTGACGACGAAAGTCGTCTGGTTCTAAGTTATTTGAACTGCTATGAAATTGAAAGTAATCGTAGAGGCTACAGCGCCGGGTAATATATCGTTGCGACTCTATGGTATCTTCATAGTCTAATAGTTGGATAGTTGGAATAAATGTTAGTCCTAAATCGAGTAAATCTGTGGTAGATTTGGGAAGTGGATTCGGGGTGAGATTAACAGTGAATTGTGATGCAAACATTGACCTAGTATCGGCTGTACTGTTCAGTTTAACGCATCCACAGCAGTAGCCAGAATGCTCACCAAGTCGTGGGCGGTGCCTGTGCTGTAGTGATACTGGTCGTTCTCCTTGGCCGGCGTAGCGTGGAACTCAGCCGGAAGTGGAATGAAGTCCGCGCCGAACAGATCCGCGAAGGTGTTGTTGAGCGATTTCGTGGCGTTCGTGATGTCGTTCGGCTCGCCAGCGAAGTGCGGAATTCCCAGGATCGTCGCTTGGCGTCGGTAGAGTGTCAGCGTCTCCTTCAGTCGCGTGATGGAGTTCACTGTGGTCGGGTTCATGTTCTCGCGGTCATTGATCCCCACTGCTATCAAGATCCGCTTGACTTGTGTCGGCAGTGGTGTTCGTTGTAGAATTTCTCGAGCGTGGTTTATGGTCGCTCCTGAGTAGCAGGCTACTCGCCAGTTCGACGGAGTGAACCGCGCCAAGTTGCGTCCGTTCGAGTCCGTCAGAAACAAGATGTCCTCGTCGTCGCGGACTTCCGGTATCGCCCAGTCTTGTTTCCTGTCCCGGAAGAAGATAGACAGACGTGGTCTGATGTTGGGCGGCATGGTCGGTGTGACCGCTGGCGTCGGAGGACGTCGATCCGTTTCCGGTGATGTCTGTTCGACGTCTGCCGTCGACGTTGACGGCACGGGGTGGGCGGAGGTAGGTTGGGGTCCCGCGGACCCCACGGTGTTGATCGACGGGGGGACCCCGGTCGGTATGGCAAAGTGCTCCTCCAGCCCACGTTTCGTCCTCTTCGGGGTTTCCAGTTCCCCTGTGGGTGATATCGCTTTCCGTCTGGTTTGCCTGGGCGGCATGGGTTCCGGGCCCTCCTCAGGTAGATCCATGGTGTCCATATCTTGTAGGATCTGAAATCGATTCTGGATCGTTATGGTCTGGTCCTGAGGAGGGGGTGGAGGGCGAGCTCCTCCTCCTGGTGGTTCCTGCCATCGGTGGTTGTTATGGCCACCCAGGTCTAGTGAGACTGTGTTCAGTAGCTCATCTGCCATGCTGGGGGTGATCCGTCCATTGGTTCTGAGGAGCTGCCTTCTCACAATGGATTTAGCCTGATTTTCATCCTGTGGGTCCAGTTGTTGGAGGGTCCTCCGAGTTTGGGCAGATTTCCGCACCAGATGTTCGTTGACTGAGTGACGGATAGCCTCCTTAAACGAGTTAGCCGCCCTGGTGATATGGCGTGACAGTATGTCATCTGGCATAGGTGGTCTCACCGAGCTGGAAATTCTATCCACCGCCTTGTCCAATGTGATTGGGAGTGATTCCCAGTGGTTTTGTGCGTGATAAAGGCGGGCTCCCTGATTCATGGTTTTAATCAACTCCCTGAAATCTGGGTTATCAGAGTTGACCTGTGCCGCCCTCCTCTGGTCTGTAGGCTGGTACTGTGCTCTCGGCCTAAATGGTTCCTGAGTGGGTGCCTGTTGGCGTGTATCATTGGAATAGTCCGACCGGGGGTGGCGCTGAAAAGTGCCAGTTTGTGGGCGGGGTTCCCTTCCCCTACCTCCGTATCCACCCCGGTGGGATGAGTTATCCCGAATAAACGACTGAAAAGATCTCACCAAAGTGTCCAATGCACTTCCGAATTCCGCCATCGTACTCGTTTCGTCGCGTTGTCGGTAGGTCCCTTGGCCTCGACCCCGGCCACGACCACGGCCTCGACCGCGTTGACGGCTGCCGGATCGGCCGCGTCCTCGCAAGTACATCGTCGATAGTCGACGTCGATGACGAAACACACGATTTACACGATTGACTCAGCGAGTCGTATAATATCTTCAGAAAAAACGTCGTACGTAGCACAATATTTCGACTAGATCGTCTTCCTCAGGTGCTGAATGAGAGAAGATGGTTGAAGGACTAGTATTTATTCATTCTGGGCGGATCGAAAAGGAGAGGATAGCTCGTGTGTGATTGGTGGATTTTACTTGCTGCCGGGAGATTTGATCCGGAGATTATTTGTGTTTTCTCCCGGGGGTATGGAGTGAAATAATTTCGTGGGGGTACTATATCCCTTTATTCTGTTATAAGGGCCAGTAGGTCCTAGTTGGGACCTACATGTTGGTATATTATGGTACATGTGGGAGAATGCTATGATGTGTAAATATTAAGTTAATAGTGATCTGTGTAGAGTTTTGAGTATTGGAGAACGGTATGCGTGGAGCGCGGAGTAAGCGGCCGAGTGGCCGGCGCCTGATTGGCTGGAGATCTGATCCTCCGATAATTTTCGATCCGTAGACTGCCCGAGAACTGAGTTGTGTTTCTTTTTTGAGTTTGGGGGTTAAGGAAATAAAATTGGTAAGGGGTAGGGGGTGCCTGAGTAGGGGGTATGGTAGATCGCAGTAAGATCTACATGTTGATATAAAATTTATATTTGTATGAATGATAGTTATTGTGATAGAGGCCCAAAATGGTGTGGTGGTTTCGCCCCAAAGAAACACAACTGGTTTATACAGTAGCCATCTAGCAGTTCTAACGCATATTCCTAAAAGTCTCTGTGCAGTAAATGTTAGCATCGTATATCACATGCTAAAAAGTTATAAATCGATCTCTAAATATCGATCTCTGTGCCAGTCTGCGATGTATCATATCGTTCAAGAATTATGATTAATATCTGCCTACTTACATTAGATACGTAGTAACACAGAGTCATCATGAATAGCATATTATCAATGTAATCGAATGTTCATCTGTGTCGATATCGTTCCAGATCATAGAAGATCGATCAAATAGTTGCATAAACATTCATCATCGATAATCGAGTGATATAGGATAAAAAGAAACAATACTATGTCAGCCCAGCACTGACTAAAAGTGCCTAAAGGGTCAGACTGATTTTCAATCAATAAATATTCTTTGTTAGTAGCAGCGTAGACGAGAGTTCAGTCCAATTGGTCGTTGAGTCGCCAGAGGTCGTATACGGACCTTCTGGAGCGACGCGCTGCGTTGATTCGCCAGGGGGCGTTAATAGCTATTCTGAAAACTGTCGTAGTGCGCGGAACCAAACAGTACAGCCGATAATAATGATATCAATATGTAGTTTATTATCGGGATCGTGGGTCTTAGGGTTTAGTAGCACAGGTTAGTGCCAGTATTAGTAATGATGAGGATGATTAACTTAATAGAATGGATTGGGAAGGAAAACCGTATGGGTAGGGGGCGTCTCACTCCGGCTGTAGCTAGATAGTAGGATCTGAAGAAACAAGGGTTTATACCCCCGCAATGCTTAGCACTGATAAGTGAGACGCCCCCACGCTCCCGAGTCTGGGTTTAACGGTGGTACCCCGTGGTCTAATTCCCAATACGATCGGGGTTATCTCGTTCAACGAGTTCGATAAGTAGGGACAGAAGGGCTTCAGGATCAGTGTCCTCTTCGGGTTTACCGAAGCGGCCCTTAACGAGGAGGTCCCTCAAATTTTTGTGTTTTTTGAACGACGCTATGATGCGGGCGTCTACGAAGACTTTATTATCCCGTATGTGACGGGTCCATGTTTTATTAAGTCTCCAGTGAAAGTTATCGAAGTAGGTTATAACCGGGATAATTTCCCTCGGATTGTTGTTACTGCGAGCTTGTCTGTCGAAGTTAGCATTGTAATTAAGCCAGATATCGCGTTTGGTGCGTCTGAGTTGTGTGGTGTTATAACCTCTAGTTATGAGCACTTTAATTAGTGTGTCCGCTGCCTCCTTGTAGTCTTCATGTGTGGTTGATATTCGTTTGAATCTTATCATTTGAGATTTTATAATGCTTTGGAATGTATGGCGTGGGTGAAAAGAGCTACGGTGTAGCAATTGGTGTGTGTCGGTGTCTTTAAAATATACTTTAGTAGCTAGAGTGCATTTATCATTGGTGTAATAGTTTTTGTATACATGTGTGTCTAGAAACTCTATAATGTTGTTGCGAGCTTGGAATTTTACCTTAATTCCTGGAATTAAGGAATTGAGGTATTGTTCATATTGTTTGAGTTCTTCTAGAGTACCTGGCCAAAGGCCAAAAATATCGTCTAAGAATCTCGAGTAGTAACGTGGTTTTATATGCCAGCCTGTCATGGCTTGAGCATCGAATTTGCGTAAATAGATGTTAGCTATGCTGGGGGCATATCGGCGACCCATCGCGATGCCACATACTTGGAGGTAAAATTTAGAATCAAATTCAAAATCATTATTTTCTAATGTTATTTTTAGTAATTGTATGATTTCAGAATCCGGTCGGCTAGGATCCGGATATTCTATAAATATCTCCTGTATACAGTTGATAATGAGATCAATGCGCATGTTGGTGTATAGTGATTCTACATCTGCTGTGATTAAGATCCATTTAGGGTCTATCACTTGGCCTTTGATTTTATTAATAAAGTGATACGTATCTTTTAAATAGGACGGATGTCTTACTGATAACGGTTGTAAGTAATGATCAATAAAAGCACATATCCTAGTGGATTCTGAAGTGCAGTCCGAGACAATAGGGCGGCCGGCCGGCATGTCCGGTCTTGGCCAACTGTCCCTAGTTTTATGTATTTTAGGCAGTAGATAAAAATATCTTGATCTCATTTCTTTTATATCTGGTTTCAGATATTTAAATTGTTGATTAGTAATAGAGCCTTTGTTATGTAGTTTAGCCAGGACCTGAAGAAGGGTTTTGGCTGTGTCGGGGTACAGCGGAAAGGGGAGTGGTTGATAATAATTCTCATTATTGAGTTGTCTATAGACCTCAGCCTTGTAGGCCTCCGTTGTCATGACAACTATAGCGCCGCCTTTATCGGCGGGTTTAATTATGATATCCTCATTACTGCGAAGTTCCTTAATTGTTTTGAGTTGCTGGGCTGTAAGATTAGGTTTACATTTGTGTTTAATTAATTGTTTATCATTTGTGTGATAGATCTTACCTGCTGTAAGATTGCTCGTGGATTCGAGCATTTTGTTTATCATTTTAAGTGTATCGTTAGATAATTGGCGTGTGGAGGGGGTCCAATTACTTTTCCCCGTAAATTGACGACGAAAGTCGTCTGGTTCTAAGTTATTTGAACTGCTATGAAATTGAAAGTAATCGTAGAGGCTACAGCGCCGGGTAATATATCGTTGCGACTCTATGGTATCTTCATAGTCTAATAGTTGGATAGTTGGAATAAATGTTAGTCCTAAATCGAGTAAATCTGTGGTAGATTTGGGAAGTGGATTCGGGGTGAGATTAACAGTGAATTGTGATGCAAACATTGACCTAGTATCGGCTGTACTGTTCAGTTTAACGCATCTACAGCAGTAGCCAGAATGCTCACCAAGTCGTGGGCGGTGCCTGTGCTGTAGTGATACTGGTCGTTCTCCTTGGCCGGCGTAGCGTGGAACTCAGCCGGAAGTGGAATGAAGTCCGCGCCGAACAGATCCGCGAAGGTGTTGTTGAGCGATTTCGTGGCGTTCGTGATGTCGTTCGGCTCGCCAGCGAAGTGCGGAATTCCCAGGATCGTCGCTTGGCGTCGGTAGAGTGTCAGCGTCTCCTTCAGTCGCGTGATGGAGTTCACTGTGGTCGGGTTCATGTTCTCGCGGTCATTGATCCCCACTGCTATCAAGATCCGCTTGACTTGTGTCGGCAGTGGTGTTCGTTGTAGAATTTCTCGAGCGTGGTTTATGGTCGCTCCTGAGTAGCAGGCTACTCGCCAGTTCGACGGAGTGAACCGCGCCAAGTTGCGTCCGTTCGAGTCCGTCAGAAACAAGATGTCCTCGTCGTCGCGGACTTCCGGTATCGCCCAGTCTTGTTTCCTGTCCCGGAAGAAGATAGACAGACGTGGTCTGATGTTGGGCGGCATGGTCGGTGTGACCGCTGGCGTCGGAGGACGTCGATCCGTTTCCGGTGATGTCTGTTCGACGTCTGCCGTCGACGTTGACGGCACGGGGTGGGCGGAGGTAGGTTGGGGTCCCGCGGACCCCACGGTGTTGATCGACGGGGGGACCCCGGTCGGTATGGCAAAGTGCTCCTCCAGCCCACGTTTCGTCCTCTTCGGGGTTTCCAGTTCCCCTGTGGGTGATATCGCTTTCCGTCTGGTTTGCCTGGGCGGCATGGGTTCCGGGCCCTCCTCAGGTAGATCCATGGTGTCCATATCTTGTAGGATCTGAAATCGATTCTGGATCGTTATGGTCTGGTCCTGAGGAGGGGGTGGAGGGCGAGCTCCTCCTCCTGGTGGTTCCTGCCATCGGTGGTTGTTATGGCCACCCAGGTCTAGTGAGACTGTGTTCAGTAGCTCATCTGCCATGCTGGGGGTGATCCGTCCATTGGTTCTGAGGAGCTGCCTTCTCACAATGGATTTAGCCTGATTTTCATCCTGTGGGTCCAGTTGTTGGAGGGTCCTCCGAGTTTGGGCAGATTTCCGCACCAGATGTTCGTTGACTGAGTGACGGATAGCCTCCTTAAACGAGTTAGCCGCCCTGGTGATATGGCGTGACAGTATGTCATCTGGCATAGGTGGTCTCACCGAGCTGGAAATTCTATCCACCGCCTTGTCCAATGTGATTGGGAGTGATTCCCAGTGGTTTTGTGCGTGATAAAGGCGGGCTCCCTGATTCATGGTTTTAATCAACTCCCTGAAATCTGGGTTATCAGAGTTGACCTGTGCCGCCCTCCTCTGGTCTGTAGGCTGGTACTGTGCTCTCGGCCTAAATGGTTCCTGAGTGGGTGCCT
>JGI24671J20093_10000205_pt1 | contig 11965 bp, 10 predicted proteins | sample OlaalgELextract1_2_FD_20093 | JGI IMG/M metagenome (IMG submission 20093)
GTCTGTTTGTTGGAAACACAGAAACAGTAACAGTCATTGTCTTGCCTGCTCACTACTCAGTGATCAGTCTTGGTCACATTTCCAGTCGCCAGTTCAATATCTGCTACTAATTTTAGCTATCTTATGCTTATAAAGACCCTTATTATACCTGAAATAAATCCATATTTAGCTTGAACAATACTTATGATAGCTTTTATAGTAAAGTTACCAATTTTCTCTATACACCTATGACTACCTAAGGCTCACGTAGAAGCACCTGTAGCAGGATCTATAGTACTTGCTGCAATTTTACTAAAATTAGGTGGTTACGGCCTGATACGAATAAATAAATTAGTCGACTATAATAGCTCAATATCTATAATATATTATATAATAATATCTATTGCTTCCATAGGAGCAATTATTACAAATATTTTATGTTTACGACAAACTGACTTAAAATCTCTAATTGCTTATTCTTCAGTAGGACATATAAGACTCTTAATTATTGGTGTAATATCAAACTCTAAAATCGGTCAATATGGTAGACTAATCATCATATTAACTCATGGTATTACATCATCCTATATATTTTTCTTATCTAATTTACTATATGAAAAAATCAACAGACGAAATATTATACTACTTAATGGAGCTATTAGAATTTCCCCATATAGCTCACTAATATGAATAATCGCTATTAGTATAAACATAGCTCTACCACCAAGATTAAATATTTTAGGAGAAATCATTATTATAATATCTTCATTCTTTATCTCAAAAATAATAATTATTATACTTATAATAATTTCCTTTTCATCAGCTAGATATTCACTATACCTATACACCATAATTAATCATGGGCACCAATCAAAATTAACTAATATATCAAGATCTATTATATCAATTAATTTTACTATTGCTATTACACATATTTGACCTCTACTAGTTACAACATTTATTCCATTAAAACTAACAGTTTGATGCTAGACACTATAGTTAAAAATTAACATTAAATTGCAAATTTAAAAATCATCAAATAATAATTTGTAGTGTTTTATAAATAAGATAAGCTAAATAAGCTATTGGGCCCATACCCCAACAATGACTACATATCTCTTATTATAACAGCTTGATTCTAGCTGTCTTATTAATTACTTATTAACAATTCATTACATGACAAAAAATCAATAAAAAAATAATTTCAGTACATAATATTAATCAATTTATAAACATAGAACTAAAAATTGTTATAATGGGTAACTAAATCTGTGCCAGCAGTTGCGGTTAGACAAAAACCTAAAACTAATAATAAAGACTTATAATATAATTATTATAAACCACTCATATAGATAAAATTTATAGCGAATAAACCAAATATATTTTAATAGTAAATAAACCTATGAACTAAAACAAGGATTAGATACCCTTCTATTCATAGCAATTTAAATAGTCAGCAAGTAAAAACCATAGTTTAAAAACTAAAGAATCTGGCGGTGTTTTATAAAATCAGGGGAGCTTGTATCTTAATATGATAATCCACAAATATCTTACCATACTTTGAACTATAGTCAGTTTGTATATTGCCGTTAAAGTTTAACTTAAAAAGTCAAACAACTCTATTTATTCTAAATCAATTATATCTCAGGTCAAAATACAGCTGATAGTATGGAGACAATGAGCTACATCTAAAACATTATATATTTATATTACTAACACAAATCTACAGAACTTGACAGTAATTAACTTTTACTAAAAATTTATCAACCTTAATAAAACATGCACATATCGCCCGTCACTCTCACTGAAAAATGAGATAAGTCGTAACAAAGTAGATGTAGCGGAAGCTGTATCTAAACAGAATATAGCATATAATAATGCCTCCTACTTACTCTAGGATAATGACAACTCTATTCTGAAAATCAACTAATAAATAATTTTTTTTAAATAAACATAATAAATTTATAACTAAAAAGCTATATCTTATACTTAATAAAAAAATGACTCATACATGTACCTTTTGCATAATGGTTTTACAAGAAATATAAATAACTTACTAAACCCGAAATTTCATGAGCTAAATAATTACTGTTAACGAACAATATTTAAAATATAACAATATTTATAAAAATAATTATTCAGGGGCTACATACCTTTCGCATGAAAAAATACCTGGTTGCTTAAAAACTTTACATAATAAAACATTTATTTTAATAATAAAATGTTATAAATAAGAGGACAAGCTCTTACTATAATAGCTAATACTATAAACCAAACCAAATAATAGATTTAATACTAATTAATTTATAATATATTATAATTAAATATATATACTTAAAGGAATATCTCTGCATAAATATATAAAGCATGTTTTATAAACATTATTACTAAACAATACACTGTAAAAAAAAGTATTTAAAAATTATTCTGTAAAAAACTCGGCAAACCTAATAAATAATCCAACTGTTTACCAAAAACATAGCTAAGAGATTAAAACTATTCTTAGTATTTTCTGCTCAGTGTGAATACAATAAATTGCCGCAGTATACTAACTGTGCTAAGGTAGCATAATAATTTGTCTACTAATTATAGACTAGAATGAATGAAATAATGAGATTATTGCTGTCTCACTGAATAACTTAAAAATTTATCTGAAAGTGAAGAAGCTTTTATTAATTTGTTGGACAAAAAGACCCTATGAGCTTAAATTAAATACAATTTATAAAAGTCTAAATCTTAACTGGGGCGATTGGTATACATAAAGCAATACCTAATAGTATGATAAATAAATCTCATACAAGATCCATATAATATGATCTAAAATAAAGCTACCGTAGGGATAACAGACTAATTTTTTTCTAAAGTCCATATCAAAAAAAAAGATTAGCACCTCGATGTTGGCTTATATAATTATTTTAGAGTAAAAACTAAAAAAAAAGGTTTGTTCAACCTATAATATACTACATGAGCTGAGTTCAGACCGGCGCAAGCCAGGTTAGATTCTATCCACAATATAAAATATAATTTTTAGTACGAAAGGACCAAAATTAAATAATAATTATGACTAAAACAAGTTGACAGATAAATGTATATAATTTAGAATTATATAATAGATGTAATATCTACTTGTTAGCATTAGATCTATAATAATATGACTTCTAATCATAGATAGGATAATCCAGGATCTTTATGAATATTATACTACATATTAATATAATAATATATATAATTATTTTTATATCTACTATTATAGCTATCTCTTCTACCAATATACTTATAATATGATTCTCATTAGAACTAAATATATTTGCTTTCATTCCGCTAATTATAAAAAAAACATTAACTAATGAAACAGAAGCCTCAATTAACTACTTTATAGCTCAAGCTTTAGGGTCTATTACCTTTCTACTAGCAAGAACTATATTACTAAGATTCCATTGACTAGTAATAACTAACAACATAATACTAACTATATCAATACTAATAAAAATTGGAGCTGTTCCCTGTCATTACTGATACCCTCTTACCATAGAAATAATAAGATGAACAAACTGCTTACTACTTCTAACATGACAAAAAATCGCACCACTATTTATTCTATTATATATTATTTTATATAAAACTTCAGAACTAGCTATAACAATAATTGTATGAATAAATGCTTTAGCAGGTGGTCTAATAGGCCTAAGACAAAAATCTATCAAAAAAATTATAGCTTACTCATCTATTACCCACATAGGATGAATATTTAGCGGACCTATAAATAATACTCCATGTATATCAGTCTCATACTTTATCGTATATTCAAGATTAATACTTCCACTTTCTATATTTTTTTATAGAATAAAAATAAACGAAGTAGAAGATATTTGACAAAAACAAAAACTTTCATTAATATGAATAATTATAATCTCTCTACTATTACTATCCCTTGCAGGCCTACCACCATTAACAGGATTCATCCCAAAACTAACAATAATAAATATACTATTAACCTACTCATTCATAACGATAATTGTCCTAATTAGAGGGTCATTACTAAATCTAATTTTTTATCTAAATATTATACTAAATATACTAATAAGATTCCAAGAAAATATATCTACTAATAAAATAAAAATCACACTAAAAATACAAAATACTATCTTAGCTATAAGGTTTCTTGCCTTATTTATTTTCTACCTATAATATGCGCTGATTATATTCATCTAATCATAAAGATATTGGCACTATATACTTAATTCTAGGAACCTGAGCCGGATGTATTGGTACTTCAATAAGAATAATTATTCGCATAGAACTAACCCAACCAGGCTCATTAATAAACAACAGTCAGTTATATAATACTATTATTACGGCTCATGCATTTATAATAATCTTTTTTTTTGTTATACCTGTCTTTATTGGAGGATTTGGAAACTGACTTCTACCATTAATACTTGGATGTCCGGACATAGCCTTTCCTCGACTAAATAACCTTAGACTATGATTACTACCACCATCATTATTATTATTGACTTTATCCATAATAGTCGAAAATGGAGTAGGTACTGGCTGAACTGTTTATCCCCCTCTTTCTGGAAATATTGCTCATAGGGGACCTTCTGTAGATCTTGCCATTTTCTCTCTTCACCTTGCTGGAGCATCCTCTATTTTAGGATCAATCAATTTTATTACAACAATCATAAATATACGCCCTAAAGGAATAGAACTAGAAAATATTCCTCTATTTGTATGAGCAATTATACTAACCACAATTCTATTATTACTATCTCTTCCTGTCCTCGCTGGAGCAATTACAATACTCTTAACTGATCGAAATATTAACACATCATTCTTTGATCCTGCTGGAGGAGGAGATCCAATTCTTTTTCAACATCTATTTTGATTTTTTGGGCACCCAGAAGTATATATTCTTATCCTACCAGGTTTTGGAGCAATTTCCCATATTATTGCTCATAATACTTTAAAATCTGAGCCCTTTGGCGCACTAGGCATAATCTATGCTATAATTAGAATTGCAGTGATTGGATTTATTGTATGAGCTCACCATATATTTACAGTAGGTATGGATGTAGATACACGAGCATACTTTACAGCAGCTACTATAATTATTGCAATTCCAACTGGAATTAAAGTATTTAGGTGGTTAGCAACAATTTATGGATCAAAAATAAAATTTAACCCTTCAATATTATGATCAATCGGATTTATCTTTTTATTTACAGTTGGAGGACTAACTGGTATTTGTCTATCTAATTCCTCACTAGATATTGTTCTTCATGATACATATTATGTCGTAGCTCATTTCCATTATGTATTAAGAATAGGAGCTGTTTTCGCAATCTTTGCTGCTATCTCTCACTGATTCTCATTATTTACAGGTATTACCCTACATCAGCGATGAATAAAAGTTCAATTCATAACAATATTCATTGGAGTAAATATGACATTTTTTCCACAACACTTTCTAGGCTTAAGTGGTATACCACGACGATGTTCTGACTATCCAGATATTTACATAACATGAAATATAGTATCATCTACTGGAGCTATAATTTCATTAGTAGCTCTATTAATATTCATCTTTATCCTATGAGAATCACTATCATCAAGCCGCATAATTATTTCTAGCCCTCATTTACCATCATCCATAGAGTGGGAACAAATCCTTCCTGTTAGCTTTCATAACCTAAATGAAGTAGCAATCATTACTAAACTATAATAAGTGATAGCCCATGCACCTATCTGTTAATTAGGAAAAACATAATAAGATATGTTCACTTAGCTATGAGACCTTGACTACAACTTAGACTACAAGACCCAGCTTCTTCAACTAGGGCCTCATTATTACTATTTCATGATCTCATCCTAATTACAATAATTCTAGTTATAAGAATTATTAGCTATATAATAATATTCTTAATATTAAGAAAATATACAAACCAAAAAACAAAAGAAGCCCATAAAATCGAATTAATCTGAACTATTAGACCGACTCTAATCCTTATATTTCTAGCAATCCCATCTTTACGCTTATTATATTTAATAGATGAGTCAAATGAACCAATACTGACCTTAAAAGCGATTGGTCATCAATGATATTGAAGCTATGAATATAGTGATTTTCCATATATTTCATATGACTCATTTATATTACCAACTAAACTACTAAAAAATGGTGAATTCCGACTTTTAGAGGTAGACAATCGACTTATTGTACCAATAAACACAGAAATCCGACTACTAGTAACAGCATCAGACGTAATTCACGCATGAACCATTCCTGCGCTGAGAATCAAGGCTGACGCCATTCCAGGTCGACTAAATCAACTAACCTTTACATTAAGACGTGCTGGTGTATTCTACGGCCAATGCTCAGAAATTTGCGGAGCTAATCACTCCTTTATACCAATTGTGCTAGAATCAGTAAATATAAAATCATTTATTAACTGATCAAAATCATATGTTAATTAATAAATAGCTCTAATTAAAATATAATATAAGTTCGTCAAACTTAAATTGCTCTTATAGCGAACTATTATGCCACACCTATCTCCTATAATCTGAGGATTAATATTTATTATATTTTATCTACTTATAATCATATTACTTTCAAATTTACATCTGCTTATTAACAAAAAATTAATAAATACTACTAAACAATATCATAATAAGACATATTTATGATGAAAATGATATTCAAGATAATTATAATCAATAAACTGTAAATTTAATGAAGGTAGCCATTACCTCTTGACATCTTTAGTATAATATTAGTACATTTATCTTCCAAATAAAAAGATTATAAAGATGTAAATAAAATGACTCAACAACCATATCATCTAGTAGAGCCAAGACCTTGACCAATAATATCAGCTCTTAGAAGAATATTCATTGCCTTAGGACTAATCAATTGATTACACTTTAATAGAATATACCTTCTGCAGCTTGGTCTAATACTAATACTCATATCACTATTTCAATGATGACGAGATATAGTCCGTGAAGCAACTTATATAGGAAAACACACCTCATACGTTCAAAGTGGCCTTCGACTAGGGATAATACTATTTATTATCAGAGAAATTTGCTTTTTTATAGCATTCTTTTGAACATTTTTTCATAGAAGTTTAGCCCCATGTATCAACATTGGTTGTACTTGACCACCCATTGGTATTAAACCTATCGACCCATTTAGAGTTCCTCTTTTAAATACAACAGTATTACTAGCTTCTGGGTTTACAGTTACCTGAGCCCACCATAGTCTATTAATAAAAAAACGGATAAAAACAATAATAGCCTTAAGAATAACTATTATGCTAGGAATATATTTCACAATACTCCAACTCATAGAATATAACGAATCCTCATTTACTATTGCTGATAGGGTATATGGATCTATCTTCTTTATTGCTACAGGATTTCATGGTATCCATGTATTAATTGGAACATCTTTCTTACTTATTAATATATTACGAACTATAAAATCTCATTTTTCTAATACTCATCACTTTGGCTTTGAAGCAAGTGCCTGATACTGACACTTCGTAGATGTTATTTGAATTTGTCTATATATATCCATTTATTGATGAGGATCATTATAATATAGTGTTATGTACACAATAGGCCTTGAACCTATAAATCTAGACTCATCTCTAGTATTATATCTCTTATTAAGATCTTAAGTTAATAAAACTATTAGCCTTCAAAGCTAAAAATGAAAAATCAGATCTTGATGCTTATAAATATATTTTCTATATTTGATCCAATGTGATTCAATCTATGTTATAAAAATTTAATCATTCTTTTAATTATTTTAATACAAACTATAACAATATTTTGACTAAATAATAATAAGATAATAATTATACTAATGCCTGCTATCTCATATATTATATCACAATTAATAAAAACAAAAATAAAAAATCTAAAAAGAGCATCTATAATAATTTCATCACTATTTATCCTAATCATATATCTAAATATTTCAGGTATATTTCCTTATATATTTAGAACTAGAAGACATATTAGATTAACTATCTCAATAGGTCTATCAATATGATTATTATTTATTATAAGTAGAGCTACTTATTCAATAAAAAAAACAATAGCCCACCTTCTACCAGATAGGTCCCCATCATGATTAAGACCATTCTTAATTTTAATTGAAAGAACTAGAATTATAGTTCGGCCATTAACATTAAGATTTCGACTAGCAGCAAATATAACAGCAGGCCATGTAATCTTAAGATTAATCTCCTCATTTTCTATTAACATAAAAATAAGAACATTTATGACAATATTATTACTATCAATAATATATATCCTATTCGAATTAGGTATCTGCATTATTCAATCCTACATTTTCTGTTTACTTATCTCACTATATAGTAATGATCACCCATAAATGATTATATTAAACATATATCTTTTAATTTTATTTATAATAGTCTCCATTATATTATTCACACCTATTTTAATAAGTATACTAATAAAAAAATGAATAGATAAAACCTCATCTTTTGAATGTGGAATAAATCTATGCATAAATCCACGTAAACCATTCTCACTACGATTTTTTCTATTAATAATCTTATTTATTGTTTTTGATTTAGAAATTGCTTTAATTCTAGCCATGCCTGCTATTTACTCATGATCAGTAAAAATATCTATATTCTTAACTTTATTTATTACAATCTTATTTACAGGATTAATATATGAATGAACTGAAGGCTCACTAAACTGAAAATCTTAAATGACTATAATATGGTTTCTGCTACTAATAATTACAACTATGATATGATCTATATTAAGCCATAATAACCCAATAAGACTAAGTATAATTATTATAATAATTGCTACTATAGTATCAATTATTATTAGACTAAATTTATCCTCATGATATGCTATAATCCTATTTCTAATCTACGTAGGTGGACTATTAGTTATATTTTCATACTTTGTAAGATTAAGGTCTAATGACCCTATAATACTAAAAAGAAAAATACATTTTATCATTATACCAACTATTTTATATAAAAGCCTAAATCTACAAATATCATCAAATTTATACAATAACTCACAAATAAACATACTATATAAACCTATAAACATAATTACTATACTTCTCATTACAATAGCACTTTTAGTAATAATAATTATCGTAATCAAAATAGTAAAATCAAATAATGGACCACTTCGAGGATTTAATCAACTATAAATTAAGATAACAATTATACAAAAAGCTTAATCCTAAAAACCTTTCTTAATAAACTTGAAAACCAATTAATCTATATGCAATTTAGTTTATAAAGAACAATTAACTTGCACTTAATCAGTGATTATTCAATTGCATAATAACTATAACTTATATATTAAATATAATAATCTATGCTATTAATAATTATAACTTTCTACACACTAAGTAAATGAAATCTTATTGAGCATATAGAGACATCTTAAAGCCCTATTAAGCGAAATATAATGATCTTAGCTCATTATAATAATAAGTGCCACTAAACTATTTCTAAAAAAATACACTACTTAATCTCGCCCGTTACTATAATTATTCTTGCTCTACTTCTATAATTAACTTCTTGCACGCCTAAATCTAAAACCCTCAAACTTATACAATTAATCCACAAATAAATATACCATATAAACCTATAAATATAATTACTATACTTTTTCATTCCTAGAGCACTTTTAGTTATAGTAATTATCGTAATTAAGATAATAAGTCAAATGTTAGATCTCTTCAATAGTTAAACCAAATATAAATTAAGATGGCAGATTATGCAATAGACTTAAACTCTAAAAAAAAGGTAAACCTTTCTTAATAAACTAGAAAATTAATTAATCTATATGCAATTTAGTTTATAAAACAATTAACCTACGCTTAATCAGTGACTACTCAATTGCGTATGATTATAACCTACATGTTAAATATAATAATAATAATAATCTCTGCCCTAACAGCAATAGCTTTTTATACGCTAAGTGAACGAAAATTTATTGGATATATACAATATCGTAAAGGCCCAAATAAACCAAATATAATGGCCTTAGCCATTCCAATAGCAGATGCTGCTAAACTATTTTCTAAAGAACAAAACAATACTATAACTAGTAATCAAATACACTACTTAATTACACCTACCATTATAATTATTTTTGCTTTACTTCTATGACCAATTTTTCCACACTACAACTCATCATATATGATAAAATTTAGAATTCTATACTTCCTATGCATCACTGGGGTAAGAATCTATACAACATTTATAGCTGGATGAAGATCTAATTCTAGCTGAGGTATACTTGGTGCACTCCGTGGAGTAGCACAAACTATTTCCTATGAAGTAAGAATAGCCTTAATTTTAATCTCCTTTATACTTTATCCCTTAATAATCAACTTATCTAACATTCTCCAAAAACAATACTCATGACTATTATTAATAATAATACCACTCTCTCTATCATGAATTATCTCTATTTTAGCAGAAACCCATCGTACTCCATTTGATTTCACCGAAGGAGAATCAGAATTAGTCTCAGGATTCAATATCGAATATAGCAGTTCATTATTTGCCTTAATTTTTATAGCAGAATATATAAACATTCTTTTTATAAGCTTACTGTCTATATCTATTATAACTAGAAACTATTCTAATACAGAACTAATTATAAAAACAACAATAATATCTATTTTATTTATTTGATTTCGTAGCTCCTTACCTCGCCTACGATATGATTCACTAATAGTAATTTTATGAAAAAAAATTCTTCCTCTAAGCTTAATACTAATACTCCTTAATATTACAATAATACTATTAATAAAATAATATTGCGCCGGCTGAACGGATAACTCTGATGAAGTTAATTATGACCTTACTTATGTCCAATATTTATAAATAATATATTGTTTCGGAGACACTAGTTCTTGAAAAACTAAATAAGATGTTCAACTCATCTATATATTTATATGACACCATTACGAAAAACACATCCTGTAATAAAAATAATATCTATAAGAATTTTAGACTTACCAGCACCAATTAATATTTCTCTATGGTGAAACTACGGATCTATCTTATGCTTATTTTTATTTATCCAAGTTTTAAGAGGTATTTTATTATCAATACACTATTCACCTAATATCAACATAGCTTTTTCATCATTAGTACATATTAGACAAAATGTAAACTGAGGTTGAATATTACATACTATACACATAAATGGAGCATCATTCTTTCTACTCTTTATATATATTCATATAGCTCGCGGAATCTACTATGGCTCCTTTATATTAAAAGAAACATGAAATATTGGAGTAACAATTTTTATTATATCTATAACAATCGCTTTTATGGGCTATGTCCTACCTTGAGGTCAAATAAGATTCTGAGGAGCAACTGTAATTACGAATATTTTTTCAGCAATCCCATATATAGGTACTCAACTAGTTGAATGACTATGAGGCGGCTACGCTGTTACTAATCCAACATTAAATCGTTTCTTTATATTACACTTTCTTTTACCATTTATTCTAATACTACTAGTAATACTTCACTTTATAATACTTCATGAATCTGGGTCTATAAACCCTATGGGCATTAATTCCAATTCCGATCGCATTCCTTTTCATATTTATTATACAGTAAAAGATATAATAGGGTTTATTGTATTTATTATCATATTTATTCTTATTATTATGTTCTTTCCAAATCTCCTAAGAGACCCAGAAAATTTTCTAGAAGCTAATCCATTAACTACACCATCTCATATTCAACCAGAATGATATTTTCTATGACTATATGCTATTTTACGTTCGATTCCAAACAAGCTTGGGGGTGTTATTGCACTTATTTCTGCTATCTTAATTCTATATTTACCACCATTGCTTAATAACAAACACAATTTAAGATTTTCTCCTCCTATACAACTAAGATTTTTTATAATACTTACTTCATGATTTATATTA
>JGI24671J20093_10000208_pt1 | contig 11853 bp, 5 predicted proteins | sample OlaalgELextract1_2_FD_20093 | JGI IMG/M metagenome (IMG submission 20093)
GTCTCATCAAATTTAAAATGACTTACATTACCTGCTACTGATCAGATAGTTATACTCATCTAGGTTCCGCTTTCATCATACTTCCAACAGAACTTCCATTGGTATTGAATTCACAGTGTTCACGAATTAACTCATTTTTTCTCTGCTGTGTTGCTTGTAGCGCATGTTACCATTACATTTGGATTTCACATTTGTGATCTGCAAATACTTTACACTTCCCACACACAAACACAGTACCTCACCAATTTTCCAGTTCAACGTATTTTGGAGTTTTAATTTTAGAAATAAGTCAATTTTATATACAAGTAAAAGCCATTGAAAATATAATAACTAATGAGAACTATCAATTAAAACATTGTACATCTTCTAGGACACTGTCTAATGTCACAATTTTAGACTCACACTGATACTTCACAGTGATGAAGTTTCGGAAAAATATCGACATCTCACAATGGTGTCAGCATCTTACATTCAGTCGTATGTGAAACTCGTGAATTCACAGATGCGTATAGAAAACAGTTCAGAGTTCCATCTGTGTTCTGTTTAGGGCATAACAGTCTGAAAAACAACTCACACACACCTATCCCTCTATGCTAAAATTATACCAAAATAAGCCATCTGTGATAATCATAAAGTTTGAAGAATGTCGCACATATACTGAACTTTCGTAAATGCCTCATCAAATTTAAAATGACTTACATTACCTGCTACTGATCAGATAGTTATACTCATCTAGGTGCCGCTTTCATCACAATTCCAACAGAACTTTCACCGATATTGAATTCACAGTGTTCATGAATTAATTTTTCTTCTATATTTTTCTGTGCATGTTTCCATTACATTTGGATTTCACATTTGTGATCTGCAAATACTTTACACTTCCCACACACAAACACAGTACCACCTTAATATTTCTAAGCAACATTCAACATATTTTGTAGTTTTAATTTTATAGATAAGTCAAATGTATATATATATATATATGAGTAAAATCCATTTTAAAAAAAATATACATGTAATGAGAACTATCAACTAAAAAATGGTACATCTTCTAGGAAACTAGTCTTCTGTCATGACTTTAGTCTCACACTGATACTTCAGTAATATCACCATGAAGAAACACACAATGGTGGTTAGCATCTTATATTAATGCATTTGTAAAACTGGTGAATTCACAAGATATGTATAGGAAAAGCAGTTCAGAGTTCAATCGGCACTCTTTAGGTTGTAATAGTCTGAAAAACACCTATCCCTCTAGGCTAACAAAATAGATACCAAAATCATCCAATCTATGATAATCATGATATAGTGTGAGGTGCGTTTGACATAAATTTTCGTAAATATCTCGTCAAATTTAAAATAACTTATACTATCAGCTACTAATCAGTTAGTTATACTATGCAGGGGTCACTTTAATCATCACTAGAAACACAACTTTCACTGATAGTAAATTGACCATGTTCATGAATAATGCATATTCTGTCATGTTCCTTGCAGCAGATGTTTCATGGTTCTGAAGTTGTGATCTGAAAGCACTTTACACTTATCACACGCAACCACAATACCCCGCAGATCCGTATACGAAAAACAGTTGAGAGTTCCACTGGCATTCTGTTCAGGCTGTAATAATTGGACAAAACAACACGCACACCTATCTTCTAGGCTAACAAAAGACATCAAAATTAGTCAATCTGTGATAATCATTATATATAAATATATATATATATAAAGTTTGAAGTATGTTTCACATCATTAAATTTTCACAAATATGATGTACAACTTAAAGATTTACGTTATCAACTACTAATCAGATAGCAATGCTTATCTAGGTGCAACTTTTCATCATTTCAACTTGGGAATTATCATTGATATCTTCACGGTGTTCACGAGTTAACTCATTTTCTGCAGTGTTCCTTGCAGTGCATATTTCTACGACATTTACATTTTCAAACTCTGTTAATCTACAGTCTCTGAAAATTTTGTGCAACTACTATATGATATAAATAGTAATATAACATGAGAAAATGTACAGGCAAGTTAATATTGAAACCACTCACGTTCCTGTTCTAGACACTACACTGTAATCTTCTACATTGCGCATTTCAAATTTTTTAAACTGGTGTTGAAAATAGAAAACACTCAACCAGCCCGACCAAACCCAAGTTGCTTATGTATACTGCAGAAATCAATAAAAATGCCTAGAAAAAGACTTGCAGTGTAAATTAGTTTGCACACGTAACCAGGTGTGTGATTAAACAACAGTACCTCATGGCAATCGCTAGCTGCATCCATATAGTTGAATCATGCATATCGCATCATGAAACAGAAAAGTTGGGCTACTGGCCAACAAATGCAATGCACCGTGCAAACAACAAAGTAAAGAAGGAGTATGCCAAGTCGACACGTTTTGAACCTTGCAGAATCGTCTGCTGGAGCTGAATTAAACCAGCATACCACATTCTCCCACACCCCCAAATCTAGCTACCACAATAAAGATTCATCACTGAAGTCTGTCGGATGTCACAGTACTAAATCAAATGGAGGTCCAACACCACAGACATCTTCTCTGTTAACACAACATAGCCACCCACAACAGCACAGCAGAGCCACGCACCATCCAGCACATATATTCACAAGAACAATACTCTTCCAACCATGCCAATCCAATCAATTCAGTTTCCAAAAACATGTAGTAATGATTCACGATAGGAAGTTTGAATGTTAGGAAATAATATCGTCATCTCACAACACTGATCAGAGACATACAGTCATGCATTTGTGAAACTGCTGAATTCACAGATCCGTATATGAAAAGCAGTTGAGAGCTTAATCGGCATGGTATACTGTTAAGGCTGTAATAATTGGACAAAACAACACACACACCTATCCTCTAGGCTACAAACGATACCAAAATTAGCCAATCTGTGATAAACAATATATAAAGTTTGAAGTATGTTTCATATAATTAAATTTTTATAAATATCTCAAAGTCAAAAATGCATAATGTTATCAACTACATGTACTAATCATATAGCTATACTCATCTAGGTGCCACTTATCACTTCAGCTCCATAGCTTTCACTGAAATTAAATTTATGATATTCACGAATTAACACATTTTCTCCTGTTCCATATAGTGTATGTTTCTGGACATTCGGATTTCACATTTCTGACCTGCAAATACTTTTCACTTCCCACACAAACACAACACCCCTACCCATATATTAAAGCCATTGTCAACAAATATTATAGTTTTAGTTTCATAAATCTGTTAATCTAGTCTGAAGAAATTATATGCAACTACATATTATAAATACAATAGTTACTTTAACTTTGAGATTCTACAGTTTGAAGATGTGCACACAACATGCACATTTTAATGATGAAACCACTTATTTTCCTGTTCCCAACATTTATACTACATGTGTTCTATACTACAAATTTTTCAATTCGTGTATAAAAACAGAAAACACTCAACCAGCCCGACCAAACCCAAACTGCTCATATATGCTGCAAAACAAATAAAAAATACTTGCATGTGTAGATTAGCTTGCACATGTAAGCAGGTTTGTGATTAAACATTAGTACCTCATGGCAATCGCTAGCTGCATGCAGATGGTCGAATCATGTATATCGCATCATCAAAGAGAATAGTTGGTCTACCGGCCAAAAAATGCAATACACCGTGCAAACAACAAAGTAGAGAAGGAGTACGCCAAGACGACACGTTTTCAACCTTGCAGAATCGTCTGCTGGAGCTGAATTAAACCAGCATACCACATTCTCCCAACCCCAAATCTAGCTACCAAAATAAAGATTCATCACTGAAGTCTCAAATTTCACAGTACTAAAGCAATCGAAGTGCAACACCACAGACCATCATCTATCATGCTTCTCTTGTCAGCTACTGCAGAAACACTTTGTTACAGGGAACTCAAACTGGTTATGCAATAATCACCGGTCCACAATACATCATCAAAGATAACGTCTTCTGTGACGACTTCTGTCTCACATTGATACTTCACTACACAGCCAGCCACAACAAAGCAGAGCCACGCACCATCCCTCCATTCATTCACAAGAACAATACTCGTCCAACCATGCCAATCCAATCAATTCAGTTTCCAAAAATATGTAGTAACGATTCACGATCACGAAGTTTGAATGTTAGGAAATAATATCATCATGTCACAACACTGCTCAGACATAGTCGAGCATTTCCGAAACTACTCAATTCACAGATCCGTATATGAAAAGCAGTTGACAGCTCAATCGGCATGGCATCCTGTTCAAGCTGTAAAGATTGGACAAAACAACAGGCACACCTATCCTCTAGGCTACAAAAGATACCAAAATTAGCCAATCTGTGATAATCATTACATAAAGTTTGAAGTATGTTTGATGTAAATTAAATTTTCAGAAATATCTCTTCAAATTTAATAAGTATAAATATTATCAACTACTAAACAAAAAGCTATACTCATCTAGGTTCCACTTTCATCATTTCAACTTCAGAGCTTTCATCGATATTAAATTTACGGTGTTCATAAATTAATTTTCTGCTCTTCCGTGTAGCGCATGTTTCTATAAATTTGGATTTGACGTTTCTGACCTGCAAATACTTTACACTTCCCACACAAACACAACACCCGCACCCATAATTTTAAGCCATTTTCAACAAATAATGTAGCTTTAGTTTTATAAATCTGTTAATCTACAGTCTCAAGAAACATTATGCAACTACATATTATAAATTGTAAAATTGGCATACGTACACACGACATGCACATTTTAATACCGAAACCATTTCTGTTGCTGTTCTTAACATTAACACTATAGGTGTGCTACACTGCACATTTCAAATTTTTGAACTCTTGTATAAAAACAGAAAACACTTGACCAGACCGACCAAACCCAAACTGCTCATATATGCTGCAAAACGAATAAAAAATACTAGAAAAAAGATTTGCATGTGTAGATTAGCTTGCACATGTAAGAAGGTGTGTGATTAAACAATAGTACCTCATGGCATTCGCTAGCTGCATGCTGATAGTCGAATCATGTATATCCCATCATCAAAGAGAATAGTTGGTCTACTGGCCAAAAAATACAATGCACCAAGCGAACAACAAAGTAGAGAAGGAGTACACCAAGTCGACTCGTTTTCAACCTTGCAGAATTGTCTGCTGGAGCTGAACTAAACCAGCATACCACATTCTCGCACACCCCAAATCTAGCTAGCAAGATAGAGATTCATCACTTAAGTCTTTTAATCTACAGTCTCAATAAAGTTTATGCAACTACATATTATAAACAGAATCGTTAGCTTAAGTGATTGTACAATTTAAATATGTACACACGACAGGCACATTTTAATACAGATCACTTATGTTTCTATTCCTAACATTTACACTATAGGTGCTCTACACTCCACATTTCAAATTTTTGAACTCGTGTATAAAAACAGAAAACACTCAACCAGCCCGACCAAACCCAAACTGCTCATATATGCTGCAAAGACGAAAAAAATACTAGAACAAAAATTTGCATGTGTAGATTAGCTTGCACATGTAAGCATGTGTGTGACTGAACAAATAGTACCTCATGGCAATCGCTAGCTGCTTGCAGATAGTCGAATCATGTATATCGCATCATCAAAGAGAATAGTTGGTCTACTGACCAAAAAATGCAATGCACCGTGCGAACAACAAAGTAGAGAAGGAGTACACCAACACGACTCGTTTTCAACCTTGCAGAATCGTCTGCTGGAGCTGAACTAAACCAGCATACCACATTCTCCCACACCCCCAAATCTAGCTACCAAAATAACGATTCATCACTGAAGTCTCTCAGATTTCACAGTACCAAAGAAATGGAAGTGCAACACCACAGACCATCATCTGTAATCCTTCTGTCAGCTACTGTAGAAACACTTTTTACAGGGAACTCCGAACGGGTCATACGACAATACATCGTCTAGGATAATGTCTTCTGTGACAACTTCTGTCTAACATTGATACTTCACAACACAGCCAACCACAACACAGCAGAGCCACGGACCATCCAGCCCATTCATTCACAACAATAATCTCTTCCAACCATACCAATCCAATCAATTCAGTTTCCAAAATTATGTAGTAACGATTCACGATAACGAAGTCTGAATGTTAGGAAATAATATCGTCATGTCACAACACTGATCAGAGACATACAGTCAGGCATTTGTGAAACTGCTGAATTCACAGATCCTTATACAAGCAGCTGAGAGCTCAGTTGGCACGGCATCCTGTTCAGGCTGTAATAATTGGACAAAACAACAGGCACACCTATCCTCTAGGCTACAACAGATAGCAACATTAGCCAATCTGTGATAATTATTACATGAAGTTTTAAGTATGTTTCATATAAATTAAATTTTCATAATTATCTTGTCAAATTCAAAAAGTCTTAATATTATCAACTACTAATCATATAGCTGTACTCATCTAGGTGCCACTTTCATCATTTCAGCTCCATAACTTTCAATGAAATTAAATTTATGATATTCACGAAACAACTCCTTTTCTGCTGTTCAGTATAGTGTGTTTCTGTGACATTCGGATTTCACGTTTGTGACCTGCAAATACTTTGCACTTCCCACACAAACACAACACTCCCAGCCATATTTTAAAGCCATTTTCAACAAATATTGTAGTTTTATTTTTATAAATCTTTTAATCTACAGTCTCAAGGAATTTTATGCAACTACATATTATAAGTTCCTGTTCCTATCATCTACACTATAGGTGCTCTACATTGCACATTTCAAATTTTTGAACTCGTGTATAAGAACTGAAAACACTCAATTAGCCTGACCAAACCGAAACTGCTCATATATGCTGCAAAAACGAATAAAAATACTAGAAAAAAAGATTTGCACGTGTAGAATAGCTTGCACATGTAAGCAGGTGTGTGATTAAACAATAGTACCTCATGGCATTCGCTAGCTGCATGCTGATAGTCGAATCATGTATATCGCATCATCAAAGAGAATAGTTGGTCTAACGGCCAAAAAAATGCAATGCACTGTGCAAACAAAGTAGAAGGAGTACACCAAGTCGACTCGTTTTCAACCTTGCAGAATCGTCTGCTGGAGCTGAACTAAACCAGCATACCACGTTCTCACACACCCCCAAATCTAGCGACCAACCTAAAGATTCATCACTCAAGTCTCAGATTTCACAGTACTAAAGCAATGGAAGTACGCCACAGACCGTTATCTGTCATCCTTCTGTCAGCTACTGTAGATACACATGTTAGAGTGAACTCCAATATGGTCGGACAACAATCACTGATCGAGAATACATCTTCTAGGATAACGTCTTCTGTGACAACTTCTGTCTCACATTGATACATCACAACACAGCCACCCACAACAGCAGACATGCACCATCCAGACCATTCATTCACAAGAACAATACTCTTCCAACCATTCCAATCCAATAAACTCACTTTCCAAAAATATGCAGTAAAGATTCACGATCACAAAGTTTGAATGTCAGGAAATAATATCGTTTTAGAAATATCTGTTAGATTCTAGTCTCAAGAAATTTTATGCAACTACATAGAATCGTTACTTTAAGAGATTGTACAATTTAAATATGTACACAGGTGTGTGATTAAACAATAGTACCTCATGGCAATCGCTAGCTGCATGCAGATAGTCGAATCATGTATCTCATCATCAAAGAGAAGTTGGTCTACCGGCCAAAAAATGCAATGCACTGAGCGAACCAAGTAGAGTATGCCAAGTAGACACGTTTTCAACCTTGCAGAATCGTCTGCTGCAGCTGAACTAAACCAGCATGCCACATTCTCCGACACCCCCAAATCTACCTACCAAAATAGATTCATCACTGAAGTCTCTTGAGTTTTCACAGTACTAAAGCAATGAAAGTCCAACACCATACACCGTCATCTGTCATCCTTCTCGGTCAGCTACTGCAGAAGCACGTGTTATTGGGAATTCCAATCTGGTCGTGTAATAATCACCGGTCAACAATACAACTTCCAGGATAACGTCTTCTGTGACAACTTCTATTTCACATTGATACTTCACAACACAGCCAACCACAACAACACAGCGGAACCACGCACCATCAAGCCCATTTATTCACAAGAACAGTACTCTTCACAACACTGATCAGACATAGTCAGGCATTTGTGAAACTGCTGAATTCACAGATCCGTATACGAAAAGCAGTTGACAACTGAATTGGTAGGGCATCCTGTTCAGATTGTAATAATTGGACAAAACAACATGCACGCCTATCCTCTATGTACAAAATATACCAAACTTAGAGAATGTGTGATAATCATTATATAATGTTTGAAGTATGTTTCATGTGTTATTGGGAATTCCAATCTGGTCGTGTAATAATCACCGGTCAACAATACAACTTCCAGGATAACGTCTTCTGTGACAACTTGTCTCACATTGATAATTCACAACACAGCCACCCACAACACGCCAGAACCACACATCATCCAGCTTGCGTCCAGAGAGTATTGTTCACAGGAACATTACTCTTCCAACCATTCCAATCCAATCAATTCAGTTTCCAAAAATATGTAGTAATGATTCACGATCATGATGTTTGCATGTTAGGAAATAAGCACTGATCAGAGACATACAGTTAGGCATTTGTGAAACTGCTGAATTCACAGATCAGTATACGAAAGGCAGCTGAAAGGTCAATCGGGAATCATCCTGTTCAGGCTATAAATAAGACAAAACAACAGGCACACATATCCTCTAGGCACAAAAGATACCAAAATTGGCCAATCAGTGATAATCATTATATAAAGTTTGAAGTATGTTTCATATAAATTAAATTTTGTAAATATCTTGTCAAATTTAAACTCTTCATGTTATCAACTAGACAACTACTAATCATATAGCTGTACTCATCTAGGTGCCATTTTCATCACTTCAGCTCCATAGCTTTCACTGAAATTAAATTTGATATTCACGAATTAACTCCTTTTCTGCTGTTCTGTGCACTGTGTTTCTGTGACATCNGATTTCACGTTTCTTACCTGCAAATACTTTACACTTCCCACACAAACACAACACTCCCACCCATATTTTAAGCCATTTTNAACAAATATTGTACCTTTAGTTTCATAGATCTTTTAATCTACAGTCTCAAGAAATTTTATGGAACTATATAATANAAATAGAATCGTTACTTTAACAGATTGTACAATTTGAGTATGTACACAGGACATGCACATTTTAATACCGAAAACACTTATGTTCCTGTTCCTAACATTTACACGGTAGGTGTTCTACACTGCACAGTTCAAATTTTTGAACTCGTGTATAAAAACAGAAAAGACTCAACCAGCCTGACCAAACCCAAACTGCTCATACATGCTGCAAAAACGAGATAAAAAAATTTCAGAAAAAAAAGATTTGCACGTGTAGATTAGCTTGCACATGTAAGCAGGTGTGTAATTACACAATAGTACCTCATGGCAATCGCTAGCTGCATTCAGATAGTCGAATCATGTGTATCNCATCATCAAAGNGAATAGTTGGCCAACAAATGCAATGCACCGTGCGAACAACAAAGTAGAGAAGCAGTACGCCAAGTCGACACGTTTTCAACCTTGCAGAATCATCTACTGGAGCTTAACTAAACCAGCATAGAACATTCTCNCACATCCAAATNGAGCTACCAAAATAAAGATTCATCACTGAAATCTCTCAGATTTCACATTACTGAAGCAATGAAAGTCTGACAACATAGACCATCATCTATCATCCTTCTCTGTCAGCTCTGTAGAATCACTTGTTATAAGGAACTCGAATCTGGTCCTGCATTAATCACCGGTCAACAATACATCTTTTAGGATGCAGACTTCTGTGACGACTTCTACATAGCCACGCACAACGCAGCAGAGCCACGCACCATCCAGCCCATTCATTCACAAGAACAATACTCTTCCAACCATGCCAATCCAATAAATTTAGATTTCAAAAATATGTAGTAATGATTCATGATAACGAAGTTTGAATGTTAGAAAATCATATCGTAATGTCATATCATTGATTGAGACATAGTTAGGCGTTTGTGAAACTGCTGAATTCACAGATCCGTATACGAAAAGCAGTGGAGAGCTCCAACGGCATGACATCCTGCTCAAGCTGTAAAAACTGGACAAAACAACACGAACACCTATCCTCTAGGCTTAAAAAGGATCAGGCAATCCAACATTCGAAGTGTTTCATATAAATTAAATTTTCATAAATATCTCATCAAATTTAAAAAGATAATGTTATCAACTACTAATCAGATAACTACACTCATCCAGGTGCCATAAATTTTCATCGATATTAAATTTACGGAGTTCACAAACTGCTGTGTTCCTTGTAGTGCATGTTTCTGTGAAATTTGGATATCACGTTTCTGATCTGGAAATACTTTTCACTTCCCACAGAAACATAACATAACACCCCCACCCATATTTTTTAGCTATTTTCAACAGATATCATAGTTTTAGTTTTAAAAATCTCTGTTAATCTACTGTATCTAAAAATTTCACGCAACTAGATATTATAAATATAATCTTTAACAGATTCAGTTTTAGTATATACACTACATGTACATTTTAATATCACAACCACTCATGTTCCTCTTCATGACATTTAGACTGTAGTGTAAGTTTTCAAATTTTTGAAGTCGTTGTATAGAAACAGAAAAATTCAACTGCTTCATTCAACCAAAGCCAAACTGTTGATATATGCTCCAAAAAGTTAATAAAAATACCAAGCAAAAATTGGATATGTAGATTAGTTTGCCCATGTAAGCAAGGGTGTGGTTAACAATAATACCTCATGTCAACCGCTAGTTGCTTGCTGACAGTCGAGTCACGTATGATGCATTGTCGAAGCAAAAGTCGCATTAGCAGCGAACAAATGCAATACACCATGCGGACAATGCATGTAGAGAAGGAGTACGCCAAGTCGACACGTTTTGAACCTTGCAGAATCGTCTGTTTGAGCTAAACTAAACCAGCATACCACATTCTCCCACACCCCAAAACTAGCTACCAAAATAAAGATTCATCACTGAAGTCTCTCAGATTTCACAGTACTTACTAAAGCAATGGAAGTCCAACACCACAAACCGTCATCTGTCGTCATCTGTCATTCTTCTCGTGTCAACTACTGTAGAAACACTTGTTATAGGGAACTCCATTCTGGTCGTGCAATAACCGCCTGTCGACTACATCTCCTAGGATAACCGTCTTCTGTGACGACTTCTGTCTCACATTGATACTTCACAACACAGCCATCCACAACAACACGGCAGACCCACACACCATCCAGCACATTCATTCACAAGAACAATACTCTTCCAACCATGCCAATCCAATGAATTCTGATTCCAGAAATATGTAGGAATGATTCACAATCACGAAATTTGAATGTTAGGAATTTATATCCTCATGTCAGAACACTGATCAGAGACATGCAGTCAGGCGTTTGTGAAACTGCTGAATTCACAGATCGTATACGAAAAGCAGTTGAGAGCTCAATCAGCATTCGGTTCAGGCTGTAATAACTGGACAAAACAACACGCACACCTATCCTCTAGGCTAACAAAAGATACCAAAACCAGCCAATCTAACGTTCGAAATATGTTTCATATAAATTAAATTTTCATACATATATTGTCCAATGTAAAAATTCGTAATCTTTTCAACTGCTAATCATACAGCTTATCTAGGTGCCAATTTCAACATTTCAGCTCCATAGCTTTCACTGAAATTAAATTTATGATATTCACGAATTAACTCATTTTC
>JGI24671J20093_10000221_pt1 | contig 11150 bp, 2 predicted proteins | sample OlaalgELextract1_2_FD_20093 | JGI IMG/M metagenome (IMG submission 20093)
ATAATGTACAACGTTATTAGAAGGAATTGTGATGCTCAGCACAATAAGTCTATATTCTGTAGAAAAAAGTGCATGTTCCCAAAGTGGAATGTCGGCCGGCCTTTTGCGGAGGGCGGCTGTGGATTCGTTAATTGCCGTTGCGTTGTGCAACTGCGTGTGTGCGTAGACCAAAAACGACTAAAACATATTCACCGGATAGGAATGTTGATATTCGGAAACATCTTGTAGTCGGTCATCGCTCATAGACCGGGACCAAACCCGGTCCGACGGCATTATCATTTATCACCAAAAGTTCCGATAACAGTGTTTACAGTTCGACGCCAAAACTACAACTAACTACTCAACACACGTCTGCTCGCAGGCATAGAATAGATAACAACCATAGAGCTAAACACGACATGGAAATGTTGCTATGGCAACCAATATTATTGTCACTCATTACGGAAACTACACTGTAAAAGACTTTTATTCTTATTACAACACTACTCCCCCCCTACAAAACATCGTCATGTCCTCATGACAGCAATATATCTAAAACTTCCGGGGTAAAACAGGTCAGAATTATGCAAAAAATTAATTTTACTTTTCCCTAACCGGTATTTTCTCTGTAACGAGTAACATATTTACATGAACGTTAGTCAGTAAATGCGTAGTGACCACCGTGTGGCAATGCTAACTCTTACAAATATGAATACGAATATAGGCCTCACTGCCTATGACATCATACAATCACAGTAACATACGTACTGTCAATTTAAAATTGCACTGTCACTACTACTTTCTCAAGTTCTCAACATTAAAGTGCATGACCTTCCCTGTAAAAAAAAATTTGGATATTCTCGCAACTTGCTAAAACTTGGGTGTTAAATACAATGTTAGTGCAGCTTAACTATTTCGGACGGACAGGTTAATTGGAACTGGAAGACCTATGGACTTACAGGTAAGCATCATTATCTGCATCATACTCATCGTATTCATCATGTTCTGCATCCTCAGCTCTGTACCGAAAATAATTCAATGGAACGATACTCTCCAAATCTGGCCCCCACATCTGGTATCTGGACGTCCATTGTTGCAGACGTCTGGTTAAGTACATAAACCGAAATGCATTCAAACTGTCACTCTGGGGCATATAACCAAAATGCTGTTCCATTTCACGTCTTACAAACTGTAAAGCAAATCTAACTATGTGACTAGCGAGGTTAAGACCAAATTCCAAAATTCTCTCCTGTTCTGGAGACTGCTGCTGTAATGCATTCAGGGTTTCCCTAACCAGTTCGCGCACTGTGGCTCCGGGAACATTATTACTGAGTCTGACGAACACTTCTGCAATAGTCATTACGTCTGTGGAAGGCAATGGACAACTATCCTGTCTGTCTGTTTCTGAAATACGGGGAATACTGTCTAGAATATTCATTGCTACAGCTTCAGAGTTATCTGGGCTACTGGCCACACCTTGGGTTCCTGCTGGACCGGGGGGACCGTCCACACCGGGGGCCCCGGATCCGGACTGACCCTCCGAATCCATCTCTCCATCCGGACTAAAATGTCCGGAGGACCCCGTGGCCCTCAACTCACCCATGTTTTGCAAATCTGAAGCAAAAATCTGCGCAGGAGGAAAATCTCCAGGTTCAATTTCCCGTTCCCAATCCTCTGTTGGTGGGACGCAGGGGAAATACTGCTTGGCCTGGGAAGGCACCTCCTCCCCGGTTTCCTGAGCTGAGTACTTATAGTTGTCTACGTTATTATTTGGATCTGGAAGTGACTCGGTGGAGTGCAAATGGGAAATGCTATTAATACATGCCAGTTCAGGAAAAACTATTTCCTCTCCTACGTAGTCTGTATCAAACTGGACAACGTCCTCATCCGAAATATCTGAAAAGCATGCTGAATAGCCACTGCTAGAATTAGTGACTGTATGGTGTGGTAATTTAAATGCAAGATTACCCTCACCCTCAACTGGCAAGTGAACAGGTGATAAAGCTACCACTGGTAACATTCTATCTTCTACACATCTGAAAGAAACAACTGCGGAAGGTGATTCATCGTCAGTCTCCGGCTTAGTGATGTTCGGACTAGATGCAGGTGTCGCTGCAGTGTCCGTCGCCGCAGAAGTTGACTCGCCCACCGACATGGAAGAACTGGTGTCTAGCGCAACAGAACTAACGCCTGAAGATGGACTCGCACCGACAGAACTAGTGCCTACAGTAGAAGTTTCATCGGAACTATCGCTCAGCTCGAGAGGTGACGTCGTGAAATGGACATGACGAACTTTTCCCTGCTGGCTGTAGCTGGCAACAGTTTCTGTCTCTACGCCTAAATATCCGGGATGGTGCCGGACTTTGGAGATGATCGACGAAGTACCACACGCGGAACGGGAGCGGGAGGAAGCGCGATGTGCTTTCACTCTCGACGGCTCAACCTTCCTGTACTTGCCAGATGGCGGCTTGGCGGATGGTCTGCCATGTGATGTGCGCTCGACCGTGTGTCCGCGACCTGGTGGCGGAAGATAAACTGGATCGCGCGACTCTCGCACATGCAGCCGTTTCGTCCTGGACTGCCCGCCCTGTCGGTTGTTGATAGCTCGTTTTCTTTCTGCTAACTCATGCGGCGACACACGTACGTAGAACTCGACTGCGGCGCCGTTGCGGTTCCGACTGACCAAAACGAGGTCATGCCAGAGGATGATGTGACGACGGTACGCCTTCTCGTTGTTCTTGACCTCTCGACACGGGGTAGTAGATCCCCGTTTCAGCAGGCAACACTGACGAGGGTAACCAACCGTACCCTTCCACAAACACACAGTAAAACAACCATTAGTCAAACAGCAGACTAATAACGTATTTACAACGGCTTGGGGCACGAAAGTGATTAAGTGGACACGGAACATTGCTGCTCAATTTTCACGTGACCCCGTTTTAGTTACCCGGAAGTTCGAAACGTTGCACCCTTTTGAGTTTATCCACATGCAAAACTTTGGTGCCCTTGAACTTCTTAGCGTATACAAGGTACGCGGAATCATTAATTTTCTTAACTATACGACCTGTCGTCTCAAAGAACTTTTGCCACTTGTGTGTAAGCCCGGGTTTACGTTTAGGAATGTAAACTCGCACCTCTTCACCTTCGTGAAATTCACGGGGCTTAACACCTTTACTGCTATACCAATGCGCAGTATACTCAGCTGTCTTGCGCAAAGCCTGGCGCGCCGCTTCTTGTGCTTTATCGATACGTTCATTGACCAGTACGACAAACTCTGGAACGGTTCTTTGTTCCTGACTGACATCTGGTAACGCGATGTCTATAGGCCAAATTGGTTCGCGACCATGCATTAAAAAGAATGGCGAGAACCCGTGCGAACTGTGCTCCGCTGAGTTATACACCAACTCGCAGTACGGCAATAATTCACACCAATCACGCTGACTTGCCTCGACACACTTAGCAACTAGGCTATGTAGGCTGCGGTGACTAGCCTCACAAATCGGATTAGCCTGAGGTCGGTACGCACTTGTGCGCAATTTCTTGATGTGAAATAGATCGCACAAACATTTCATAAGCGCATTGTCAAATTCCGTGCCCTGATCTGACAGAATTTCAAAGCAAAAAGCAAATCTAGTAAAGACATGCTTGAACAATGCCTTCGCGACTGTCAAAGCTTCTTTGTCGCGCAACGGAACAAACACAGAGAACTTAGTGAACACGCAAATGCACGTCAATATATACCTGTATCCCCCTTTACTCTTGGGTACGGGGCCCACCAAATCTATGGCCCAGCGCTCGCCTGGCGCTCCAGAATGCGTGTGAGTCAGAAATGACTGCTTCGGCGGCTTCCCGCGGATGAAACTTTCGCATTTCTGACAACAGGTAATGAACGTGCGTAAGTCCCTCTTCCAATTATACCACCAAACCCTTCTCTGTAAGTGTGGCACACACTTGTCATACTTCAGATGACCTGCCACATCCTCGTGTATCTGTCGCAAAACAGACACCTTGAGCGCGTTTGGTAACACCAACTGCGAGAACTTATAACTACCTTGATTATCGCAAAACGAGCGGTACAGCAAACCGTTCAGTAGGGTTAGCGAATCCCACTGTTTCCACATCGCACGAAGCGCTGGGGAGCTGTGCTGCACGCTAGTCCAATCTGGTCTAGTTTGTCCGTCGATCCAAGTCATGACTTGACCGAGGGTCGCGTCGGAACGTTGGGCTTCACGAATTTGATCGTCCGTCACCCCATTAATACCATTACTGCCAGTTTCTTTAAAGAAATCGGCAGGTGGCCTGGTGGTGGCTCGCCTACGTTGATCACGAAATGCACTAGACCCGTTTGATTCCCGAGGGCTGTCATCGCCTGGAGTCCTCCCTTGTGACGAAGAAAACCCAGAATCGGCTAAAGGATTGGAGTCCTTACAAGATGCAGTATCGTCGAAGCGGGCCGGACGTCTTCTGCGCCGGAACGATTTACGCTGCACTGCGCGCGGCGCCACATAATTGGCATTATCAGCGGTATTAGCGTCAGCTTCTAGAAAGCTGGAAGGGTCCGACGCAGACGTCGGGCCACCGACCGCTGGGAGACCGGACTCACCGGGGGGTCCGGAGAATGGGGCGCTAAATGTGAGCAGACCTGCGTCGGCCGCAACAGAGGTACCGGGCCCTGGCACCTGCACAGCGGGCGACACAGCGTCTGGCGCTGCTGAGACCGGGGCCCCAGCAGTGCCAGACGGCTTGTCAACATGCGAAACAGAATCATCACGATGATTAGTACGACGTGTATTTACGACTTTCACAGCATTCGCACTGTGCTTGCCATTAAAACGACGCAAACATTGAGCACACGGTTCACCGTTCGCTACATCACACGGCGGAATGCGACTAATTCCGTCTGCGTTGGCATGAACTTTGCCAGCTCTGTGTTGGATTTCAAGGTCAAAGTCTGCTAAAAACTCTAAATAGCGGCCTACTTGACCTGAAACATCTTTCATGCTGCGGAAATATGAAACCGCTGCGTTGTCAACCCGCACAACGAACTTTTGACCCAACAGAAAGGTGCGAAACTGCTTTAGCGCGAAAATAAACCCTGTCATTTCGCGTTTTGTGGCGCAATAATTACGCTCAGCATTTGACAACGAACGGCTAGCATACTCGATTACCTTTAACGTTCCATGCTGCATTTGACTGAGCACAGCGCCTAGCCCAAAACTGGAAGCATCTACATCCACGTAGAAAGTACAGGAGGGATCTTCCAATGGCGTAGCCAAAATTGGGGCGGACACGAGCGCCTCTTTTAACTTCTCAAAAGCCTCCTCCCGTTTTGGGGTCCGTTCAAAAGCAACATCTTTCCTCAACATTTGGTTCAACGGCTCGGCAATAGCGGAAAAATTTCGCACAAACTGCCTGTAGTACGTACATGTACCCAAAAATGAGCGCAATTCCGACACAGTCTTCGGAAACGGCCATGCTTTGATGCATGCGACTTTATCGGTATCAACTTCTATACCTTTATTACTAACAACATGTCCGAGAAACTTTGTCGATGTCTGAAAAAGACGGCATTTATTCGGCTTAAGTTTCATATTTACGGCCTTGAAACGATCAAAGACAGACTGGAGATCACGAACATGGTCCTCGAAAGAAGAGCTAAAAATCAAACAGTCGTCTAAGTACGCTAGAATACACTTCAAACCACGCAAAGCCATCGCCATGAGTCTACAAAATACACTGGGACTGTTAGAACAACCCATCCCCAGCCTGGTAAGTCTCCATTGGCCCTGGCGGGTTAAAAAGCTAAGCTTATCACGGTCCTCTTCCTTTACCCCGACCTGATAGAAACCGTGGCTAAGGTCTAACGAACTCAGCCATGCTACATTCTCGAGAGACTGTAAACAGTCCTTCACGTTCGGCAACGGGAACTTATCCTTATAGGTAATGGCGTTCAGTTTTCTAAAATCGACAGTTATTCTCGGTTTCTGAGGGGCTCCTGTGACATCATCCTTCTTGGCCACGACTACGAGGTTGAACGACCACGGCGAAGAAGCTGTTTCAACCACCCCTGCCTTAACCATATCATTAACTGTCTGGTCAATTACGTCTAAATAAGCGCGCGCGTGGCGCCTCAATGGCTCGGCAATTGGCGCATGGTCGCCGGTGTTAATCGACGCCTGGAACAAATTACAGCAACCTATGTCCCAAGCAGAACGACTGAAAACACTTGCATTCCGTTCCAGGAGGTGCGCGACGCTATCACGCTGCTCCGCGCTTAGGGATGGCGACAGACCATCTATAATAGGTTGCAGATGCGTAGAGTCCACAAACGCAGCTGGTTCGGCGGCAGAAACGACACTGACAGTCCTATCCAGTGGCCTTACATTGCCATTACTAACATCAAAGCAGTCCAAGTTTGCGGAAACATGCGAAACATTGCCATGAGGACCCGGTCCGACCGGTCCCGGACCGTAGTCGTTTAAGTTACGCCCGCGGCCATGGCCCTCCCCAACGGACTGGTCGCCAACGCGCCTAGCTCCAAAAACGTCCGCTGGAAAAGTGCACATTGTGGTTCCAAATCTTCGTGTGCTGTCCTCTGACCTCATTAAATCGCTAGCCTTCAACACGGCCGGACAACCTTCACCCGGCCCGCAGAAGGCCGGCAAGGTGGAGAGCGTGTGCACGTGAGCCAAACCCATATTGTTGCTGCAGACGCATGAGCTCGGCCGCATTAGACACTGTCCGTTTGCGTTATTAACATACGAGGCAGTCGGTTGCCCCGTAAAATGACCATCTTCGGCTGTCAGTGAGAAAAGCAAAGTGTGTCGCCTGTCTACACACTCCTGGTCAACAAAATCGACAATAAACTCGCCATGATCACTCGACATACAAGCACGAAAAAGTTTTCGCGACGTTCCCTGCGTAGTGATATCTTTTTCCACGCCCACTGCCGGCGATACAGCATCCACTTGCTGCGCGACTGTCGGACCTGTATCACGTGACTTCCCTTGGTTCTGTGCCGAGACATGTGCTGTCTCAGCAACTAATGACGTCGGGCTCACGCATGATGAATGCTCCAACAAAAAATCATTCTGTATTGCCGGACCATCTGGGTCAACACCGGTGTCTATGGCATTATTGTTTACGATGACCGGGTCGTCGCTCACCGGTCCGTCGGTCAAAACAACATTAATCAAATCGCTTGCCGACACGATAACATCGTCACCCAACTCTACATCACAGAGACCCTCACCGGCACGCAAGCTTTGATCTTTATCCGACAAATTAAGCAATGCTAGTGATGAATACTCAGAATTATCTGACAACAAGGTGCGCGCAACTAATAAACCTTTGCGCACAGATGATGACTCGCTGACCCAATTACCTGGTCTCGTATATCTGTCGAGATGCAATAATCGTACGGGGACTGCAGCGCCAGTATCGGCCGGTATCATGACGGGTTCACGAACCTCGCATCGTCTCACCGCGCCAGTACATGGTCTCGAGTTTAACTCGACAGTCACACCGTCAATTATGACTCTACCCTCGTCAAACAACCAACGGCATTTGTTCTTCTCCAAAAATGGAAAACCGAAAATTAAGTCATGCATCATGGGACTGACAATGACATCCGCATGCATTTCCTTGCCGTTCAAATGAAATTTTAATCGAGTAACGCCTGCAACCTCAATCTCGGTCCCGTTAGCAGCATGTAGCTTAGCGCTAGTCGGCGACAACTTGGCGTTCTTGCATAACCGAAGGGGACAAATATTACTGTCTGCTCCCGTGTCGAGGAGAGCAGGCACGTCTTTCCCCTTGACCTTTATGTCCACATAGGCTGACGAACGCATCGGTCCTAACACTACATTAACGCTACTCGCAGCGCTCGCGGATCTCGCCGACGCAGCTTGGACCGGGGCGTTACCGACCGGCAACGGAAAAACTACCGGTCCGACCGTGGAATTACCCGTCGCCGGCCGGGCATTTACCGGCGGTCCACCCATCCACGTACCTGGGTTTAAAGCGAACAAATTTCCGGCGGGAATGGTAAATTGTTGTCCCGGCTGTTGACCGGTAGCCACGGTCACACCTTGGCTATTCACTGCGGCGTTACGGGTTGGACAATTACGTTTCCAGTGGCCACGTTTATGACAAAGATAGCACGTATCACTGTCCACTTTGAACCTACGATTACCGTAACCACCACGACCGCGATATGAACCACCGTCTCCACCGCGTCTATTGCCACCGGGCGGATTATTACTGCCACGAACGTGGCCAGAGCAAAACGGACAAAGGCATCCGTCTTCAAAACAATCAGTCTGTTCAACGCACGCAATACAATAGACCGAATTAGACTGACCTGATTTACGCGAATTATCCGACCTACGGTCCTTATTCCTATGACCGGACAAACTACGGTCTGCTGTTCGACCACCAGATGCATGTCCAACAGGCGAGCTTTTCTGTTCGCTTAACTTTTTAAGCTCTGCCTGCTGACTGTCAACACTCTGCTGTATTTTTGCGACCATTTTCGTAAGTTCACTTACTTCCTCACTTTGATTTGTAGCAACTTGTGCCACTTTACACGACGCCGATACACAATCTTTGGACTCAGTGTGGTCCGGATCGACTGTGTATGCTTCCATGCGTAAAACCAACGCCAGCGTTTCGTCCAGATTAGCTGGACTTCTGTCAAGAACGCGCAGACGTAGAGAATCGTTACGAAGGGCTGTCAAAAACGCATCACGACCCAAAGTATCGTAAACCTCACCTTTCTCGCCAGGATAACCAAGAGCCATAAGTCTACGTATGTCTACGTAGATCTCCTGGGCTGTCTCTCCTGGTCTTCGACGTCTGTTAGCGAGTTCCGCGCGAAATTTCTCTCGCATGGAATCACTCCCAAACCTGTTCTTGATGGCGCTCAATATATCTGCTGCAGAAGCATCATCTGGTAGTTCCCACAAAAGCTGAGCAGCAGGACCATGCAAACTGTCGCGTAAATGAGAAACCTTATCATCATCAGACCAACGATTATACCGCACGCAGTTATCATACTTATGCAAAAACGTAGTGACAGGGACAGACGTGCCGTCAAACTTTTCAAGCTTGATAGGTCGGAAGCGAGACGATCGCTGATCGGACCGTCCGGAACTACTATATCTACTGCGACCTATACTATCGCTGCGACGCCTACCGGGTCGACGATTGTCCTGTTTGTCGTCTCCGTGGTCTGAACCATCAGAATCCGAGGAATCAGAAGGCGGATCGCCTCTAGGCCTACGCCTACGCCTACCCCTGTACCTTTCTTGGTTGGCCTGATTTTCGCGATTTTCATTCTCCCCGATTTGTCTCTCTTGTCTCTCCGCCCCTCCCTCACTCATTGGAGGTGTCGCTCCGGCGACATTGTCAGCCGGCCTAGACGCGACATTAGCCACTAATGTCTGGACAGCGCTTGTCAGATTGCCTAGCTGCTCTGACATCTGTAGCAGCTGTCTAACTGTACCGGAGTTATTAGAGACAGAAGAATTATCGCTTGGCGCTTCTACAAGCAACGAATTTGTTGGCATTAAACGCCTACGCGCACTAGTGGTATGAATAGCAAGTGGTGAAATACCCAACACTGTACTGCACCCCGGGGGCACCGGTATATCCGAGGGAACCGGTGTTTCTGGGTGAACGCTATAAGTACAAGTGGAAACTGGCGTTTCTGGAATATGCAACAACGGCCTCGGCGCGCAGACATTGCCTACACTACTTGGGAAATAATTAGGCGCTTCACAAGGTCCCTGTAATAACTGCCTACAAGGTGCAACATTTTGAACACTACCAAAATGTGTTTGTGAAATATTACTGTGAACAAAACGTGTTCCGTAACCTGGCACTGGAGGTATGGTGGAGTTGCTGAATTGCCTTTGTAGTCCGCTCGGGTGACTGGCTGCGGAATCTATCGATCGGTTATCAGCCGATCGTATCTGATCAGCAGATACGGCTGATGCGCTTAATCGGCTGTTGACGTATACCGGTCCGACACCAACGCTCGCGCGTGTAGGTGCTCGGACGAAACTACTGGCAGATCGGCACGGCTCCGCTTGCGTAGGAACGAGCCACGATTCTGTCACTGTCCAGCTCGAATCGCTAGTTGATGTAGGCACGGCGGTTAACCGACCGGTCATGCCTGACCGCTCGTGGTCAACAACGCACATTGTCTCCTCTCGTTCAGGCAACTTCTGTTCCCAGTCGAGGTACTCCGTCAGGAAGTCCGGCTGTCCACAGTCCTCTAGTCCCTCTCCTGCACCAACGAATGCTCGCTCGTCACCGCTACTCTCCATCGGCACATGTGCATGACCGGGTGGACCGGTGAGACCGGGGCGACCGGTGAAGTACTCGCAGTCCGCGGCTCCAACTCCTGGCCACATTGTAGTCGACGTACACACCGCGTCCGCACCACGCGACGGTATCAGCTGCCACTCGTTGACAACGGAACAGTCTTGACCATTCGTAGTAAATCCGCACGTACCGTACCGGTCCGGTACCGAGGGCACCGGAGTGACCGGTTGTGTCGCAGACCCCCGAGTATAGTCACTGCGTTCCGAATCTAAATCCGAGCTACTCCGCGCATCGTGGCAGCGCACATGCTCGTTGAGGACGATTTCGCTATCATCCCATGTACTTTCGCCATATCCAGTATCAGTGATACGCTCTCCGGACATGACGCATCGTTCACGCTCCGGTCGACGCACGATTCGCAACGCAAACTTCGAACAGTCGGGCGCCAGTGTCGGCCGGCCTTTTGCGGAGGGCGGCTGTGGATTCGTTAATTGCCGTTGCGTTGTGCAACTGCGTGTGTGCGTAGACCAAAAACGACTAAAACATATTCACCGGATAGGAATGTTGATATTCGGAAACATCTTGTAGTCGGTCATCGCTCATAGACCGGGACCAAACCCGGTCCGACGGCATTATCATTTATCACCAAAAGTTCCGATAACAGTGTTTACAGTTCGACGCCAAAACTACAACTAACTACTCAACACACGTCTGCTCGCAGGCATAGAATAGATAACAACCATAGAGCTAAACACGACATGGAAATGTTGCTATGGCAACCAATATTATTGTCACTCATTACGGAAACTACACTGTAAAAGACTTTTATTCTTATTACAACA
>JGI24671J20093_10000222_pt1 | contig 11094 bp, 10 predicted proteins | sample OlaalgELextract1_2_FD_20093 | JGI IMG/M metagenome (IMG submission 20093)
CGACGCTGAATTATGTCAGCCCGAATGATTATGAAAAACGACTACTCGAAACGAAGCATGCCGCTTAACTGGGGTGTATCAAAAAGTTTGACCACGTCACAGCGCCATCAACAACGGCTAACACAAAAACTCGATGTTGCGACTCTGGCCGCTCCTGCTCACGCTGCTCGCCACCGGCGCCGCGGCGGATCAGCGCCCGGTTTTGTCGCTGGTCATAGACGACCTCGGTTATTCGCTGAAACAGGGTATGGCGGCTATCGATCTCGACGGCGATCATACCTACGCCATCCTGCCGGGAACGACCTACAGCCGAAAGCTGGCCCGGCACGCGCATGACAAAAACAAGGAAGTGATCCTGCACTTACCGATGCAATCGATCAGCTCCCACGCGGCGCACGAACCCACTGCACTCAACGAGGCGATGGATGAAGATCAGTTGACGGCGAACGTGCATTCGCTGCTGGCGGAGATTCCGTTTATCCGTGGCGTCAACAATCACATGGGCAGTCATCTAACCGAATTCGATTTTTTCATGCGCCCGGTAATGGACAGCATTCGCGGTTATAATCCACAGCTTTATTTTCTCGACAGCCGCACTTCCGCGCACAGCGTAGCCCACGCTCAGGCCCTGGACGCGGGCTTGAATTCGATCTCGCGGGATATCTTCCTAGACAACGAAACCAATCCGGAATCTATACGGCTACAGTACAACATCTGGCTGACCAAGGCGCGCGAACGCGGGTCCGCCATCGCCATCGGCCATCCCTACCCGGCCACGCTGAAAGTTTTGCGGGAACGCTTGAGCGCGGCCATTCCGGATTTCAGATTCCTGCGTATATCGAAACTGATACTCGAGCGTAAAACCCTGGGGTTGCCCGACGGCCATACGCCCGCCACCACGGCTGCGGTCAGATAGTATTAACCCGGCTCCGCGGTTCCGCGGTTAGATCGGCGGCGGCTGAAAACCGCCCATCAGCGTTTCAACCTGTTGCGCCAGCGCCAGGGCAATGTCTTCCCGCCAGGGAGCGGCGATCAACTGCACGCCGACCGGCAAACCTTCGCCACTGGTGCCGGCACGTACCGATACCCCGGGCCAGCCGAGCAGATTAAAAATCTGAACATATCCCCAGTCGTTAAAACTATCGCTATATGAAGCCCGATGCGGTCGGGCGACGGCAAACGAGGCCGGGCATATAATAACGTCGTAGTCGGCAAAGAATGCCAGCGCCTGGCTGCGGGCCTCGTCGACCGCCTCGAGTAGCGACGGGTCCATGCGGCGCGCATTGGCGACACCCTGCTCGCTCAGATAACTGCGCAGCTCGTCGCCGATCCGTTTAGTGCCATAGCGTTTTAGCAACCGCATGATAAAACCCGCATTGGTCGCTTCCCGTAACTCGGTAGTGAGATCGACCAGCCGCCGGGTGTGCGGCAACAGTTTTTCTTCGAGCTTGAAACCCGCGGCACGCAACGCTTGCGCGGTGGCCGTGACCGTATCCTGAATGTCGTCGACCGGCGTAACAATGCCATTGTCCGTGTACCAGGCAATACGCAATTGCTTGAGATCGACCGCGCCCGGGTCGCCCATCGGTACCGGCACCACCGCCGGGTCGCGCCCGTCCGGGCCGCAAATCAACGGCAGGGCGAGGATTAAATCTTCGACATAACGCGCCATGGGCCCGATCTGGGTCAACGAATCCAGCACGCCGCCGCCATAGGGCAGGATATGCCCGCTACGCGGTGTTCGACCGGAAGTCGGCTTGATGCCGGTAATGCCGCAGAGATGTGCGGGCTCGCGTATGCTGCCGCCGGTATCCGATCCCAGTTCCAGTGCGGCGCCGCCGCAAGCGATGATTGCGGCGGCCCCGCCGCTAGAGCCGCCGGGGCTGCGCTCGAGATCGAATGGATTACAGGTACGGCCATAAATCAGGTTATTGGATTCGCTGCTAAAGGTCAGTTCCGGGGTATTGGTTTTACCGAGCAGTACCGCGCCGGCCGCGCGCAGCCGCGCCACCACCGTAGCATCGGCCTGCGGCACGAAATCCTGCCGACCGAGAGTACCGCCGGTGCTCACGATATCCGCGGTATCGAACGCATCCTTAATCGTGATCGGTACGCCGTGCAGCGGCCCTTTAAACTGCTGATTGGCAGCCATTCGATCGAGCTCATCGGCTTCCTTGAGGGCAGACTCGTCGACGCGCTGCACCACCGCATTGATGGCGGGATTGACCTGTTCGATGCGCTCTAGACAGGCTTCGACTATTTGCCGGCAGGAAAGCTGCGCGCTTCGGATTTCTCGTGCGACCCGATTTGCGGACCAATAGATGAGATCTTGCATGGCGTAATTATGGGTGTCTCAATCCTGATTATCCAGTCTTGATTTAGCCGTTTCGAAACGCGCGACGAATTCGACACCGCTCACATCCAGCGGAGTGAACCGCAGTTTCGAAGCTCGTTTCTTATTCCTGACTTCGAGCAGCCAGCGGGGTGAACGGGAATCGGCAAGATCGAGATGAACGCTATCTTCGCCGGCGCGCAATTCTGAAATCAGCTGCGGTTTTCGGCTCGCCTGCGGGCTGGCCTCGATACTCGCAATCGGCGCTTCATAGGACCATTCCCGACGCCTGCCGGTCGGCTCTTCCGATTCCCCAAACTGGCATATCGGACGGCCTTTGACGATGACGATTTCGAATTCGTGTTTATGCACATCGCCATTGGTGAGTTTAACGCTGAGCGCAAACCGGCCGCCGTGGTTGTCGATGTTATCGAACTCGATCGATCCCTCGAATCCCTTGGTGATCTCGTTGACAAAGTACAGGCCAAGGCCCTTGCCATGATGCTCACGAATTCGACGGGAGGAAAATCCGAGCTGATAAATCTTGTCTTTTCATCTTGCTTGATACGCGGACCGCGGTTATAAACCTTTAACTCCACCTCGCCGGCTCGCTGCCCCAAGGAAATCGCAACCCGGCTGTAGCGGTTGCGATGCTCTTTTTGCTGCGCGTAAAACAATGCGTTATTGATCAAGTTTTCGATGAGCAACACCATGTGGTTTTCGTTGCCGAGCAACTCGCTATCGCTGCGCAATTGGATATTGAACTTGTCATCGATATAGGCATCGCGCCGCGGCCAATCCCGATTGAGTCCGAGCTCGTCCGGATTTTCAGTAATCGGCAGTAGCGCGCGGCGCAGCGCATGGCTCATCATGAAAGTCGGTTCGAACGGTGACGGATCGGTGGCATCGTTGAGCTGCGCCTGGAAGTAATGCTCTTCGCAATCGTAAATCTGGTTGGCGACGTGCAGCGTAATATTATCGGTAGTCGACAGGTCCAGCAGATCCCATAGATAGAGCAAGCCATCCGCGGCTTCGCGGTACTGCCGTCCGGTCTCGGCGTCGCAGCTCGATTGCGCCTGTTTGAGCGCGGTCTGCGCCTTGTCGTAACTGATGACGCCATTGTGGCGCACTTCCGAAGCGATATTTTTAAAATGCAGGAATTTTTCATCGTACTCGATGGTTTCCAGCAACCGCTCGCTGATAAACATTTTCAGTTTGTCGGCATGGTCGGAATAGGTGCGCGCGCGCGTGCCGAGCTCGCGCCTGGAGTCGAACAATTCGCTGATCTGTTCCTGGTATTGCCCGAGTTGTGTGCGGTAACGCCGACTGGCCTTGACGAAGCGCCAGCTGTCGAAAATCACCAATGCGATCAGCAACGCGGCGGCAATTAAAAAATTATCCTGCCCGGGTAGCTGCAGTGGTAGTCGCTCGAGCGGAATCAGTTCTCTATGGTTCAATACGAACTGCCAGACGACAAAAGTTAGCGCGCCCAGCGTGCTAAGCCAGGGATAGTAAATACCGGCCGGTTTCATTTCGAGTTACCGCCGGGCGGATTCCAGAAATAGGCGCCTTCATCGCCGAAGGTAACAATGCCGCTACCGCTATTGCACAGTTCGCTAAACCGACCGTCGCCGTCATCGACCGCGTCGAAGGCTCGCCGCAGGGTTTTGATATGTTGGCGGTAGCTGGCATAGGAAAACTTATCCGGGTCGAGATCCAGTCGCTCGGCAATCTGACCCGCGGTCAACGGGCGTGGTGAAGACTCTACCAGTTCACGCAGCAGTTTTCGCGGCGTCGGCGCCAAGGGCCGGCGCGCGTTGCTCGGGTTCATCAAGCGTTGGCCTTTCCAGTAAACATTCCAGGAATTCAAATCGATGGTCAGTTCGCCGCTATTGACTACGTTGACGGTGGCTGACAGATCCGAATCGATCGAAACCTGCCTGAGTACCGCCTTGATACGCCAACACAATACCTGCTCGACGTTATGCTGATGCTTGGCGATGAAATCGGTGGCCGCAAACTGTTGCAGCGCAGCGCGTTCGATTTCGGTGCCGCTGTGTTCCGACAGATAAATAATGGGCAGTAGCGGCCACTTCTTGCGCAGCGCGTTGGAGACCGTAAAACCGGCCTGGTCATTGCCGTTCATGCGCGCGTCGAGTAGCGCCACATCCGGTGGCGATGCCTTGTCGGTGAGCGCAATCTTTTGCCGTGCGGCCTCGGCAAAATTCAGGATCGTCAACGAATTCGGCTTGCCGTCGAAGTCTTCCTGCTCCAGCACCGGGGAGAATTTCTTGATCCAGTGCGACTGGTCTTCGACCCAGAAAATCGAAGCCATCAGTAACCCGGCTGTTTATCGTTGCCCATAGATTGTAACTATACAGCGGCCCTTAGGGACTGCCTTTTGCCTTGGCGGAATGTGAAATATTGCTTAATAAAACAAATATTAAAAAAATTTTAGCTGTTTTACCCAGCTTTTCACCAATTTTTCACAGACCCTGCCTAGAGTTCAATAACATTTATCGAGGTTGAGGTTAATCCTATGTCTATCGAAATTTTCAAGCTCTGGTCAATGCTATGGGCCATGTCCGTCGGGATCTGGCATTGCGGGAATATCACCAGGCGTTTTGGCTGGAATGTGGGTAAAAGGGCCTTTTTGCTGCAATATTGCTCGATACTCAAAAACCCTAAATGTGATCACTAACCGCTTTAAGATTGCCGAAACAGCCTGGCATTCCAGCAAAAGGCATCTATTCTCTATAAGTCACAACCATTAACAAGATTAGGAAGTCAACCATGAACAACTTTTACTTTTTACCCGAAATGCCTGGTGTTTCGATCGCGGTCTGGATAGTTGCGAGCATGGTTTTCCTGTTTTTGGCCAGGGAACCGGTACATAAAATGATTAATGCATTTTCCGATGCCACCGCAGGCGGATTGAGGAAACTGGCGGAATGGACCAAAAATGCCGCGCAAGCCATGCGCGAAAAAGACAGAAAAGTATTGCTGGAATCGGGCGCCGCCAAGATTCAGGGCGAAATACTCCAGGAATTCTCCAAAATCGATATGGCCAATACCAAGAGCCTGGCGGGTTACCCCAAGTTACAGTTAAGGCTCGACGACAACATCAGTCAGATCGAGCGTGACTATAAGGAATGCGGGCAGGTCACGCCCGAAGCGCCTGGATGGAGCGAAGTCATCGAAAGTATCGGCCGGGCGCAGGGTTCGACCTCTGACCGGATAATCGAAAATATGCTGTCTGAAATTCACAAGTCGGCGGTCGACGGGGAGAAGAAAGCGCTGTCCGAATTTCGCGATGTCGCGGCGAAGCGCCACAAGATACTGGGCTCGATGGCGCCGGTCTGGAAGCGTGTCGAGAAGCTGGGCAAGGAAATCAATAGCCAGGTCGAAAAGGTCATGGAAAACGGCCGCAATATTGAAAAATACATGGCCCGTTACGAAAAAATTTCCGCCGCCGAGCCCGAATCGATAGATATGCTTTCGTCGAAAGTTACCAAGCTTTTCATCATTTCGCTGATCGTCATATGCGTCGGCCTGGTCGGTGCCTTCATCAACTTCAATCTGATCGCCCTGCCCATGTCCGAACTGGTACCGGCCGGGGTACGAGTCGCCGGAATGGCGGTATCGGAAGTATCGGCCCTGGTCATTGTCGCGCTCGAACTGGTGCTGGGCATATTCATGTTTGAAGCGATCGGCGTGACCCACACCTTCCCGCAGATTTCGAATATGACCCGGGGTAAGCGCAAAATCATCCTGTTCGGATGCCTGTTTGGACTTTTGTTCCTGTCTTCGGTCGAAGCATCGCTCGCGATTCTGCGCGAAAATCTGGCCGCGGCCAAATCTGCGCTGGATATCAGTCTGGCCGGGGAATCGGCTACTGTGACCGACAATATAAACTCGCAAATCACCTTGATTGGACAGGCATTGCTGGGTTTTGTGCTGCCGTGGATTCTGGCGGTCATCGCGATTCCGCTGGAAATGTTTATCGAGGCCAGCCAACACGCGTTCGCCAAGATATATACCATTCTAATCACCTTGCTGTGCCATCTGGCGAACGCGATCGCGTACCTGATAGAGGGTTTCTTTAAAATCCTGGCGCACCTGTTCGACATCTACATCATCATCCCGGTACAGATCGCCAACCTGTTCACCGGGAAGCAGGTTAGCGCAAGCTAACAAGGAGCCGATGAGATGGAAAACATACTAAAGCCTGTTTTTTTGCGGCAGCGGTGGCGGTCGCCGTTTCGGCCTGCTCCGATAGCAAGAAATATGAAACATCCTATTGTACAATGACCGATATTTCCGGTACCTATGCCGGTGAAAAAGCCAGCGTGGTCAATATCATCAAGGCCGGCATAGTGCCGGAAATGATTCCCGGCGACAGCCTGTTCTTCGTCAAGATCGACAGCAACAGTTACGCGGAAGAAAACCTGGTCACGAAAATGACCCTCGATTACAGGCCGACGACCGCAAACAGTCAAAAACTGGCCATCTCGGAAACGCTGGACGATTTCGGTCGAGGCAATGCCCGATCGAAGTTGACCGATATTAGCGGTGCATTAATGCTTTGTTCCGATTATCTGAAATCGACTCAATCCGGAACCCAGGTAATGTTCGTTTTCAGCGATATGAAAGAGGAGCTGCCCGCGGGCGTGGTGCGTAAGTTTGCCGAGGACGAGTTTGCGGGCATCGACATCGTCGCCATGAATGTCATCAAGCTCAACAAGGACAGCGCGAATCCCGAAGTCTATCGCAAGCGGCTTAAATCTTGGAATGAACGCATTATCAGCTCCGGCGCCAGAAGCTGGAACACCTTGATCGACGCGACCAAGATCCAGGAGTTTATTTACCAGGTTAAGTAGTAGTTTCCCTGTAGTAAAAATAATAACTTGAAATTTCCTCTTTTACGCCCCGCGAAAGCGGGGTTTTTTTTGAGCGCGGCCATGACAGCGGAATTGCCGGCAAGCATCATCTGCTGGTATCCGCTTTGTTTGAACGGCTCGGCATGACTGTCGACCGACAACGGCGTCGTCCTCGCACCGGAAAAGCAAAATTCGAGGCCCACGACGGTGGAAGGCGGGTCGAAGTGCAAGATTTGAGCGCCAACTTCCTGTTTACTCCGCGGCCTACGAGAGCGCGGGATTGCAATTCAAGGCTTTAATTTCAGAACGACGGTTTACCCGGTAGCCGCCCGGATGTTAGCTTAGCGCTTTTAATCCCGGGAAATACCACGTGTTTTACAAAACCAGCGAACCCCACGGCTTGCCGCACGATCCCTTTAAAAGCTGCGTTGTACCGCGACCCATTGCCTGGGTGAGCTCCATCGATGCCGAGGGCCGGGTAAACCTCGCCCCTTACAGCTTTTTCAACGCCCTCAGCAGCGATCCACCGATGGTAATGATCTCCTTCAATGGCTACCACGCCCATGGCGGCGACAAAGATACGCTTGCCAACATCCGGGCCTGTCGCGAATTCGTGGTCAACATGGTGCCGCTGGCGCAGAAGGATGCGATGAACGTTTCCACGGCCAATGTCGGACACGAGGTAGATGAACTTGAACTTGCCGGACTGACCACTGAAACTTCCGAGCTGGTCAAACCGCCACGCGTCAGCGAGGCGCCGATACATCTGGAGTGCGAGTTCTATCAGGAAATCAACCTGCCTTGCACCCTGCCAAACAGCGCCAATACGATGATTATCGGGACCGTGCTGGGGGTCCATATCAGCGACGAGGTGCTGACCGACGGCCTGGTGGATACGCAAAAGATCAAACCGCTGTCGCGGCTGGGTTATATGGAATACACCGCGGTCGACAGCGTGTTTAAAATGGCGCGCCCGCAGGATTGACCCGCTTGCTTAATCTTCGTTAGCGGCCAGGAATCGCTGAAACTCGAGCGGGACGTCGGCGCCATAGCTGGCCAGGCCATTTTCCAGAAAATAATCGCGCATCGGCTTACCGTTACCGCTCAGCGCGTTCATTTCCGATTCCGGGGTCCGCAGCTGCACTGCCGGCCAATGCCCGGGTTGCGGATCGGCGCCCTCGGCGGCAATTTCCAGCGGATCGTCCTCGCTGATCGCCGGAGTCTTTTCAAGATCCATGAACTGCCAGGTCGCTTCCAGCGGGATATTGTTATGCGGATCGTAAAAATAAATTGACCAGAAAAGACCGTGGTCGACCGCGCCTTCCACCTCGATGCCTGCCGCCTCGATCCGATCCTTGAGCGCGAATAGCTCTTCCCTGGACTCGACCGTGAAGGAGACATGGTCGAAACCCAAGGGCAAATTGCTGCGTTCGCCGGGAAACTTTCGATGCATCACGGTCGCGCCCTCGTACTCGAAAAATGCAACGTGGGTAAGGCCGTCTCCGAGCTGGAAAAAATAGTGGCGGTAACCGTCATGACCGATGCCGGCGCTTAGTTTCATGCCCAGCAAATCGCGATAAAAACGAATGGTAGTCGGCATGTCATCGGTGATGAAGGCGAGATGATTGATACCTTGTAACGTCATATTCCACTCCTGCCGGGTCGTTGGTTGGATCGCCGCGGCAATGCGGCGCAGGACAGCTTGCCATAATACCGCCATCTTAAGGAAGCGCTGAATGAATCAGAGTTTCCTCAATTAATCGTTACCGGCTAAAGACCAAAGTTGTTGCCGCTGTAATCGTTGCCCCGGCAAGATCGGCGCCTACTATCTGTAACCGATTGAATTTTTTCGGTTTTATCGGACTCGTGGGAATAATCAGTAAACTGCCGTTAGTGACGTAAATGCGCCGCTCGGGGCTAATGGGCACCCAATTCATCGAACACCTGACACAAATCAACCCTGCCGGAGCCGGCTCGATATAGACTGATTTAGATACTCTAACGGTGAGGGCACGGCCATGATACAAAACATACTGACACCAATCGACGGCTCGATGCATGCGCAATCGGCCCTGCAGCTGAGTATCGACCTTGCCGCGAATTACGACGCCCAGATGATACTGCTGCATGTCGGGGTTCGCGACGGCAACGTGTCGCAGGAGCTTTACGAAGCCGCATCGCGCGAGCTCGAAGCGGCCGAAAGCAGCGGCCGTGAGACGCCGATCTGCGCGCACCAATCGCGCCACCATCAAATTCTCGAATATATGGGCCATATGCTGTTGCGCAAGGCGCACGAGCAAGCCAAAAACAAGGGCGTGAAACGAGTCGAGACCGCGCTCGACTTTGGCGATGCAGGCGACTGCATTCTGCATCATGCCAGAAACAGATCTGCGGATTTGATCGTCATGGGTAGCCGCGGATTCGGCGAACTCAAGGGGCTTGTGCTGGGTAGCGTCTCACACAAGGTATTTCATCTCGCTCCCTGTTCCTGCGTGACGCTAAGCCATAAGGACGGGCAACCGCCCCCAGAAAAGATCAACCGTATCCTGGTGCCGACCGACGGTTCGACCCAGGCCGACAACGCGGTCGAACTCGCGAGCGACATCGCCGCCAGGCATGGGGCGAAACTGGTCTTGTTATACGTGATGTGGCGCGGCCCGTCGCTGGAAAACTTTCGCGCCTCGATCAATCTCGATCAACTCAGCGCTAGCACCCGCGACGAACTCGATCCGGAACAACACCCGATTGCCGAGAATATGAGCGCCAGCTTCATGCCACCGGTTCTGTCGCAGGATGCGTACCGGGAAATCGGCGAACAGGTGCTCGAGCGCGGGCGACAAACCGCCGAGGACAAAGGTGTCCAGGCTCCGAAGCTGATACTTAAGGAAGGAGATCCGGCGCGCGTAATTGCCGGCACCGCGCGGCGCAAGCAGGCGGATATGATCGCCATGGGCAGCCGCGGTCTCGGGGGCGTCGAAGGAATGCTCAGCGGCAGCGTATCCTACAAGGTGAGCCACACGGTGCCCTGTAGCTGCATGATTGTGCGCTGACACGACGCGGGAACCCTTGCGAGGGTTGACTATGGGGCCGCTTACGCCCCAGTGATCCGGCGTGGCCTAAAGAAACAGGCCACGCTCGTCACTAACGGTACCGCAATAAAGTGTTTGGCGCGGTACGGGCCGAAAAATGCTTACGGTATCGATACCGGTGTGACAGGCAATTCAGAAACCAATGCCTGCATCATTTTCCGTCTGCGGGCATCAGGGTTCTTATTCTCTTTTGCTCGGCCGACTTGGTCTCGAACTTTGCCCAATAGGTTTCATATATTTGCTGAAACTTTTCCTGGTTCGCCGCCAGCCAGGCATCGGCCTCGGCGGACTTCATTTCGGTAACCTTGGTATTTTTGAGCCATTTCGAAAAATCGGCCTTTGCGGTGTGGTAATTGGTCGTACCGTTGCGCTTGATCGGTGTCGGCGCAAAGGCGCCGGTACCCCAGTTTGGCCGCAGCAGCACATAGTATCTCTTACCGGCTTCAACCTCGGCCAGCATAAAATCCGCCGCGAGGCCATTTCCCATGTATACCTTTTTCCCCGGGGTGGTGAGATGAACGAGTTTGCGTCCCACTCTGAGTTTACCCACGTAATTCAGATCGCCGTTCTCGATTTCAAAAATATCGGCGGGAATCGCTCCGGAGACGTATGAAACCCTCAAAAATACGATTTGCGCCTTGTCCGCGGGTGCCGGGTCGATCTCGGATCTATCTGTCGCTACCGTAAAGTCGGGGTGACATGGTCCAATAGATTGATACCACCCAGTTAAGAGATAATGAAACTTAACTGAGGTAACGATAGATGACAACGAGAAAGAAATATACGAAAGAAT
>JGI24671J20093_10000224_pt1 | contig 10855 bp, 3 predicted proteins | sample OlaalgELextract1_2_FD_20093 | JGI IMG/M metagenome (IMG submission 20093)
TAGGCGTGACCGTGAAATGGTGGTTAGGGGTCGTCCAACGACACTGCAACTGCACACACATATACTCTGATAACTTTATTTTTGGCAGTTGACGATTGCAAAAGACGTTGGACAAACCTGCGTGAGCAGTTTACGAAGTACGACAAGAAGAAGCCAAAGCCATCCGGATCAGCGGGCGGAAAACATGAAGGGGATTCGTGGCTTGAAGCTCTGTCGTTTCTGAGACCCTTTGTGTCTCACAGAAGGTTGGTAACAACTATTTTTGGGAATAATACATTACTGTATTATCACTGGCATCACAAAGCAATTGAGGGCACCTGGAAAAATGAAGACTGGGAGCCCTCTGCCCTAACCCGTTAAAATGACAACAGTAACACGACCGATATTGACTCGAGCTATCACATGAAAGCAGATAAATAACCTGTGAACTTGCCATTTCATGAGACTTTCCCGTGCTATGTGCCAACAGAAAATATTTATAAATACTTGGGGGGGGGTGCACTCTATTCGGGATTTATTCGGCAAATATCTCAAAAACGTCGCGCGGGCTTCTCTGCATCAGCTGAGCTTCTTGTTTTACTTTGGCACTTTATAAATTTTATACTGACTTTAATACCTACTTAATACTTAATACTTGTACTTACTTGCAGTGGGGATGTGGATGGAAATGGGGACAAAATTGTGGGGATGGTGATGGGATGGGGACAATGTCATGGAAATAGGGTAGGGATGGGGACGAAAGTTCAACCCCGTGTCAATATCTAGAACTGATCAACGGCAGCTGCACAGGTTTACTGAGTGGCAATCAATGCGGCGCTTGATGAAGCTGAACGTTTCCCGCCCTTACCCCGGCTGTAAACGGCCGGTACTCGTTTTATCCACCAATTAAGGATGAATGGCTGAGTAGACCTTAGCCGACGCAGGTAAGCGACTTGCCCAGAGTCGCTACAGAAGTGTCGTCTGTACCAGGTGCCAGCTGGTTAAGTCGGCCTTCTGCCCGCTAGGCACAGTAGGTGTGAACAACTTGTCCACAGTTGTTACGTTGTGACCGGCTTCATCGGGATTCGAACCCGTGTTGCCACACACGACTCGAATGCGCTAACCACTCGGCCACCACAATCTACTCTACTGGAAAACTTACTCACGCACTGATCCCTCATTGGAGATGCATTTTACAGTTTACAGTGCAGCATTGTACAGCATTTTATTTGCTGTTAATAGTTTGTCTATCATGTGGTTGCTAGCTGTGAAGAGAATGTGGATATATCTGCTGAGTTTAATTGTGTTGTTTTATGTCACTTTTGAAGGAAATTTTACCAACTTCTAACTTGGGCCGACGGGAGACTTGCTGATAGTCTGAGAGTCATTTTTTGCCATGAGATAATGGACTGGAATTGCAAATATTGTGGTTTTGTGTGCAAGAGTCGATCACGAATCTTCAGCCATTACACGGTACAGCATTTCCATCATGCTCGAAGGTCACAGTTTCCTTGTGTTTACAAAGACTGTCTGCAAACTTTCCGGAAAGTGAAGTCTTTATCGTCTCATTTAACAAGATTCCATGATGTCAAGAATTCTACTACATTCTTACAGCTAAAGTGTGTTGATTGTACTGCGACTGTGTCATCTCTGAAGGATTTCTTTAGGCATCAAAGAAGGCACATTGACACGAACGAATTTGTAGGATGTCCCTATGCGCATTGTGCATTCCGAAGTAAGGTTAAGACAACTTACACAGCACACATTTCCAGGCAGCATAAGAATGAAGGCGTAGAATATCTGTCTAAGGATATTGCTGTGGGAAGCACAGATCTTAGCAACCACAGCACTGGCAGATGTCAAAGTGAGCACGACCAGGTGGACGTTGACACAGATGTAGATGATGATGTTGGGGAGGGTTGCACATGGACATCAGGCGGAAATGAGTTGAATGCATATGATCTGATTGAAAGAGAGCTTTCTCGACTCTTCCTTAAGATGCATGTTCTGTTGCATGTGCCACAGTATGCCATTGATGAGATCATTAGTGGACTCAGTCATGTTCACTTATTATCCAAGCAGGTCCTGAATGCTCACATCAGACAAGTTTTTGTTGAGTGCAATCTTGATGAAGCAGTAGCCGACAGAGTGACAGAGTGTGTGACAAATGAATACCCTTTTCATAAGTTGACTTATCATGAATCCAAAGACAACTGTGGACTTTTGTCAACGAAAAAGCTGCGAGATACTTTTGTAAAAACAACTTTACCATATGTCAAACCGGTACAGTATGAATTTGGTTACAATGGCTGCGGTAAGTACTGTAACTTTGTATATGTACCAATCTTGCATTCAATTCAAGAGCTACTGAAACGGCCAGATATCCTAGAGAAACTCATGCATATTCCACCATCTGCAGATGGCATGTATCAGTCATTTTTGGATGGCAGCCTGTATAGTAATCATCGTCAAGATGATTCACTTCACTTGCACATTTCTCTATATACAGATGAATGGGAAACTGTAAATCCTCTTGGAACTTCCCGCAAAGTTCATAAAGTGAGTGCTTTTTATTGGATCTTCACCATGCTGGAACAGAAATATTCTTCTGTCCTCCATGTAACACAGTTAGCATGTATGGCACGACATGTCGATGTAAAGGAGTTCGGGTTATCAAAATTTTTGCACCCATTGCTCAGTGACTTGTCATTTCTAGAAACCAATGGAGTATACATTGAAGCGCTTGGTGCTTCTGTGAAAGGCAGTGTGACAGCAGTTATAGCTGACAATTTGTCTGCACACGCTCTGGGTGGCTTTAATGAAAGTTTTGAGCCTAATGTGGGTTATCCTTGTCGTTTCTGTACAGCACATGCTGATGAAATACAATCAGTGGAACTGAGTGTTTGTGACTTTACACGTCGATCCGTTGAGGAGCATAACATGCATATAAATGCAAAGAAAAGTGACCCTGGCATTAATTCGGTGTTTGGAGTTAAGAACGATTGTATTCTTCACTCGTACCTGAAGAGTTTCCATGCTGCAACTTCTTTGCCACCTTGCTTGGCACACGACTTACTGGAAGGCATTGTATCGTCAGACCTAGCATTATCCCTGCAAGTTTTTATTTCAAAGCAATATTTTGATCTGAAGTGGTTAAATGATATCATTAAGACATTTCCGTACAAATTTAGTGATTCTGTTAACAAGCCACAGCGCATTCCTGATACCTTCGCTGCTAGTGGGACAATCGGTGGTAATGCGTCTGAGAACTGGACGCTTCTGCGTTTGCTGCCTGTTCTCGTTGGCAGCAAAGTGCCTCGAGATGACCCGACATGGGACTTTCTGATGGATCTTAAAGACATTTTGGAATTGTGCTTTGCGCCAGTTATAAGTCACACTGGTATTGATTACCTTGCTGCAAAGATAACTGAACATAGACGGTCCTTCAAATGTCTTTTTCCTGATAAGAAATTCAGACCGAAACATCATTTTGTTGCGCACTATCCTGATTTGATTAAACAGTTTGGAACACTGTGCAACATGTGGACAATGCGCTTTGAATCTAAACATGGCTACTTCAAACGGGTAGTTCAAGAATCACATTGTTTCAAAAACGTGTTGTTGACAATGGCAGAGAAACATCAGCTTCTGATGGCTTATCACTTGTCAGCCCCAACATACTTTACTCCAGACACTTTTGTGCCCGAGTCACCACAAATGGCAGTTGACGTTCTAAGTGAAAAGTGCCAACAAGCCATCCATGTCGTAGCAGACAGTGCAGTGTCAGTTTCAATTGCACCATTTGTGAGAAGCCATGGGACCAAGTATTGTCCTGGAATGATTGTAGTTATTGGACACAGTTGTGGACTTCCGGTATTTGGAGAAGTTGTCAGTATTGTGTTAGTGCTGGGTAAACTATTCCTCTTAATCAGTGAATGTGACAGCTGGTATTGTGAGCACATCAGAGGGTACATCATCCAGCGAAGAGAGGAAATGAGGATGCTTGAACCTGGGCATTTATATGACTACTATCCTCTTGCACCATATGAATTTGAAGGAGAAGTCTGTGTCATGTTGAAACATTTCATTGATGTATGTCAATGAAATGCTTCAACATTACACACACAAGGTTTCACATTCAACAGAACTAAATGAACTTGCAGTGTTTAATAGCACCAATTAGCAGCACAAATGCACTAAAATGACTCAAAAATGCAAAAAAAAATCCACTGTTTATCTTGTCACATGTTCCACCNAGCACGAAAAACATACAAATGAAGCTAGCCACAAACCATTTTCAGTTCCAATAATTTCAGTATGTGTTCTGTCACTGGGTATAAACTTTTAACTTATTAATCTGCATTTTATTTATCACCATCAAGTTGACCTTTTCGTGGAATGACTCTATGGTGCTGTTACAGATTTATGCTGAATGATGGCTGAGTTCTTATTTCGTCTCATCATTTCCGACACAGACATTCGTAAAGTAAAGCTTTCTGAAAAGCCAGCAGATGTTCAGCAGCTGAACAGTGTTATAAGGGAGAAAACAGGAATTGTCACAGATTTCTTGTTGCTGTATGAGGACCGGGACTTCAACAATGATCTGGTCAGTCTTACTGATATTGAGGAGCTCCAGCCATTTGGGACAGTTAGAATGGTAGAGGTACACACCCAGGAACAGGAGGTGATGGGTAAGGAGAATGATGCAAGTTTGGCAAATGTTAGCCACAGTGACACTGACAGTTCGATGCGGCAAGGGAATGGCTGGCCACAGGAATTTGTTATTCCGAAGTTTGACCTTGATGTTGATATGTTACTTGAAGCAGGTAACGCAGAGTATGCCAAGACTGGAAAGTTACTGAATTTGAGCAAGTCAGCGAAGGGGGCCGTGCTGAAGAAGCTTGCTGTGTCAATGTATGAAATCAAAGCCTATCCAACAGAAGCTGAGTGTACTTCAGTGGCATGTGCTCTTGTCACGAAATATCCAAGCCTCAGAGAGCCAGGATCAGTTTGTGGATACGGTGGATGGCGGAACAGTATCCAATTCAAAATGGGAAGCTATCGAAACGACTTGCGAAGAGCTGGGGGGGCAGAGGTCTCAGTGAATGCCGGCAAAAGGTCAATATTTCAGCCTAACCTGCCTTCCAGTCGAAAGGGGATAAAGAAGCCGAAGCGGTCAGAGGCTAATTTCCTTCCAAACCTGCCAGCCGGTGAAACTACAGACAGCCAAGAAGCTATGAGACAGACTATGGTAGACGAGTATTCGAAGGCTCACAAAGACCAGCAGTTGATCAAGTCATTAATGATGAAAACATTTGCTTCCAGACGTCAAACTGTAGTCAACAACCCGGCTCGCATATCGGTGCTGCTGGAAGATTGGCCAGGATTGTTTGACCCGACACAGGTTTTGTCTTTTTTGTTATTTCTAGTGTTATTGGCTTTTAAACAGTAAACAGGCAATTTATTGCGAGAGATATTAGTACACAATGTGGGGATTGTTTTGGTTGTAAACACCAAGCAGATATGATTACTGTCAGTGTTACGTAATTAAAAGGCGCAGGTAGGCGTCCTAGAGTTATAGGTCTAGGAGCTGCTGCTGTGTTAAATGTGATTGACAAGTGGCGACTGTAAGGGCCTATCCTAGGAAATAGCTTTGCCTATCTTATAAGAATAATGCAAGAAGAAAATAACAATAATTTAATAGAAAGCAAATTATAAACGTATGAACAATTTACAAAATATTGCACGACACAGAAACAATCTAAAGTGCGACAAACAACATATGGCAGACAGACACTGGGGTTGATGCAAACGAAGAATAAAAAACACACTAAATCTTGTTATTGTCCGTGCTTATTAACAGGGGTACAACACACCNTANGCACAAAAAATACACGGCAACTCGATGAATGAACACTCAACTATATACCTAAAGTTCCAAGGCACGCAGGCCAACGGGATGACGCAATGTCACGGGATTGCAACACGGAGGCGTCCCATCGACGAGCCTCCGACCGGCGGTTGCACTCAACAACGGTGGATTCCACCTCCGTAGAAGACACCACTCGCCACAACAGACCGAACGGACTCGATCACACCAGACCGGCTCACAACACGACGCGGTCTTGACACAGTACGGTCTCAACTCTCAACACGCCAGAGTCCCGACACGACACGACTCCAACGCGACCCAGACACGGCAGGATCCAGACACGACACGGTCCAGCCACGACAGCCGGGCTGTACAAAATGTACACCAAATACCTACTACGGCGGATCGCCAAAATGCTCTAAATTACGCCATAATGGCGACAACGACACAATTACACAAAGTTACGAAATAATGCAAAGTTAACAAAATTTACAAAATATAAGCAACTGCACATTATACATAATTATAAGATCGGTAATACGCAGATACTTACACGGCAAACGAGCAACAACTGCGATAATGCAGCCTCGTACAAGTCTTCAATGTCGACAGCTCAAACTTAGCTACGACCGTATTTTACACAAACTTCTGCCGTCACCGGCGAGTCAAAATCAATCACAACTGAAGTGAGCTAGCGGTAGCCAGCGACCTTTTCTAGAGACCGCGAAAGCGCGCCAAACTATAGACATACGCCTACGCAAGGTCATATGATCAACATACAGGAGATCATATGATGAACGTACATGATTCTGGTGATGGGCGGATTTCTAATCTATGAACTTTTACTAACAGCGTCTCGTTACAGTCAGTAAAATGTGGTTATGGCTTTGGCTGTGTACGGTACTAGAAGAAATTGTGCCTGGCCTTGGGTCACATGATGCACTGGTTAATTCAGCACAGTCATAAGATTGCATCTGAAACCAGCTCACCCGATTGTCCTGGCAAAGGGCTGAAAAATGTTTGTTGTTGTAATTTGCCTTGTCACATGTAGTTCTGCATGGTCAGGGTACACCGGTACATTTGCAAACTGGGACACTTTCCGGAGTAACAGCTGTGCTATAAGTAATATCATATGAACTACGAATAATAGGTATCACTAGAATCATTATATGTTGCACACATGCGATGAGGGTAAAGGAATCAACCTTGTATTTTATGTTTAATACATTGTTGAAAAGTAGTAGAAGCTGTTAAAATCATTTACTCTTTGTTATGCAGTAGTTTGTGTATGTTTCAACATTATAGCTTCCATTCGAGTTTGCAAGGATATTGAATGTTGCGGCGGACAAGTTTTTTGTATCACTTGATAGTTATCTGGAAAAGATGATTTCTTTCTTCACAGCCAAGGCAGCAAAGAACAAGACACTACGGAAAGAAATGGAGACGTTCGAACAGGTTAGTGTGTTGAAATTCTGCTGATTAACTGGTTTTGTTATGTCGATGTGGTAAAGCCTCGTTAGTCGTCTGTAGACAGGCTCAGAGTAAGCATTACACTATCCTGTTGGCCTACCTTTGTCATCCAGCATCAGCTCGACAGTGAAAGGAGAAATAAAAGACATAGAAAGTTTACAGTCAGAATTGAGACTGTGTGCTGCAGTCTGATCTAAAAAGTGTACAAGTCTGCAACAACACTGTTAACTTGGTGGGAAGTTGGCATGCAAAGCAATACCTCTGTGTTTTGGTACTGTGTTACAGTTGACAGTTGCATTTATATGAGACACTCCAACGCTTGCCAGACAGTTGGCTAGCCATGTTGGGCTTGTCTTACTGGTCTCATTTAATCACGATAGGCTGGCCTGTAATGTACTGGGTGGAACTTGGATGTTAACCTACTGTTCTACCATTGAGAGTTAGATGCTTTTTGCTCTTAATTTTGCTTGACAGAAAATTTCATGCTGTTAAGTTGTCGAAGATAATTCATTTCTCACACACTGGCAGAAGGTTACTATTTCTTACGGAAACACGAGTTTACAGGCCTCCCACTGAAAAAATTATTTTCAAGGACACCAAAAGTCATCAAATTGAACGACATTTTTAACGACAAATTCACGTCAACACGCAACTATTGGCTGTAACATGTTGCAAAACAACACAAAAATCTGTAGTTTAAAATATACCTCTTTATATTTAGTTGTCCGGACTGACAAATTGGGCTCGCAAGGGCATGCAGGGTCGCCAATCCCTTGGGCAAAAGGTTTATGTTGCTGGCCATTTGGCTGGTTAATTTAACAACAAAATTTTTTGCACTTGTGTGCAAGTATGATTTTTAAGGAATTTAAGGACGAGTGGGAGGCCTGAGTTTAATCATCTACTTGATTTAGCCACATACCTGTTTAGGTAAATAGGACGTCTTCGACATACAGCAAACCACTGTTCACAATTTTTCAACCATCTGTGGTTTGTGGCTGCGCGTCTGTCTGTATTGCATGATGTGTTCTCACAATTGTTACCCATGCTGTCAGTAAGTGTCCGGATTGTGTTTATGTACAGAGTAATCAGGATATAAATTCCCGCCGGAGTTGTGCTTTGCGATGCTTGGCTATTTATCTGAGTAAAGATGTCAGAACAGTCTTCATCGACTATGATGTGAGTTGCGTTTATCACTTTTCTGACTATTACTATTAATCTTGTTGTGGCTGTGAAGTAGTGTAAAACAGTGAATGTCCATGTATATATAAACTATGATGTTGCTCAGAAGTTGTATTAAGTTGGTATGATCCTAGTACGGCTATAGTAAGTGGTTATAAATTTGTGGGCACTTCCTGCACTGCACACCTTTACTACAGTGCACATATTCCACTCGGCCTTCCACCTTCCGTTGAAATGAGTATCAGCTTTCGAGCTGAGTAATAATAACAAATGGTGAATTGGTGATGGTGGGTGTAGACACTGGCTGCCTAATTTAGATGGACTCGCACCCCAAGTCAGGTGTCCTGGTGTCTGGGGTCAGCAGCCGCCTGACGCCGGTCTGTGTTCATCAAATGAACGGGGTGAACTCTCGCAGTGGCTTGGTCATGATGACAGCGCCATAAACATTGTTCTGGCTATTATTAATATTAATTATTGTTGTTATTGTTATTGCTGAAATTAGCATAATAGTTGTGTATGTCATATAATAATCATTTTCAGTGTCATGTACTCGGTGTCTTCAAGTTCAAAATTACTTAGCATGCTAACACTAACAGCACTGTCTGAGCCTGACCCCACTGACTGCAAATGTCAAGGACATTGTTGCAGATATTGGCCGCTTAGAAATGCAATAGTGGTATTATGACGGACACAATAAAATGTGAAGGACACCGTTGTTGTCCCGCCATGCTACTAAGTAGCTGGCTGGGACTATAAGTTTGCTTTGTGTAAGTTTTTTTTGTTTTTTGTTCTTTTTGTTATTTTTTTGTCTGTCAGGTTGAAAACTCGAAAACGGTGTGAATAGGACAGCTAACATTTCTTTTAGCCTGACCGCCGTCAAACTTGCATTTTACTTATGTTTGCCTCCTCTTCTGAAAACTTGTTACAGACTACTGGTCTCAGCCTTAAGCCACTGCTGACATCCCCGACTCACAGCACATATGTTGACGCTAGGCTTCTGATGTATACTGTGCATTTCATTCTATTGATTACTCAGTCGTGTTGTAGTCATATTAGGTTAATTGCCAAAGTTTGTCATTTTTGTTCTGTGCTCTTGTTGTTTAATTGCTTAGGCCACTACTACTGAAGAAGACGTGACACGAGATGACCGGCCGCCACATGTTGCCACTGTCGGCAGCAAGTGTTTCATCGTCATTGAGCGTATCATTGTCATGAGGGACTCCAGTCTCCCGATGGCAATGCACCACATGTTCTTACTGATCTATGTCTTGAATCTCGAATATCCGGTTTGGAAGAAGCGTATCGTGGATTACTTTACCTTCGTCCAGAAGGTTCTGTTCGAGCTTGACCGTGGAAAACTGCCTCCAAAAATCACGACATTTCTTAACGATCTCGCAAGAGCATCTGCTGGCTGCAGCATCACTTCTGCTTCTTGAGTGATGAATCGGATGGATATTCCCAGACTAGAGCAACCCATGTTTCTATATTTTGTGCTGTCGGCTGCTGTGGCTGCCATATAAAGGATTGCGGTGGAGATTACTGTAAAATATTTTAATTTCACATTTTCGCTGCAAATTACTTTGCGATTTTGACTGTCAGACAGTATTGTATAACAGTCTACAGTTGCACCTCACATAATTTGTGTATCACACTGTTGCTATCCTGTCCTTTTCTGTCCATATCTGATGGCAGTGCCGCTATCTGTTAAGTCTTCTGCTCGACACTATACTTTAGGAGTGATCTTTCAGACGGTTTCCAGGCCAGTAGTGTGACAGGGTTTGAGGCTGCTCCATGCAGGGTCCATGATCAGAATGAGTCATACCTGTCTCCTTCTAATCTTTACTAGACACAGTAAACCAGCCTCCGAAGGAGAAAGGCTGAGTTGGTTTTGACAGCCATATTGTATATTAGTTTGCCATTTTGACTGTCAGACAAACAGTCTGCCCAGGACTGTTGTGTAACAATTATATCCGTTGTCAACTGCTAGCGTGGTCACGTCAGTTTTTCACATTTTGTGTGATAGTTAATTCATTCAACAAACTGGTGCCTTGTGTCTGCCTCTACTACTGTGGTTTGATAAAATATTTCTATATATCACTCCACTGTGTCTTGAATCAAATTGATTTTTTTGCTGGCATTATTCTTGGCTGTCGATATGTCTACGTCTATGTAATTTGGCTCATCATCTCTCACGTGTTCGTTATAGACAGTTCAGTGAATTAATTATGCTGTTGCATTATGCTGTCTGTTTACACTGGTGTATTGCGCAGACCTTGTGTACTTTTTTGAGTTTGTTTCTTGGTAATATTAATGTAAAAAAACTTGCCAGTTTAAAACACTGTGTAAGAATCGACA
>JGI24671J20093_10000226_pt1 | contig 10765 bp, 8 predicted proteins | sample OlaalgELextract1_2_FD_20093 | JGI IMG/M metagenome (IMG submission 20093)
GTCATATTCTCACCATTGGCCTGCAGCCTAGTAGGCGGCGCTGTATATGCAAATGTAATCTGACCGGGTATGAAATGGAAATATGCATCTCGCGATCGCGAGTTACTTTTGGTCCCGTTCGTTTATTAACAGAACCGGATGTTTTGTGTTCTTCCTAGTTTGCGCCATACCAGAGCCATTTTATTACTCGTATTTCGGTATAGTGCGAGTGTTAAAGATTGTTGCTAGGTAACAGGTAGAAAAAATTGCAATACAAACTATTTTGCTTACATAGGCCTGAGCCCGTAGGTGGATAAGCCACTGAGTCTCTGACGCATGGCCATTGCAACGCCATACCTCAGGTTACCTTCCCAGCCGCAGGACATCGCTGCCCTACGACTGGTACCAAATTATACTGCTTGGTGACAGAGGCACGTGTGTGAACAACTTGCCTAAGGTCGTTACCTTGCAGTGGAATGGCCGGGAGTCGAACTCACGACCGCTCGAGTTGCAAGCTAACGCCTTAACGGGTCGTACTAATTAATGCCCGGCAGTGCCCGGCGAAGCTTTACGGACACTTCGGGACCAGGACACTTCGGGACCAAGACACTTCGGCACTGGTCCCGAACTGTCTCGAGACACTTCGGGACCAAGACCCTTCGTGACTAATGATGTTCTGTGTGCGCCTGTAAAATGATTTCGTGGCTCTCTAGTCCGCGTCTATGCGTTTGGCCAACGGGAGAAATGTGTCTGAAAGTGCGCCTACAAACCGTAACACTAAGCAAGCCCAACACTGCTAAGACAGCAGACAGCAGCCGCACGTTTACTTCCACAAGAAGTGCCTCACCATGGAGCAGCTGCAGCATCTGGTACAGGTTTAGTCGACTGTGTCCAGCCTTGACATTGATCCGGTGATGCCATCCTTCGACATCTTTGTTGGTCCGGACTGGCTGGCGGTACACCGACCATGCTGATGGTGGCCACACGCTGGACTCTATCCACGTGTGGCGCCCATACTGCAGATGCTGGCTAATGAGTGCCTCGTCAGTTGCGCCTTCCAGTTCGGTGAATGCCGAGGTGATGACGTCACATGGCAAGAACGCCAAAGCTAGCGTCTTGCGGCATATCCGATTCACCTGCTCGTCTAGGTCGCTTGCAAGACGCTTTAATCCCCGCCGGACTGAACATTTTACGGCGGCTTCCCGTTGTGTTAACTCAAGTCGTTAATAGCTTCTATGCGACAAACAATCTGGTCGATTGATCGTTTGATCGTCCACGGTGTTGCCGCACTCCTTGCCTTGAACCGCCGGTTACTGCAGTCCCCCTCCGCCGGCTCTGTCACTCATGCTTTAATTATAACCCTCTGTAGTTTAGTAGCATTGTCGACATCGAGACACTTCGGCACTGGTCCCGAACTGTCTTGAGACACTTCGGGACCAGTCCCGAAGTGTCCGGACACTTCGGGACCAGTCATATGGTACCGAAGTGTCTTGGTACCGAAGTGTCCTGGTACCGAAGTGTCCTGACACCCCGGCGAATGCCCGGCAAGTGCCCGTCTACAGATATATTGTAAATTTAGACATTTTATCATTTTTGCGTCGAAGAAGCCGTGTAGAAATAGATCTAGGCCTACACTACCATACCCCTACACTATGACGTAAGCCTACTTACTTGTGCTCTGTAACCGTTTACGTATGCGGTCTAGCGACCGTCTCATTAACGAAGTGGGTAATCCTAGAAAGCGCAAAGTTAACTATTTAAAGTCGACCACTGTCATTCACTTATTTCTTTTATTTTCTACATGTAATTAGAATTATGACAGTTTACAGTTTATGTTGTTGAACTGTTCCAAGAGATAGGTAGCCTAATTCATTCTAGCTGGGTGTTTTTTTTGATAGGCCTAGATCTAAAAGCGGATTAAAACACAAGTGCGAGATTATAGTTAAAACTCTGTGAGAATCACAGTCCGTATATCGCAGTCACAGGGTTTTAGGGTCAGGGTTAGTGTTAGTATTAGTTATCTGACCGGGCACTTGCCGGGCATTGCCGGGCACTACCGGGCATTACCGGGCATTAATTAGTATGACCGGCCTTAACCACTACACCACAAGGCACATATCCGTATAAATCGACTGTTTTTACACTAGGCGATAATACAAGTTTGCGCTGTTTGTGTTGGTGCTTGTCGACTATTTCCATGACTGATAATGCATAGTTTGCACGTCATTTGGTTGGCGTACAGTAACTCAACTCAACTCAAAGTGTACGGCGGACGCAGATGTGAACACCTCTATGTCCGCAGCAAAATATCCGCAGACTATAATTAAGACTCTTTTGTATACACTTCGTGAACAGATTATTACTGAGGGTGAGGGAGGGGGCAGCTAATGGATGTCACAGCAAGCTATTATAACTGCTAGATTTGGCTTGACTGCAGTGAGTTAACCGACATGGCAGGGTTATTGTTAGTGACAGGTTTAGGGTTAGGATTAGCTGTCCATGTCGGTAAACTTCAGTAATCCCCTAGATTTGTTCGAGGTAACCGAAATCTGGTAAATCTGGTAATTGTGTGCATGCATGATGGGGCTCGTAACTGGACAACTGGTGGATACGCCGACTCGCGGATGTCGCAGCAAGCTATTCTATACTTCCTAAAACATAACTAAACGTTCTATAATGTGTATTTAGCTGCCCCTCCTGAAAATCCCACCCCCACTATCGGCCCTTCGGGCCTCAGTCTTCGGACGTTATGGGCCTGAGACAGCAAAACTCTCTTGATCTCCTTGCTGTTTTTACAACTCGCACACTGGGTTACCATTGACAATGCATTTACAGCCATTGCAATTTGCGCTTGTGTCAGATCATGTGACCTGCGTATAGGGGTCAAAACTAAGTACATATTTGGTATTCGTGACCTATATTTCTCTAGTCACTATGCAACTTGTATTGGCTATGATGGTGATTAAGATCCACTTACACTCTACATTTTTACCATTTTTACCGCACGACGCTATGCTAGCGCGGTATATGCTGTCGCCGTGTGTCCGTCCGTCCGTCTGTCCGTCCGTCACTAGCCGGTACCGGTATTGTACCAAAACGGCTAAACACAGAATCATGCAAACAACTCCGTGCGATAGCCCAGGGTGTCTAGTTGTCTTATGCCAAAAATCTTGGCGAAATTCCAACGGGGTCACCCCTAACAGGGGTGCCAAATAGAGGTGGGGTCAGTTTCGATGGGCGATTTTCGACCTATATCTCGCTATATCTCATAAACAGTGCAAGATAGGGTCATCTTTACTATGGAAGGCTAATAGTAACTCGTATGCGTGCTATCGAATGGCGCCATTTTCAGTGACCTTGAGTGACCCCTAACTACTGCAAACCACCACATTTTCCAAATTTTGCACCTCTTTTCATATCTTCGTAGTGGGTAGAGATAGAGACGTCAAATTTGATAGGCGGGTTGACCCGAGCAAGTCCTAGCCCACGGATGACAAATCATCGCTGAAAGGGGCGTGGTTGAGGTCACGTGAACGATGTAAATTTTGGTGGGCACCAGCCATATCTCCGGAACCACTGCAGCTACAGTCATCAAATTTTGCACGTAGGTAGGCTATATCAAGTCCCAGCATATGGATGCCTTCAAAGGGGCGTGGTCAGGGTCACGTGACCTATGTAAATTTTGGGAAATAAATCATAATATCTCGGAAACGGTGCAAGATAGAGACATAGTTCCAATGAAAGGCTAATAGGAAATCGTATGTGGCCTATCGATTGGCACCATTATCGGTGACCTTCAGTGACCTTGAAGGTCACTTTGGCTGTTTGAAACCTTTCTGTCTCACATAACTTGGGAAATACAGCATGTATTATCTACGATATGTTTGCACATGAATTGGAAATTGCAGGTGGCTTGTAATTTCAACTATCTTTTCTATAGTGAAGGACTTCTCAAGGTCACAGCTAGTCACGTACACTGTAAATGTGGTAATATCTCGGAAATGGTGCAAGATAGAGACATAGTTGCAATGGAAGACTAATAGGAAATCGCAAGTGGCCTATTGAATGGCACCATTGCCAGTACCCAAGAATGACCTTGAAGGTCACTTTTGCTGTTTGAAACCTTACTAACTCCCATACCTCGTGAAACATAGCACAAATTTACTAACATAGCGCGTCGCACGGTCTCTCTGCGGTAGCGGAGCTTCTTGTCATTTGTGAGTTCCTTTTATGTCACTGTGATATTATACTGTGTTGTGATTTCGTCTAACCTGTAGTCTTTTCTGTTGTCCATTTCTGTGAATACTTGCCAAACAGTAGATGCATTAACTACCCAATAACTTTTTTTCCCAAATATTTCAGAAGTGGATTTTTAACATAGTTAAATGTATACATAAATCTTCATTTAGTAGTTGCTTTGGTTTGTATTGCAATTTTGTCTAAGTTCACAGACATCTCTACTGGACTAGTAGATTAAATTTATGATAAGATAAGATAATACGATATTAAGGATAATGTCATATAAGTGCGACAGTATATGAAAGAAATTTGTCGTAATAAATATCTTTACAAAGAACTAAAAACCTGTTTGTTATTTGGCGGCCAAATGGCAAACTATAATTTGACTGTGGCTGCTAGCTTGATTGTTGCACCCTGCAACTGCAGTGCTTTGGGTTATTCCTTGGGTCCTTTGTGTATGTTGTATTTTGAACATTTAAATTTGATAATATATTGTGGTATAGATACCATACACGGCCAGTCTAGTTTTGTACTTTGTCTAGGTTGTCTGTATTTCTTGGAACTTTGAATGAGCTTGACGTGCGTCGGATAAGTGATGGAGGAGGAACTACGTCGTTATTGTTCTGAGCGTGGCATCTCAGATGATACCATCGAGATAATGGAAAAAGACAAAGTGAGTATGTCATTTTATCATCTGCCCGAAACGGTGTGTGTGTATGTGTGCGCGCAAGTCATACTTCATTTCGTCCTCACCTCACCGACTTTGTATATGTTGATGTTCACTTGTTTACTGTATTACATGTGCAACCCTTTCAGCACATTTGTGGCCCCAAGAACTTGCACTATGTAAATGCCCTTAATAATAATAATAATAATGCTGATGAGGAGTTTCGAACCTCGCCGTTGCAAAGGGCAAGCCTCCTCGCAGCACGAGTGCCACACAGTGGTGACTGGCTATTGGCGTCGCCAATCTCTGGTTGTGGGTTATGGCTTGATAACGAGGCCGTCCGCATTGTTGTCGCATTGAGGCTGGCTTCCGACCTTGGTAGTCTACACACTTGCCACTGTGGCAGTTTGGTTGAGGCCAACGGCACTCATGGCTTCTTTTGCAAGTAAGCTGCCAGCCGGTTTCTGAGACATCACGCCTTGAACGACTGCATTAGTCACGCTTTCAGTGCAGCGGGCATCCCCATGAGAAAAGAACCAGCTGGTCTGGCTCTGAAGGACGGGAAGCGCCCTGATGGCTGCACCATCGTTCCTTGGCGTGGTGGCAAACTTTTGGCTTGGGATGTCACGGTTTGCACCACAGTGGCCGATTCATATGTGGCAACTTCCAGTCAGTCGGCGGGATCTGTTGCTGAACAGGCTGCAGACAGGAAGTGTCAGAAATACGCCGAACTGTCTGTAGCTTACGACTTTCAGCCAGTGGCGGTCGAAACGCACAGGCCAATGGACGAATCCGCAGTTCGCTTTGTCGGTGATCTGGGCCGGAAAATCTCTGAACATTCGGGCGACCAGCTTGAGTCTCACTTTTTATTCCAGCGGATCAGTGTGCTCCTTCAACGTTTTAACTCAATTCTTTTTCACGAGACGTTTTCTGTTGAAGGAGACAGCCACGCGTAGCCATTCCAGCTCAGCAGTTTTAGTTTTTAACCCCCGGGATCTTTACTACTACGGGGGGTGAAAAAATAATAATAATAATGGGAATGAAGTACCAGGGTCCAAAAAAACATAATAATAAGTTACTTCAATTGTGGCATGTTGCAGGGGCGGTTATAGCATTTCCATTTTGTGGGCAACTGGGGGGGCGTAGATTAAGATGGGGGGGAGGGGGCTCTCACACACATGAAAGTTTTGGTTCATGTCTCCCAATTAAGCGTTATCAGCTGTGTCACCTACTTATTGATGTCATATTATTACTAATTATTTGTGCTGAAAGCAGCCAAATTTCACTAAAATTAACACAAACAACGTGCAAAAGCACGAAAAAAAATCGAAATCAGCCTGCCAGTGATGCTCTTGAACATCTGATTGGGAGGCCAGGCATCTGATTGGGGAGGGGATGTCCCCTTGGCCTCTCTAAAGAACCGCCCCTGATGTGTTGTTGCACATACTTAGCTTTCTAGTTGTGACTAGCAGAGGCGATGAATGTCACTGTATATTGATAATTTTTGCAGCTCTGTGGCACTTGCAGACTCACAGTGTGAGATGTGTTGTACTCATAGGAGCCATGGTGGATAGTGCGAAAATATGACTGAATGATTCAGTAATGTTAATTTCTGGGGCTATATCTTGGAGTCAGTACCAGGTACTATACCTTAGGGGGTATAAGCATATTTTGAATGGAACAGCATAGTATAATACATCTCAGATCATTACTGGTAGGCCTGTATCAACAGTCAGTCACCGCTGTAATGTACACAAAACGTTTGATGGCACAAACCCACAGATCATATGAACATTCAAACATGCCAGTCTTCAGTAACAATGATGGCAACCAGTCATTTAAATAAATATCACAGTTTGTGGTTAACAAGGTTGTGGTCGAGAAATAGACAGCCAATTTCTTCGACCAAATTAATGTCATGGTCAGACGGGAAGCGACCTGATGGACTGACATTGATTCCGTGGCAGGCGGGCAAACCCTTGACACGGGATGTCACGGTCGTCTGCCCCTTACAGGGCTCTTGCCAGTCCTTGAAAGTCCTTAATTTTTTTTACCGCACGACGCTATGCTAGCGCAGTATAATGGGTATATGCTGTCGTCGTGTGCCTGTCTGTCTGTCCGTCCGTCCGTCCGTCTGTCTGTTACAAGCCGGTATTGTACCAAAACGGCTAAACATAGAATCACGCAAACAAATCCATACCATAGCCCGGGTACTCTAGTTTTCTGGTGCCAACAAATATCCGCGAAATTCCAACGGGGTCACCACTAACGGGGGCACCAAACAGAGGTGGGGTAGGTTCAGATCGGCGATTTTCGACCTATATCTCACTATATCTCATAAACGGTGCAAGATAGGGGCATAGTTACTATGGAATGGTGCCATTTTCAGTGACCTTGAGTGACCCCTAACTGCCCCAAACCACCCAATTTTCCTAATTTTCTACCCCTTTTCTTTTCTTCATAGTGGGTAGAGATAGAGACGTCAAATTTCATATCATACCCATCATATAAACCTTGAATGGCACTAAATAGCCTTCTTGTGCTGATGTGCCGTTAAGAAACTACACACTCACTCACTCACTCGCTTTAGGGACCTTGAAGGTCACTGTTGCTGTTTGAAACCTTTCTGTCTCACATAACTTGGGAAATACAGCGTGTATTATGTACGATATGTTTACACATGAACCGGAAATCGCAGTTGTTTTGTAATTTCAACTATCTTTCCTAAAATGAAGGACTTGTCAAGGTCACAGCTAGTTGCGTACACTGTAAATGTGGTAATATCTCGGAAACGGTGCGTGATAGAGACATAGTTGCAATGGAAGACTAATAGGTAATCGTATGCGGCCTATCGAATGGCAGCATTGCAATACCCTTGAATGACCTTGAAGGTCACTTTTGCTGTTTGAAACCTTTCTAACTCCATGGTGTAGAGTTGAAATGAAGACAGCATTGTATAGCACTTGGAAGGTACTGTCACGTGGCATTGACAGATTCTTGAGCAACAAAGCCCTGTGAGCAGTGGAGATGTTAAGTCAAAATAGGGGTCAAAAATGACAGTTTTTCGCCCCTAAAATTGTAAGGAGAGGGGATACCCGTGATTTCTCACCTAATGTTTCAAATTGCACTAGATAGACGTCATGTGTTAAAATTTGGTAAAGATCCATCGAGGGACCGCAGAGATTATCCGTCAAGAAAAAAAAGAGAATAGAACTGTGCCAAAACATAAGCCTAGGCATGCAAGTGCCGGCGGCTAATAAACCCAACAAACTAAAAACCCAGGTTTAGTCACCTCTTACGACATCCAGCCTGGAAACAGATCAGGACTACTGTCAAAGGAAAAGATGAACGAGAAGTAAATAAGAAAGGCAGTATAAGCAAGATAAAAGGGAAGCAAGTTATAAGAAGCAAAAAAAGCAAGATATAAGGTAAACACACGAACAATCTACCTAATGCCAAAATCTACAATGTTTCTATGGTGCATTAGGCCCCGGTGGCCGCATAGGGTACTTGAAGAGATAGACACAGAGAGAAAATAACACTTAGATAATGCCATCCCTTTTGAACGAATTTGTATCTTATATTATTGCACTTAGTATGTTTCACAAACACTGGCAGAAACCTGCTTGTGCCTGAAACGCTTATACCGGTTTAAAATGACCGTGGTTTACTTTGCAGTTTGTTTGCGACACAAATTTGCAAATGTTATGTTGTACTGCTTCGTGTATTGGGATAGTTGTGCAGATTTAGAATGTGCATATAACGTGTTGTTTTATTGCAGCTGGATATTGCAGTCATAGCTGCTATGCCGGATAGCGACTTAAGCAAATACTTCGTCGTTGGTGACCGAGTTGCTGTTAAAGAATTTTGTAAAAGAAAAAGCAGACCCCAAGTGCACCGTACCGGTGATAGGAAGGAAGCGCTCTTATCCAAACTTCGAGCCAAGCTTGATGCACGAAAACGCTCTTCTGAGCACCATATTGAAGCAGGCGACGAATGTGACGAAGGCAAACTGCATGTTACCAATCACAGGCAATCACTTTATGGGAATAACAATGGCATGAAATCCAGCAGACGAATAGAAATTGGTTGGCTGCACGGAGACACATTAATGAATGTCAAACAGGTGCGCACACGAAATGGTGGTGGCACACGCATTGTGTCGACATCGAAGTTGGCGACCAAACGGGATCTGATGGAAACTGCCAAAAGTTTGTTTTTCTCCAATGGGAATTGCAAATACGGAAATGATCGAGAGTTCAATTTCGACATGTGCGACTTTAAGCAGTCCATTATGAGTGACACTGTGACAGTTGCTGACTTGCATGAGCAGAACAAGATGAGCAATGGCAAAGTCAGAGTTTACCTGTGTACAACAAGACGTGCCACTGCGACTGTCACCAGAGCGTCAGTGGAGGAAGATGTCAGTGAGGATGATTTCAATTCTGTTGATACTGCCACTGTAAGTTGCACACCTGTTTGTGATTTAGTTATTGTCTTACTGGATTGTGGATGTTTCTTACACCAATGCTACTACATTGGTTATTTCTGTTCACTTCATTGTCTGAAAGCACTATGTTGCTAATATGTTGTACTGCCAGTGTCATACATATTATACCACTTCTGTTAGTACTCAGTGCTTCTGCACTGTTGTTCGGGCAACACGAACTGCCTGCAGCCTCTAATTGTTGAGGTGTTGGAGTGCTTATATGTCTGGAGTGAGGTGCAAATGATTAGCAAATAGAGAACGGACGATACGGGCATGAACCGATACGATCCGATACGAGTATTCGAGTATACACAACGGCCGATACCGATACGATTACTACGATTACTTCGTAGAACGGGCCAGGTCCCGTCGGCGCTGTCGGCCGGTAATTAGTCGAATTTGGTGCATTTTAGCTTCAAAATATGACATCTGGTGGCAACAATTTTAATGATTTTCCTGAGAATCAACTTACCAAATTTCATGCAGAAACAGTACACAGTCCTCTGACACTGAGTCATAAGATAGGCCTATTTTTATGGCCAGTGCAGACGTGCAGTGGTCACGTCAAACGTCGTCAAGCGGTCGAGTCAAGGTCAAGCTAACAGCCGACAGGGAGAAGTTTCAACATCGAGGTGACAGAAGTAAAGCGGTGCACCGTGCAAGTGTTCAACTGTTCATCCGGTCACTGTCGTTTCAGCTCTGGAGTCCTCATGGACAATATAAAACTGAAGGCCGTTGTCAAAGTCTTTCTGTATAAATCGCACTCGCATCTTGCAGTCGAGTATTATACTGCATAATACTCGACTGCAAGATGCGAGTGCGACCACAAATGAATTTGCCATCACATAAGTTGACAACAAACATTACTTGGAGCAAAATTTTTTATTACCGTACATTTGCTTCATTAAATTTAATTAACTTAAACCTGTTACTGTTTAATTGTTGAATGTTGACTTAGTCAACAAGGCCATTAACAGAGATTAACTTAATTATTCACAGTAACAGCATTACAGGTATATATTTCACTCTGGTTTGTTTACGTTGTGTGTTTTTAGTTTCCCCCCCAAGAATCAAAAACTGCATCATTTTAAAATTCCCCTCCAGCTTTGCGAATGAAGCAAGCTGCTTCATTGCTAATATGACGTAGACGCCCCTGGGTGCCCATAAGCCGTTATTATACAGGGTTCCTACGGTCAGGGGAAGTCGGGGAAAGTCAGGGAAAATTATTAAGTCAGGGAAAGTCAGGGAAAACTGAGAGAGTCAGGGAAAGTCAGGGAATTTAAAATTTAAAAGATCTGCCGAAGAGAAGCAGAAGGAGGTAGACAAGCTGTTAAAAGACATTGACGCACAACAGCTTGTCATAAAGCAAATGTAACTCAAACTTGAACGTT
>JGI24671J20093_10000229_pt1 | contig 10503 bp, 4 predicted proteins | sample OlaalgELextract1_2_FD_20093 | JGI IMG/M metagenome (IMG submission 20093)
TATAACGTTCTTCTGTGAATTTGGTTTTGCACTGAATATTTGGAAAATAACTTATATTCAATTTTATCTGCATGTTCAATAGCCATGTGCATGGCGTGTTGTTGCAGTCTATTTTCTATAATTTATAAAGATTGGCTATTTCCATTTTTTGGGGGGTAAATTGTTTAACCTTCTAAACAGCTTAAAATATTTTCTCAACGCTAAAAGNGTTAATAAATAGATAGAGGTCGTTCTATAAGGTCAGAATTCTCTCCCATCGGACTTCCATCGGATTTCCATCGGACTTCCACCGGATTTCCATTGGACTTCCATCGGACTTCCATCGGACTCCCATCGGACTTCCATCAGATTTCCATCGGACTTCCACCGGATTCCCATCGCACTTCCACCGGACTTCCATTGGACTTCCGTCGGACTTCCATCGGACTCCCATCGGACTTCATCAGACTTCCATCGGACTTCCACCGGATTCCCATCGGACTTCCGCCGGACTTCCATTGGACTTCCATCGGACTTCCATCGGACTCCCATCGGACTTCCATCAGACTTCCATTGGACTTCCACCGGACTCCCATCGGACTTCCACCGGACTTCCATCGGACTTCCAACGGACTCCCAGGACTCCCACTGGACGCCCCTGGAAGGGTATAAATAGAGGCGTGTTACGCCGGTATGATCATTCTAGCACAGTCGGAGTTAGAGTCTACGTCGTCGTAAGCGTTATTGAGGAAAAGGTCATTGCGGTATGTGAGCTAAGCTTAAAGGAAGCTAGAGTAGCCTATAGTTTCATAGAGCGGAGGCCCATAGCGTCAATATTTTTCTCGTGGAATAAGAGTGGCGGACTTCCATCGGACTTCCGTCGGACTTCCAACGGACTCCGTGTCCCAGGACTACCACTGGACGCCCCTGGAAGGATATAAATAGAGGCGTGTTACGCCGGCATTCGGATTCTGACTCAGTCAACGTTGTCGAAAGCGTTAAACAGGGAAAGGTCATCGCGGTACGTGAGCTAAGCTTAAAGGAAGTTAGAGTATAGCTTCATAGAGCGGGGGCTTATAGCGTCAGTACCTTTCTCCTGGTATGAGAGTAGTGAAGGGTTAAAATTTCGAATCTTAAGTATTGAATGCTATTCGATATTTAGTGAATGATAAGTTTAAATTCACGATTAAAGCAGAATTTGAGTTCAAATGTTTATATCGCACATTAATAGATACTAGTTGGCGACGGATATTTCTAAAAAGGGAATAAAAAAATCCTATAGCCAGTCAGTATAATTAACGTGTAATTGTATGAGTAAATGAGACGATGATATTGAATATATTAAGTTTGTGATTGATGCTTGTTTAATTCATTTTTCACCACAGTTTAAATTGTTGCCTTAATGTTGGAATAAATTTGGTGTTGTCTCAATTCATTTAGTAATCTACAGCTACTTATTACGTAAACTTCTATATATATAAAAACAAAACAAAACAAATTAACTCAATAGAAAAGACATGTCAGACACTACTGCTATAAAGACTGCCACATCTTCTCTTAGCCAGAAAGAGAACGATTGCGGTTTAGAGATTAGAGGCGGATATCATCTCGACCAACATACGGCCCTGAAGAAATGTAATGTTGCAACCTCTGAAATTCCTGGCCAGATTGATAGTGTAGAGTCTGAATCAGAGGACACCGCACTTACTAACGTTGAGACAGGACCTAGGATGACGCTGAGGTCCATGACGATTAAAAATGGTAAGGCGATCGAGTGCGGTAGCGCGACATTTGGCGCCCAACGTGGGGCAAGTCTGAGCAGTAGTCAATGTTCGATTTCTTCACATCGTCGTAGTGAGGCAGGTGACAGCCAACACGACGAAGTTCATAGTGAGTGTAGTAGCGTTGAAGCGGAAGATGCGATATCAAATGTTGAAGCCTCATGCTCTAACAGAGAAAGAAGCAATGGCAATGACGATGATGCACGTTTGTCAAATGTTAAGTTTAACTCACTGGACTCAAGATGGCAGTATTGCGATGCAGATGTAGCGATCAAACGTCCACAGGTTTCTCGAGTGAACGGTAATCGTAGCGGTCAGTTACCAATAACCTCACAGATTCCTAGTCGCGTTATGAGTGTAGATCACGAAATAGAACGTTGTAGAGCAAAGATAGAGCGGTTGTCGTGTAAGATAGCGAAGACGTCAGCAGAACGTGATCAGTTGATTTGTCAGTTAAATAATGACAAACAGGAAAACATCCATGTAACTAGGGATACGAGGTCACAGCTTGCTGATCACACTGCTAAGCACGTGACCCAGTCGATAGGAGACACTGTTCCGCAGTCTAAGGTAATTGAAGATAGGCCAGCAGAATGTAATGACCGACAGCAGCGTGTGCGTCGTAAAGCTAATTCAGGCGATAAACAAACGAGTGATTATAGAAGATCGGAGGTTGCAACGAAGCCAGTCAAATGTGTTGATAACCGACTAAACAAAAGTCCAGACACTAAGCTGTCGCGTTATTCGGGAACGGCTAGACGTTCTCTTCAAGAGGTACAGATGGTAGCGACTGAAACAGAAGATAGCGATTACATGGGTTGCGCCAGTAAGCAGTTGCGCGATAGGTTCGTCTATTCAGGTCATGATAGCGGTACTGAAGCAAGCGATGAATTAGATTCGAATCAGGAACGACATCGTCGGAGACGGTATATTAGCAGTAATGAGCGCTATTTCCCCCGACACAACCGTGATTGTACGATTTCTCGTCGTAAGACACTCAGGCAATCGAGAATTAACGATCGCAGTGCATCCAAAGAGAGCAGTAATCCGATGCGTGATGTCAGAAACCCAATACAGCATAGACGAGATGATATTCGACGTAAGTACGACGGAGACGGACATTCTAGCACAAATGAAATGCGATGCCGAAGGGAGTACAAACGTCGATGTGAGAGTTCTGATGCAGAAATGCCAAACNAAAGAAAGTCTGGCGGTTACATGAAACCAGAGAAGTTTAACGGTTCTACTTGCTTTGAAACTTTCTTAGTGCAATTTGATAATTGCGCAAAGTTCAATCGTTGGAGCCAGAAAGACAAACTTCAGTACTTGCGATGGTCTTTAACTGGAACCGCGGCACAAATGCTGTGGGGAACAGAGAGCATGTCTTTTAAACAGTTAGTGGCTAGGCTGAGGTCACGGTTTGGTAGCCTTGATATGGAAGAGAAGTATCAAACAGAACTTCAGTGTCGAAGGCGTAAGACAGATGAAACCTTGCGTGAATTAGCGCAGGATATTAGACGCTTAATGATGTTAGCTTACCCGGGCGATCGTTCGGATATGGCGGAACGCTTAGCTAGGGAGCATTTCGTTTGCGCTCTAGACGATCCTGAACTTGAGTTTAAAGTCCGAGAGAAAGAACCACAAACTCTAGATGCGGCTTTAAAAGTCGCTCAACGATTAGAAGTATTTAGAAATGCAGTGAAACAGAGAGTCAGTGCTCGTCAGCGTTTTAACAGGCAGATCACTGAGTCGACTAGTTCGGCATCTGAGTCATTGGAAGAGCGAGTCGCTAAAATCGAACAAGGTATGCGAAAGCCACAACCCAAGCCAGATCTAACACAAAAGCAGGATCAACCAAGGAATGGTCAGCAACATAAAGATATGAGAAGAAATAAGAAACCTGTTGAGCAGCGGATGTGTGCTGCTACAGTAAATGAAGACGTTGCGTGGAAAGACGAGTTATTTAAAAAGGTGCATGAGTTAGAAGCTGCACAGCAGGCTAACGAAGTAAACAATAAGAAGATCGCAGCAGAGAACGACGCACTGAATAAAGAAGTAGGTCGGTTAAGACATCTTGAGCAACTCAGATCGGTTCCGACACCACCGCGTAATGTAAATGCTCCACTGTTCCAAGCTAGACGATCGGAGAACGGACCTAGAACGTGTTATAACTGTGGAGAAGTTGGACATTTTTCTAAAAATTGTCCACGACCTCGCGGACAGAACAGCGCCGAAATGCAGCTTAATGCCGGCAGCACACCTCCCTTGCAAGTTAATGGAGCGTGTGGTTCGTCACGAGTAAACTATAAGTCATATCTGAGAGCAATGATTGGAAATGGAGTGTACAATTGTCTCCTAGATACGGGATCAGACGTTTGTCTATTCCCAGATCATGCAGTTGATCCGTCGTTTATAAGAAAGACAAACAGAACGTTGAAGGCGGCGAACGGCACACCCATTCCTACATTAGGTGAAGCTACAATACCGATCTGCGTCGGAGAATTTTGTACTAAGATGACAGGTTTAGTTACACGTCACATCTCGGAACCAATGTTAGGCATTGATTTCCTAGTTGAGAACAAAGTCGTTTGGAATTTCGATAACTCTGCTATCAAGTTGGGAAATCAGATGTACAAACTTCATCCACGACGCGACAAAAACCAATGGTGTCGAAGGGTAGTATTAGAAGAAGATACAGTTGTGCCCGCTAGGGCGGAAATGAACGTTGATACTAAAGTTCAGTTTCACGGACTACCGACATTAGCAGTCGATGGAGATTGGGGAACTGAATTGTCTCGAGTTAAGGATGGGTTACATGTTTCACGAACGGTAACGCCGAGAAATCTTTGGTCTAATGTTCCAGTCAGGATAATGAATGTAAATGAGCAACCAGTAGCGTTGAAGTCGGGTACGCACATTGCTGATCTGAGCCAAGTTGAGGTGTTAGGTGAGATGCCGACGATAGACACAGACTCGACTAATGTAAAACAGTTAGACGATGATGATCGTTCTGTGCCAGACTTCGTTCAAAAACTAGTAGACGGAGTTGATGACTCTATTCCTGAGAGCGCGTGCATGGCTTTGGAAGCAATACTGTGTAAATACAGCGATGTGTTCAGCCGTGATGAGAATGATTTAGGCAGAACTGACATTATTATGCATCACATTGATACAAACGGCGCTCGTCCAGTTAGACAGTCGTTGAGACGCTATCCACCGGCACATCAAGAAGCGATATCACAGCATGTAGATAACATGCTTAAGCAAAGTACGATTGAACCGGCATCGAGTCCTTGGGCTTCTAATGTAGTCCTAGTCAAGAAGAAAGATGGATCACTTAGATGTTGTATTGATTATCGACAGTTAAACTTGGTTACGAGAAAGGATGCGTATCCGTTGCCTAGAATCAATGTATGTCTAGACGCTATGGCCTCCGCTACCCTATTCTCGACCTTTGACTTGCGTAGCTCGTATCACCAGGTGGTCGTGGCACCAGAGGATCGAGACAAAACTGCATTCATTTGTCCTAGGGGCATGTACCGGTATCGAACCATGCCGTTCGGATTGTGCAACGCTGGAGCGACATTTCAACGCCTGATGGATGTCGTTATGACCGGGTTGCATCTTGATATTTGTCTAGTATATTTGGATGACGTGATTTTGTTCTCAAAGACAGTCGATGAGCATCTTGAGAGATTAGTCAGAATTCTAAGTAGACTGCTTTCTGCTGGATTGAAGCTTAAACCAGAAAAGTGCTCATTGATGAAACGCTCAGTCTGTTTTCTAGGTCATGTAGTCTCTGGTGATGGAATCGCAACTGACCCTGATAAGACTAAGGCAGTGTCAGAATGGCCAGTTCCAAGCTCGGTTAAAGAACTGCGCAGTTTTCTAGGACTAGCTGGCTACTACCGCAGATTTGTTCAGGACTTTGCAAGTATTGCAGCTCCTTTACATGCACTGACTAGGAAAGACCATGCATTTGTTTGGACGGATGTTACACAGTCGGCATTTGAAACGCTTAAAGATGCGTTAACGTCGCCTCCAATATTAGCCATGCCCAATGACACAGATGCATTTATTTTGGATACCGACGCTTCAAATCATACCATTGGGGCTGTACTCTCACAAGTGCAGGGACGAGTAGAACGCGTTATCGCGTATGCAAGCCGGACGCTAGATAAACGCGAGGTGAACTATTGTATTACAAGGAAAGAACTCCTCTCAATAGTCCATTCACTAAAGTATTTCAAACAGTACCTGATGGGTAGACATTTCAAGGTTAGAACAGACCATGCACCGCTTACATGGTTGCGTCGCACACCTGACCCCATCGGTCAGCAAGCACGTTGGCTTGAAGTTATGGAAGAATTTGATTTCGAAGTCGAACACAGGCCTGGAACTAAACATGCAAATGCAGACGCACTATCCAGACGACCATGCCATCTGAAGGCTTGTGTTTGTCGATACGAGAACGCAGAGGAGTTAGAGCCTAGTAGTGAACTAGAACATGCTGTGTCGACAGTGTTCGAGGCAGTAGAAAATGATGCTAGAACTCTGATTAGTTGTGCAGCTGTTACGCCTACACCGGATGTAGACGATAATCTCGGTATTGGATGGACGTTGGAAGGCATTCGCGCCGCACAAGAAGATGACCCTGACGTGTTGTATGTTTTACAGTTGCTGAAACAGTCGTCAGACAAGCCTCCGTGGGAGTCTGTTTCTATGCAGTCTCATGATGTCCGTGTACTGTGGGGCATGTGGCCCCGACTACGAGTGTCGAACGGGCTGTTACAGAGAAAATTTGAGTCACCTGATGGAATAACCGTGAAGTGGCAAGTGATCTTACCGGCGAAGTTGCGTAGAGAGTTCCTGACCGTTATCCACGGAGGGATGACTGGGGGACATCTAGGCAGAAAGAGAACCGCAGCTTCTATTCAGATGAGAGCGTACTGGCCGACATGGTCGTCAGATTTAGACGCATTTCTTAAAGAGTGTGCGCCATGTGCTCAATATCATCGTGGAGGTGCTCCTAGAAAAGCCAAAATGCAGACTCCTTTAGTGGGTGAGCCGTGGATCAGAGTGAGTGTGGACATAACGGGGCCACACCCACGTTCATCAAAGTCGAATCAGTATATTATGACTTTAGTTGATCATTTTTCCAAGTGGGCGGAAGCGATACCGCTTAGGAACCATACTGCACCCACAGTCGCGAGAGCATTAGTGACTCACGTGTTTTCACGTTTTGGCGCACCTCAACAGTTGTTGACGGACAGAGGTTCGGAATTCGAGAGTGGGCTGTTCGCCGAGCTAATGAGATGGATGGAGATCGATAAACTGAGGACAACAGTGTTTCATCCCTCTTGTAATGGGGTAGTAGAACGTTTCCATCGTACTTTAAACTCAATGTTGGCCAAGGTCACGATCGTGCCGCAACGCGATTGGGATGAACGGTTGCCGATTGTTCTCGCGGCCTATAGAGCTACTCCACATGAATCGACTGGGATGACGCCCAACAAGTTGTTCCTAGGTCATGAAGTGCGAATGCCCATTGATCTAGTTATGGGTTTACCACCAGAAGATGATTCTTACAGGTCACCAGATGATTATGTAGCTCAGTTACAGAAGAGATCGGTCGAAGCGTACGAGCTTGCACGCAAACATTTACGTGCCAGTGCAGAGAGAAGGAAGCGTTACTATGATATCAAGGTTAAATCAGAACAATTCGCAGTTGGCGATTGGGTATATTACCATTACCCTCGGCGGTATAAGTCAAGGTCACCTAAGTGGCAGCGCTCATATACTGGTCCGTACTTAATAGTGCGAGTCATTGAACCGGTAAATTGCGTATTGCAGAGGTCGGCCAAATCTAAGCCGTTAGTTGCGCATTTTGACAAACTCAAGAGATGTTACGGTCAGACTCCAGCTTCGTGGTTAAGTAATGAGACCAACTAAGCTGAGTCGGATGAGCGCGAATAGTATTAGTTTATCCTTTGAGTTGCAATCTCGTGGCTAAATAGACAGCCAGCTTGATTGAATTCAATGAAGAAAGCTGAGAATAAGAGAGATGCCTAGGTCGGAAGAAGTTTAAAATAGAAACTTCAAATAACAATGTAGTGTCCGACGTCTTTCTATTCTGTATTGAAACGAAATGAAAATGTATTCGTTGGCGAAATCGTAAAGACAAAAATCTTCGTGTGTTAAAAGCAACACTCTACGAGAGTTTTTTTCGAATAAAAAAAACTTCACTATTGTAATGATGAAATTAACGATAACGCGTTCGTATGTTATAGATTATGCCGTCGACGGCTGGTTGTTGTCAACATTGCGGTGAACACGTCTCTCGAGGGAACATGTCCCGCCATCTAGCTCGACATCATTCGTCCACACAGGGGAGCGTAACCCCGTCTTCACAGGGAACTTTGTCCAGGTCGTCATCGAGCGACAGAGATGCGTTCAAGTTTGAAGTAGCCACAGCCGAAGTAGTACGAGAGGCAACTCTATGTATGATTCGCAAAACAGACGGTTTGAACACTCCCGCAATGTCACACTATCTAAGGGCGTCGTTCCCTTCCATACCTGAGGAATGGCACATGCCCATGATTGTCGCTGCATTTACTGCGGCACAGAAAGCGGCCGCTATGCATGTGGACACTCTCCTCAAGATCGACGATCAGCGCAAGGAGTGGGCTCAGCGCTCCCTTGCACGGTGGGGACATGGATTGAGCGCCGTCGAACCCCGTCCATTTCAACCGACGCCTACCCGGCCGGTCGTCAATATGAACGAAGTGGTCGAGAATCTATTAGTTTCACGTGAATTGCCCGTACCGTTGGACTCAGAATATGCCACTAGAGATGTCGAACGAGTGATCGCTGAAGACGCACTACCCCGTGAGCCTGTGTCCAACGTACTAGCTACAGATCGCTCGTCATCACAAACAATAGACATTTCTTCCATTATGGACAACTGGGGAAAGGTCGGCGAAGTTCCAGAAACCAACTGCGTAGTACAGAACCCGATGACGGATGCCACTGTGCCAAACACGAATCAAGAGTGTCATGCAGAGGAAGTACATCCAGGAGGTCAGAATACCGCAAGCGCTAATGGCACATCGGCATCAATAAATTTCAGTGATATTCTCCTGCTCGAGACCGGTAATGACATAGTTCAGGAGGCTTTAAATAGAACTATGTTCGCACCATTGTCACCGCTGATGACGCCAAGGAATAACGAAGTAGCGAATCCAGCAACCTCACAGACTGTCGAACCTGAAGCGGACATCGAACTTGACATCCACGCGTCACCCCGTTCGTTGTTAGAAGAAGAATCGCCCGCAAATGCGAATACATCAGGAGATAATGACAAAGAGAACTTGTCGTCAACTTCGAAGAAAGACCAGGTTCATAAATCACATGAATCAAAGAAGGTGAGAGACGACGAGCGCAAAGTTATGAATAAATCCAAAACCGGAAATCGACAGAGCGAGTCGACGCGTCATGGTAACGACGATAAAGCCACAAAGAAGAAGGAGAGTCGTCAAACTGAGTTTAGAAAGCCACTGGGAGTTAAGCATGTGTCTGAACGAAAAGTGCGATCGGCGGTGAAGAGAAAGAGCCAGACGGAACCACATGAGTCCTTCCATCAAGGATCAGATTCCTACGACAGTCTCCTTCACCGTCCGCGTCACGGCACAGAAGTCAACTGGAGGCGTGAAATCGACCGCCGTTCAATCCTGCCACCGCCTCCTCGTTTTCTTCATCACCGCTATGACACTTTACCGTTCAACCCCTACTATCGAGTGGAGCGCGGAGACCCAGGATGGTACTGAGAGACTATTCTGTACTGACATTACTTGGATAAGTTGTTTTAAAACAGTACTAGTCCGAACTCTACAGAGATGTTGTGTTGACTGTTATTGATGCTGTAGAACTGCCTAGTAGTAAGTGTTACTTAAAGAAGTTTTTGATGGATTGTTGTTATAGTAGTAGGGGAGTTTTTGTAAATATGCTGTTAAACATACCGTGCCCTGTGTCGAGTCAGGTAATGTTTGCCGACTTTCGATAACAGTAAGATATGATTGCTTATTGATACGTTCAAAGTTAATATTATTGCTGATTTGTGAAATGCCAGTGACGATTGCTGTTTCACTTAAAATGTTAACTGATAATATTGTATATTGAGGCTACATTGATGACAATTTGACTGGTGGTGAGGTAAGTATCAGTTGTCTTGTCATACTATAGTTTGTTTGTGTAGTATAAGATTGTCTCCGGGACGTCGACACTTTGAGTGGGGGGGCCGTGTGACGATTTTTGAGTTCACCTCCCACAAGTAGTTCGCACCTTTAAACCGAATACGGAATAATTTAACGTTTTTTTAAAGTTTATTTCCAGAGCATGTTTTACCAAAGGCGTTTGTGTGTTCTGTTATTGTTAATAATTACTCTGTTTAGTCTGCCATTTTCCTTATTTATAAACCCTTACCTTACTATTTTTTTGGCCTTGCGGAGGGAGACTATTTTTATTATTCAGAACACGTCTGGACACGTTCAGATGCGGAAACCGCACCCGTTGGGGTTTTTTTTTTGCTGCTGTTGATCTGTCGTATGCGTAGCCGGTTCTTTCTCCTTTGGTGAGATTTTATGTGTTCTTCTGTGAATTTGGTTTTGCACTGAATATTTGGAAAATAACTTATATTCAATTTTATCTGCATGTTCAATAGCCATGTGGCGTGTTGTTGCAGTCT
>JGI24671J20093_10000236_pt1 | contig 10031 bp, 7 predicted proteins | sample OlaalgELextract1_2_FD_20093 | JGI IMG/M metagenome (IMG submission 20093)
CCCCCCCCGTTTTTCGATGATGAGTATACTAGGGTTCAGCATTTCACAGATGGTCACCGCTGGATGAGTTATCTTGGGGTCAGCGGTGAACGGGTTACATTATTTTGGCACCCTTCACTTTGGGGTTCTTGCTTGCTACACTAGTAAAAGCACAGACGTCCAATACAGTATTTGTGTCCCGCTATTTTAATGAACACAGCACGGTTTGAAATTTTGCGATACACAGGGAATGCAGAACAACGAGCTTTGGAGTTTTACGTTATTGTTAAAAGTGCTGTGGGGGAAAGCTATGTAATTAAAGACACTCAGCAATCACAGAAATATGTGCCCCGTTAATAAGCAACATACCGTCAGTCACAACATTCAGGTGTTTGGAGTTTTCTTTTCCGATGAAAAGTGAAAAGTTGACTGTCCGATGCCAAGTGGTCTGTGACCATCTGCAGGAACTCTCTTCTCGGACCACCTTCATCGACTGCCCCTTCAGGCCGACCGATGTCGTCCATGAACTTCACGCTTATGCGGCACTTTGGAGAATAGCTCTTGCGCAGGAATCCACGTCTTGCTCCCTCCCACACGCGTGCACGAACTACGTTGAATTGAGCTGTGTTCCTGGTTTCATCTCCGGTGGCAGCTAATTCTCCCAGAATCGACTCTGCTGTTACTTTGTTGTGTGCGATGCAAGAGCTGAACAGCAAATACCACGTCTCATTTATTTATCCATATCGTGGCATAAGTACGAAATCGCAAACACTAAGAAAACAATAGACAGTGGCGTACCCAGAATTTTTCAATGGGAGGAGTTGAGAGGCGAGGCGTCGAAGGTGTTGAGAACAAGACGCCAAAGGCGTTGAGAGGGTGGAGAATGGGGAGGGTATCCCCTACCCAGCCGATCTGACTTTATCCATCCAAGTGATCTCTTCCATTATTCTCAAATCCATGTCCACAGTTCCAAAGCTTCTACATGTAATCTGTGTCTGCCCGCCGTTGTCACTGCCCGTGTCTCTGCTGCCTGCAATGCTACACTTCAGACCAAACATTTCATAATTATCTTCCACAGGTCCAGATTTCAAAAACCAAGGCAGTTTATAAAACTTATGTGCACAGTGCCAAAATGTCAACTGATATATAACTGACATCCTGTTTGTGCTATTTGCAGCTGTAGATATTGAAGTAGCACTTTGGTAAACTGTGTTCTTTACGTTAAAACACAGCAACTGTTATGCAACAAACAACTGGAGGAAAAAAATCAGTTCTGGGAGAGGTTCCAAGCCTGTTTCGATCCGTGTATGACCTGCCTGCAATGTGCAATGGCATGCAAGTGTCCAAACAGGTTTTCAGCCACGTTTCTGACTAAATGGTTAAGCAAGCATACCTGTCGTCATGCAGACTAGCATCTATAGCATATTGTAGATCGGTGTCTGAGTCACCATCTGTTTCGTCCAAAAGCGAGATGTAAGATTCGAATGTGCAGCGTGCGCTGTAAGCACAAAGTAGCACAACGGCATTCCGATAGTGCTAGACATACTCCACCATCTTACGAATGTATAAAACATTATAGCTTTGCCANATATAGCTCGAATTGCACAAAATTCGGTAGGCGCATGCATTTTACCTCTTTAATGTTGGTAATAGGTCAAAAAGTAAAACCAGAAGTAAATTCAACATGGTATTAATGGCCGCTATACTATAGGGTGACGCAATAGGTCGTGAACGATTTTGATTTTGAATATAGTGTAAGTATTACTACGACCTCTTGTTATAACATATGACAACTATACCTAGATGAGGACTGCATAGCACAAGTGTTCAGTGGTGGCGCCGGCAGTCTGATGTCAGTTCCACTTGTCCTGTAGCAACAGTAAAATGCAATTGCACTGCGGATTCACGAAGTCTGATTTTCATAAACAGACTAATAACGCGAGGTTGACTCTAAAGCAATTTCTTGCCAGATGTCTGGTTCAGCAGCACAGTGTTTTTTTGCCTCAGTGGTTCTGACTGAAAGGTCTTGTCTGACATGGTGCCTGAGTGCATGCCAATGAACTGATGGAAAACAGAGCAAGAAGAATTCCTCCGAAATTTGAATGCTGTTACAGATTAATGCATCAGTTCTATATTACAATACGCTAAGGAATGTTATTACTAAACTGACTGTATGTCTGGATTAGTTAAGCGAAGTTAATTTTTTTCTCTTTTCAGTGTTTCACGGCACTTCAGCACATTACGTACGGAACAACGCGCCAGGCAGTCACAGTTTATACCCCCCTGAACCCTGTTGTCTGCCCGAGAAATTGATCTCAACAAGTGCTGAACATTTTGGTCCGAGTGGGACTGTAACCCATGACCGCCAGCACGAGGCCAATAAATTAGCCAATAGACCACACAGACAGGTGCACGCATTGCTATCAGTGCTTGAGAAGTATGAATGTTGTAAGCATTAAACACATACACTGAGTAAAGAAAAACAAGACACCCTACTCTGAGGCATAACTTGGGCAAATGGTAACCGATTTTAAAAATTCTTGGTGCACATTATCACTACGACTTTCTGTAGCACTCTGTACAAGTGCGACCATTTCACCTGCAAAATATCACCGCACTATCTTGAGAAATGCGGAGAAGTAGTTTTTAGTCATGTGACATTAATAAGTAATTTATTTGGGAAATATTTTCCATTGGCATCTCTTGAAGACCATTACTGATGCAACTCACCAGCCTATTCCATAGAAAATTTTACAAGCAAACCGAACATTTATGTGAACAGTATATCAAAACTGACCCAATTCCATATGCCTCGGGGAATTCGCCATTTGCAATTTAAGTTTACTGCTTGTTGTTGTGCACAGGAAGATCACTTTAAACATCTGATAGTTAACATATGCGCGTCAATGAAGTTGTCTGTGGTCTTTAAATAATAATAATAATAATAATAACGGATTTGTATAGCACCCTTAGGTCCGATGATACAGAGACGATATGACAAATTTTATAATTTTATAATACAACTTTTTATTAAAATTACAGTTTGTATATTGCTAAAAATGACTTATCTGCGCTTCACAAGGTAGTGCGGCGACAGTTTGCCAGTGATATGGTCGCGCTTACACAGAGAGAGCTGTAGAATCTCTTAGTGATAATGTTTGCCAAAAATTGAGAAAATCGGTAAACATTTGCCCAAGTTATGAGCAAGAGTAGGGTGTACTGTTTTTTTTAAATCACAGTGTATAGGCACAAACAAGTCACCTCGAGGACGGAACAGTCGTAGTGGTGACTTCTGGAAGCAGCAGCAACTTACGGTCAGCACGCACCTGGATCTATACACATCAAGAAATGGAAATGTGCCGTAAAACTGCATGTTGTTGTTGTACTAATGCTTGCTGATATTGTCACCTTTTGTACATTCATTAATGGAACAATTATGCGAATGCTGAAGGCTTTTCTAGAAAGTCTGAAGACAAAAAATCAACAATTAAACAACAACAATGCTGAGGATCGCAAAATATGTGCAGTATGACATAATTTAAAACCGTCTAATGGTTGACATAACATATGCATGCATTTATACATTGCGTAAATAACATATTAAGGCTGTACACAGGCAATAATGAACACGTACAGTTGGCGTGCCCAGATCTACAAACACAGCTTGATTGTCATCAGATGGAGTGTCCGGTGATTCAGTTGGTAATGAATCATTTTCACACACCAAATCAAGCTGTTTCACAATGAACAGCAAACAGCAAATCAACGCTTGCAATGCATCGCCAACAATGCTGAAAACAAGTGACACATCAAACAACACTGTGACGTCAGTAAAGTATGTGACGGTAATGCACATTGTACACTTTGTCCTAGTTCTTTGTTAGGATTCCACTACAGAGATTCAAAATGTTGATCCAGCAGAACAGCCCACATGTTTCGTTGTTATGCATTTCCTTTCCCAACCTTGGCATGCCTCAGTAACGTGCTAATGTAAGAATCTAGATGGAAAACAATACTCAAGATGCCATACAGATGCACAACAAATTGCTAATAAATCAGTAACATCAGCAAGTGTAGAACTAAAATCCTGTAGTGAACATTCGATTTACCATACACCTTTGTTACATACACTGCTGAGACGGCACGGAGTGCTTTACCATACACCTTTGTTACATACACTGCTGAGACGGCACGGAGTGCTTTACCATACAACTTTGTTACATACACTGCTGAGACGGCACGGAGTGCTTTACCATACACCTTTGTTACATACACTGCTGAGACGGCCCTCGATCAAATATCATACAAATGAACATTACTGAAACTGTGACACAATGAGAACTATCACTAAAGCTGTAAGTATGCACTAACTGTCAGCAGACACACACAGAAACCACTCTTTTCACTCTACTTATCAGACAAAAAACATACCGCAATGTCACTGCCATCGAGAAAACGACCTGCTTCACTCACAGATGCTGTTGGCGAGGCAGTTACATCTTGAACAAGACGTCACATAGAGCAATGACAAATCACAGACATGTATAACAGTTCATGATACAAATACAACTACACTTAATCTGCATGAAGAAGTAACCTACTGATTGTGCATAGTATTATTATAACACTGGCGAACAAGGCATGACCTCTTGGTAAAAGCTTCAGAGTAGCTACAATAATGCAGTATTTAAACAAGTAAAAGGAGTTCAGTAACATTCCCATTTCGTTGAATATTTCATGCTAAAGTTTGAGCATACTCTTTCCCATACATGACACTACAAACCACAGGAAAACAGTTTACCGAAACTTGTAAGTGTTATGCAACGTTTTGCTGTGACTATGTTCAAGAGACTTGTCCTCTCACCTCAGGCAACTATGACAAATGACAGCATCAATGTAGATTTCAATAATGTGAAAAAGTATATAACAGGCATGGCACAATATATGAAAATAGTCAATCATACACGGCAATAGCAACAAATGAAATGTTGTGCATTTACCATGATTGTCTGTGCTGTTGAATGATAAGTCATCACTATCGACAGTCAAAGGGCTCTGAAATAACAACGCCAACAGCAACACACTTTTACAAAAGGCAATGACAAAAAAAACAGTGTCTCCAAAAATTACACAACTTTATGTTTGGATATCTGAGTCACAAGTCGACGGATTTTAGTAATTTTTGGTTTGCAAAATCAAGAAGGAATTATGCATTAAACCAGTTCACGTAAAACTGGCACTGCATCCTTGTAAAAAACAGGCTGTTTTCAGTAGTCTAGAGCATTTACTTGAAAACGTCAATGTTGGTTAAATGGATAAGTGGATATAAGTGAAAGCATAATTGTAATTGAAATAAGCCTGCAAACTATGCCTACACATCTTGATGAACAGCTTAACGTAAATACGGTTCAGTATCGCCTTTGAGGCTTGACACGAAATCGAAAATCCTCGTTTTTCAGACCCCGTGGTGCTTAGACACCTAGACGGAGGGATATCTTCCGTCGATGGTCATTATTTTTTGGCACGGAGGTCCCCAGATGGCTATGGCTGTGGTACAATACGGTGAAAAAATATTCCCGCTACGTCAAAACTGCTAACCACAGCGCCAGCATGTTACAGACGACAGACGGAAATGCCACGATATTAGACGAACTACACCCTCTGGCATGTGACGTTCGCGTAAAAATGAATGTACAAATGGAACAAGTAGAAGTGAGAAGCACTTAATAGCTGCGATGGCCCCTGTGACCTTGAGCTTTGACCTTTTGACCCTCAAAACAATAGGGATCTTCCTTGACGTGACATCAATGATTCCCGAAGGTTTCAGGAAGATCGCTGCATCCGTTCGGCAGATATCGTCCGGAAATCACTAAGTGTGACGAACAGACAGAGAGACAGACAGACAAACACAAAATGGCGTTTATAGAGCTGCGAGAGCTGTGAGTTGCAGCTAAAAATATAATGGCTAAAAGGAGACGTGGCTTAACAATAGACATTTTACTTTCTATTTTTAAACACAAGAATGGAATGCCTGACCCTTAATACATACAGGAAAAGGCACATCATATTGTGCCACAAAATTCTAAAAATCTCGCTGACTTAAAAGCTAACAAGTAGCACTACTTCTCTTTATTGAAGTTAGCATCAACTTGTTGGTGACCATAAAACAACAAGTTGCAACTGTAATGGTAGCGACAACCCGCATTGCCGCCAAGCACAGATCGTATCGTTCAAGAAGTGAGAAGCATGTAATAGCTGCAACGGCCCCCGTGACCTTGACCTTGGACCTTTTGACCCCAAAACAACACGGGTCTTCCTTGAGGTGAGATCAATCATTTCCGAAGGTTTCATGAAGATCGCTGCATCCGTTCGTCATATATCGTCCGGAAACCGAAATCATTCGGTCGACCCGTGTGACCTTGACCTTTCACCTTTTGACCCCCAAAACAATAGGGATCTTCCTTGAGTTAAGATCAATCATTCCCGAAGGTATCATGAAGATCGCTGCAGTAGAGCATCAGTTATAGTCCGGAAACCAAAATTCTTCCGTCGACCCGCGTGACCTTGACCTTTGACCTTTTGACCCCCAAAACAATAGAGTTCTTCATTGAGGTGACCTCAATCATTCCCAAGGTTTCATAAAGATCCCTGCAGCCGTTTGTCAGATATCGTCCGCAAACCGAGGAAAAACTTACTGTGACGGACAGACAGACTGTCAGACAGACGGACAGCAGGACATCGCCGTCGCATGCAGCCGTCCCCCTACTATCGTAGGCGGAGGCTAACAAGACAACAAGTGATATTGAACCTGATCAGCAGCTCGTGTTGCAAGATATAAACGAAGCATTCTGAGTTTTGTTATATTGTAGAGCTCAGCAACAGTGCATGTGTCAGTAACTGGATTATGACAGAAATTGCGAATGTCACAAGTGAATTCTTCCAGCATTCCTTTACTAGAAACACCCTTAGGAAAAAATAACTCTTTGGCTGAATCCAGAATAGATTCCACAGTTGTTTCCTTCGGCACACGCAGATGTCTAGTGCCCCCACCTCTATTACTTTTCACCTGCCGAAAAGTTTTGTCAGTTGCATCAAAGTGTATCCATCCCAACTCTATGCGCCGATCTGGTTTTGAAGCATTCTGCTTGACATCAGTGTGGAATGTTGAAGGTCGCACGCGTTTCCGACTGTCCAACCGGCCACTTCGAATACCACTTATTTTCTCTTTAAGTCGTTTTATGACATCAGAGTTGTGTTTGGCATCGGAATCCACTTCAGTAGGTTCTTCCACCGACTGGCGTGCTAGCCATATTCTTACTGCCATGCGGTCACCGTATGCTGGGATGAAGCGCTTTAATTCGGAGTCAGCCATTGCGTTTATACACTGTCCATCAATCTGCCACAAATCAGTACAAGTTGATGTAACATATAAACTTCACCAGACATGCAAACCATAAAGCAACATACCAATTTGTCGTCATTTGTTTTAACTTTTTTGATGAGTTGCAGTTATACTAAGTTATGATTTCTGGCCTGGTAGGTTCAGCTGTTGTTTCATTTTCCTCACAAAACTCAGTTACACTTGTAAGCATGTTTACTCTCATTTTCAGTCTGTGACAGCGGTACGAAAGTGATTGCACAAAATCTTGGCTTGGTTCACAATGCTTTCAGAGGTACATTTCATATGCTCGGGGGAACAATCCGGGACCAGCATATACTGTCAAAAAATTATTTTTACATGTTACTGTGTACCGGTACTCAGTAAAAGCAAAGAGTATCAGCATCAGTGATGCTACGTTTAGTATAAAATATCACTATATTGTGTAACATCGCTAACATCACTAATAATGTAACATAATGCCAATAGTTAACAGTAGGTACTGTTAACTATTGGCATTATGTTACATTATTAGTTACACACGAACACTTGATGAAGCATCAAAATAACTAAATGCGCCAATTGAAGAAATTACAAACAAAAAATGAACAATGTATTGAACGAGTTGTACCACTATGTAGTTATTCTGCGGTTGTTTACCACTTTCCAGATGTCACGAGGGATTGCTATACAGAAAGGAAACAATTCAGCAGACAACAAATATGTCCGAATTGGGCCTCCCTAGGGATGGCCTTCGGATAACTAGCATATTCAAAACGTTTGTAGAAAGGTTCTTCAGAAACGTCTGGGGCACAGTGCCTCACAAAACAGCTCCCAATAAAGCAGAAGCCAAAGACAAGCATTGTGGAACTAAGAATAGCATGACGGTCACCAAATGTTGACAATCAGTGTTCACAACCAACCACTGGTGGTGACTGTCTTCCAAATTTCATTTAGATATATTCAGCCATTTCTGATATTCACCACAAACACATTGACAATGAATCCCATTAACATAGGGAATGTCATAACAATATTACTCACTTTCTCGCATTCAATTTCAGACAAGTTTTGTTCAGGAACACCACGTTCCTTCAGAAACTGAATAAGTTCATCCATCTTCAACCTGACAAAAAGCAATAGTATTTCAATCATTTATCCAAATGCGGTGAAACTGAAAGCAAGTTCACATTATATATGTATTTTGGTAGCTAATATCTGTTGACAGTCTACTTTCTTTCATTATTACCTGCACACCACATGGCACATATGTCTGTTGAAGTTTCACTACTGTCACAGCAAATCCGAATGTTGTCTCTCAGACACGTGCCCATGTTGAGGCCAAGAAATTACAAAGATCATCCCAAGGGATAACCTACACCCAGAGCACTGAAAACAATAGGGTAACAAAAATGCACTAATGGTCTAAAATGAAGCACCATTTACGGTGATAATGATTGTTACTAAAGAAGTACTAGTAAGACAAAGACATGTCTAGTCTGCCACTTGTCGGCCGTGTGTGACCAGTGTACCAGTTCAACAACCATCTGTATACCTACTGCAGTGACAAATACAGTGACCTGAGCTGCATCCGTTCTACCGTGCCTTGATCAACACTACATCGCACGCATCTATACCTGCTGGAATATACTCTTACTACACTTAATTTGACTTTGCGTTTCTTTGGTTTAAACTGTTGTTTGTAGCTTAACTAAGTACAAAAATCAGTATAAACGAATGTGTTATGTATCTGTTATGGTTATTGCTTTGGTTCAGTTTACTTTCGTTTGACTGACTTGGGGTCATCTGGAGTGTGGCTGGAACCGCGTGAGATAGTGGCGGCAAGCGTGACAATATAGCAGCTGTAACATGACTTTCTGAGTTAGTGACTCATTTTTACACAATACCGGCTTGTGACAAACAGAGAGACAGACGGACGGACACACATGTGCATCACAGCTTATACACGCTATGCACAGAGTAAAAACTGCTCTTACGGTAAAATGTCTTCAGTGCACGTCAGCTGAAATATCCGCGTCTGCGTTACAGTATTGATTTTATATTCAAATTTAACAGCAAAAACTAGCAAAATATGGCTCTTCGTTTAATATGGAACGGCGCATTCAGCATTTTACCCGTCACATTAAATTCCGTATATTCCATTCCGCATTTTGGGTCGGTATAATCTGCATACATGCGTACGCGCATACGTGTAAGGGGTAATCTGCATACGAAATCTGCGTAAACTGTACGCTGTTTACCCTTGGCAGCTCCTCATCCTAACCCTAACCCTAACCGACCCTAATCTTGTACGCAGATTTTGGTATGCAGATTACCCCTTCAACGTACACATGTACGCAGATTATTCCTGCCCCCGCATTTTACCAATACCCTTACGGTTAGGGTTACAAGACACAGCAATCACCAGAATCACCTAGGATTCCTCTGATGGAGCTTGCGGGCGTTGATGGCGGTCATGCTAAATGACGCGCACAACGCTAACAACGCGCACACCGACTAAACAGGCAATTATAACGGTGTCGTGTGGGCGACGCACGCGTCGACCGATAATCACAGATTACAGACCTGTAAGCTTAACGTCGCATATAGGTAAGATATTGGAGGCAATTATAAAAGAAAAATTACTAGGTCATCTTATGATACATTCATTAAT
>JGI24671J20093_10000242_pt1 | contig 9731 bp, 5 predicted proteins | sample OlaalgELextract1_2_FD_20093 | JGI IMG/M metagenome (IMG submission 20093)
ACAAGTGTTGTGAACTAAAGCAGTATTTTCTGCATGTTTGGCATAGCATTGACCAGACCATCATTGACAATGCAATTGACGAGTCACGTAAACGTCTTTGCAGAATGAGTCACATTACCTGTTAAGGAACCGATGAGCAAGTTTGAAGGCACTGGTGGCACTTTGACAGAATGAGATGACCAGTGTGTCTGTTTCCCTGGTCTCGATTCTTCTGAGTCCGAACGAATTTTGCGACAACGGGAACGACGTCGTTCTCGTTCAATGTCTGACTCAGCAGTGGATAGTGACGATGTATACTCAGCAACAGAGCACTTGCTATTGGCTTTTTCATAGTTTTCTGAAAACAGTTTTCAGCAAATTAGTCAATCAGGTATAATAAGCAATCAACAGTAAAAATGGATTTAAAAACACAAACTACAACAAAGTACAATGTATATGAATCTGTGCCAGCAAAGTTGACAAGAAGCTCAGAGTCCTGAGACAGCTCATGTTATACTAAGACCAGTGATAGTACCAGTATTTTATAAGCTAACCTAACCATAACCCTGACTATGACTTGTAATGTACATTTTACTTCACTAACAGAGTTGTCAATACATATTATATATGGAACTCTGTATCGAGCTCTGTTGCATCAGCTAACATGAAACTATTTCAAAAGCAAACTTGATAGATAACGTCTAAAATCATGCGCCTCTGAAGCTACGGCCTTACGGCGCTATACAAATCAGATTATTATTATTATTATTAACCAATGATAATGTCCCATTGTCTAACCAATATGTTATTTATAATTTTCGTGCAGAAATTCAAGGAACCGGAAGCTGAAGCGAAATAACTATAATGGCCGAGTTTCTTATTAAACTAATTAAATAATTAATAATCGTTAGTTTAACAAGCTCAGCTGTCATGGAGGCCACGTGATACTCTGGGTTGCTGCTGTCGTTCAGTCACTCATGATCATCACCAAAGTAACAAGTGCTGCATGACACAATGCACTAACAATTCAAATAGCGTCACCCAACTGTCTCGAAAAATTTGGACTTTCACTGCAGCATGTAACAGGGGTCATCCTGGCTTCGTGATATGTGCCAAAAATGACTCTTGCATTTCCACCCCAAGTGACTTTGACCTGTGATCTTTGACGTCAAAGTTGCTTTGCCAGTTACTGCTCACATGAGTAACACATCTCCTGAAAGTCTGAACACTGTATGGTGTTCTGCCTTCAATTTAACAGTCAGCATGAGACAGACGGACAGACCAACGGATGGGGTGTAACACGTATGCGGCCTTCTAGGAGAGGGGCTGCATAATAATCGCACCCAACACCAGGAAGTTATAGCCGTGTCAAATAGGAACAGCTATGTACTGCAGATTAACACTGAGTGACCAATGCATGACTCAACTACATGTTGAGGCATAAATACCGGACACCCTAGCTTTAAACGGCAAATTTTGTCAGTGTACAGTTTATTTACATGAAAAGTTCAAACAATGTACCTGAATGAATACTGTGTCTGCAAATCTGATAAAAATTTGTCTTATCCGGTAATTATGCCTCACTGTGTATAACGGCGATGTCATTTGTCAATGTAAGTACGAATAACAGAGTGCAGTATAAAAGTTTAAACTTTTGTGACTAAGTGTGCACAAATGTCCACTTTCAACAACAAGCTGCTGTTATCTTACCTTCAGTCGTTAACACTTTGACTGGATATGTTGGCCAGTCTGTAGATGGTGGCTGTGCATGCTGAATAACATTCTTTCTGACATTTCCTGAGGGCCAGTAGCATAGTGTCATACTGGCCCCGTCTGGTCCTTTATGCTCAATAAGCCACGAAAGCGGCACGACAGAAACTTCTCTGCATCTTTCATATAGCCATTCAACCACGGCAAACATCTGCCATAAAAATATTATGTATGTAAAACCATTCACTGTCCAAACCCACTCGTCCATCACACTTCGGCTTCAGATACTGTACTGCACATATTCATAAGAGCTTGAAGCAGAACACATTTACATATTTACACACCAGTGAACATGCAGTTTCGTTCAATGGCCAGTATGCAGAAGTGGAATTACGGCAAATTCCGATGTTCTGTGTGATACATCACCAACGGTTGGCAAACACACAGATTTCTTCACGCGTTCCGTAAGAGGGACAACAGTGTAAGTGCTACGTAATTGTGAGACTCTGTAAATTCCAAGTCCACTGGATGGCAATGGTTGAAGAAAAAGATCAGCGATGTGACCAAATGACTGGCAAACTAAGAAATACGAACTATTGTACAGCAAAATATTTCTAACGAGCCGGGGCACAGCAGACTCAGTCAAGATACAACAGTCCTTGTCATCCAAGCTGATCACCATCCCTGCTTTAGTTAGCCGTGAGTACTGTCTTGCACTAACAAAACCAGCAGGACGTGGTCCATTGCTGTGCTCACCGCTAGCTACAATGCTACGGAGATCCTTGTTGCACTTACTACGGCTTTTCTCTGCAGCACATTTCTCGCCAATTCTGCGCACAATTTGAGGCAGAGGTGAATCAGCTTTTCTGACCATCTGCTTCAGCTGTCTCAGAAAATTCTCAAACCGAAATGCACTGAAACTGTCAAGATTACCATGAAGCTGTACGTCTGCTGCAAGATGTACTAAGCAGTGCACATTATAAACCATAAATCCACGACCATATATCTCTGCAGACTGTTCAACAAAGGCTGTGAGCAAGCTATGGGCATACTGGTTGTACTGGAAACTGTACACTGGATCACATAACAAAGAAATTCCGACAGACAATAGCATGAAATGGTTGAAAACTTTTGTGGACAAAATGCCAAAAAACACAACAGGGCCAGTGTACAATAACAACTGGCGGAACTCTGTAGCTTTCCATCTGTCTAGCTCATTCAGTGTGCGTGGTTTCCGTGCAAACTCACGTGGTACAGCATCACAAAGAGACACTAATCTTTGTGAGGCAATGGCTACCGCACTAGCTGGCAATCTACCTGCACGGTTAGCATCTTTATGGATGGGACCTCGAAGCCAAAAATTCACTAGTCGTCTTACAACCCCTAGACAGACCAAATGCATATAGTCAATGGCAAAACCACTGACCAAACCAAACTGAAGACCAGACAATGGAGTGGGCCCATGGTGATGCTCTTCATTTATCTTATTGTTGAAGTCTGCATCAGTGCGTAATGGGGCATTGGTGAGTGGAAAGGTCACCTTTCCCTCCACATACTCACCTTCTTGACTGCACTTATCACAGCCATAATAACCTGAGAATGTTTTCACATTTTTCAGGTACGCACGGGCAGGTGCATCACACACAAAGCAATCGAGCTCAACATTTCGATGCAGAGCATTCTGTGTGACGCCACCTGCCAATACCTGTGACAGGTCAGTCACAAAATCCTCCAAATACTCGAAGATGTCTGCTGGCTTTTTCTTCCCGCAGTATAATCCAACAATAAATGGCTCCAACTGTGAGTTTTTAACGTGGCACAGTATTGGCCACAACTCTGTACTTGAACTCTTAAAAAGAGGAAGTCCATCAACGTTAAACTGCAACAGCAGAGGATTGGGACCATCTGGACATTTTTCAAGTCGGATGCCAGCAGAAATTCCAAAGTGATAATATTTTCCCTGGCCTCCCGACATGTTTTTCAACAAGTAACGAGTGGGAGTTTTTAGCAGTGTTCTAGGATCTAGCGGTAACTCGTTATGAAGTGGTTTAAGAATACCCAAAAGACTGCGCAGTGCAGACTTAGGAATGTCATGCTGCAATGCCCAGTCAGTTAATGCCACAATGAGTGAAACAGGTGCTGCATCGACTGTGTGGATATCATCACCAGCACAGTAATCATCCTCATCAGGATCACATGACATTGACACACTGCCAGGACTTTCATCATCCATATTGTAACAACAGCTGGTTATAATATGTTCTTCAACATCATTATCAGTTACAGAATAAGAATCTTCGTCAGTGCTGAACACATTACACTCAGCAACTACTTCAGTGTCACTCAGTTCTGATGTTGCAACCAAACTACTGGCTTCATCATGGGGACAAACTGCATTTTGTAACTAATCCATACTGGCGGCAACGCTGTTCTGTATCCTTCTTCGTATAGTACGATATGAAAAGCCCTTTGGTACTATACCTTCCTCATTCATACTGACACTACAATATGCATTTCCACAAATACAAATTTATTAATTATGAAAGCTATGATGCAATTAAAATTTGTTGTAACTGATAATATTTAGGTCAGGCCTAATTAATGCAATAATACATGTGATCACTGATATCTAGTGATGTGACAGAGCTCATCAAACTTCGCAAATTTCCACTCACAAATTCGTTAGAATGCGAATGCAAATTTGCAGGCCTGTCATAAAGCAATATTTCGTATGCTTGCGCAGAAGAATAATTTAACTGCTGCAAACATATTACTGTCAAGTTGAAGTTAAAGTTTGCAATCGGAGAGCGGTGGTTATCTCCGAGGTTATAGGCCGCAGTGGACGCCATTTTTTAGCCCGTTTCCTGTGGTGACATAATCAGCAAGCAGTACGGGGGCTGTGGACTGTTTTATCAATAACCGAGAACCATTATACCATAATTAAATTTATTGGCATTCAACTCTAAGGAGTCTTTATTATTTCCTTCACATAAGGTGTTAATTTTCCTGGAGACGTGCATTGGGCCCGCTTGGAGGCCTCAGCACTGGGTGGCTTAATTGCTGCCTACCCCACATGGAAGAAAGAAGAAGAGAAGAACCAAGAACCAGCTAAGAGCGTGACATCACAGAGCCAGAAGCGAATGGTTTATTTACAAATCTTTTTTTACATATAAAGCAAGCCACTCTACGTGATAAAAGTGACTTTTCCAAGAATTCGCATTCGACAGAAACAAACTTCAACTATTCGACGAATTTTGAATCTGCCAAAACTGTACGAAGTTCGAACGTTGTCAAATTCGAACTTTGTCACATCCCTAGTGATATGAACACTGCTATAAACAGTTTTTATCGCGCGTCAGCGATACTGATACAGCAAATCTGTCTGTCTGTCCGTGACGTTCCGATATAAGATAAGATAAGTTTTATTCACAATCACATCGACAAACGCGATGATCAACCTAACAGATGAAAACGGCTTAACATATCGTCACAGTTTTTCACCACACAGTAGCCCAATCATTCTAGTTTTATGAGTATCAAACATACTGGCGAAATTCCAATGCGATAACCCCCTGCAGGGGCGATAATGATAGGTGNCAGGTGGGGTATAAAAATTTCACGATTTTCGACCAGTAAGTCGTTAATATCTCACAAACGATAAGAGACAGTGCCATAGTTACTACGGAACGCTAATAAGAACACGTATGTGATCTATGAAATGGTGCCATTTCCAATGACCTTGAATGAACCCTAACCCTATTTTCAAGGTCACACCATTCTTTTGATGCTAAATATCTTACGAACGGCTTACGGCCATAGTTACTACAGAAGGTGAATAGGAAACCATACCCAAACTTTCAAATGGCACCAGTTTCAACGACCTTGAGTGGCCTCTAACCCACATTTCAAGGTCACGATAGTATTCAACGTCAAATAACTCGACTAATGGTAACCTGGTAAGTCAAGTATTATCTTTCGAGTGGTGCCATTACCAATCACCTTCACTTACCCCTTATTTTTCCTTATCAGTTTCAAAAGTTATTGTAATAGATAAAACGTACTATTAAGTATTAATAACTGTAAGTAATGTATTACATAAATTTTACGGTATTTATATTCGAGTATTTCCTCGAAGGTATTTGATATTTATAAAACTAGAATGATTGGGCTACGGTGTAGTGAAGAAACCATGACAATATGTTGTGCTGTTACGATACTGAGGTTCTTGAAAGTCGGTCGGTTTCGGTCGATGTTTCACAGAATATCGACCCTTAACGTGAGTCCCAGTAGGCCCCTAGTAGTTGAAAATAGATAAATAAAGTAACCTTTCTCGTTAAATATGTTCGCTATTTGTTCACTACTAGTGTTGTTACGGTGGTGCCTCTGGCGTTTGCAGTTGGTTTTTGTAATAAAACATTAGCGGGTTTCTTACGAGTATCGAATCAATATGGAATCAAACCGACGATATTCCGTCAAATATTGACCGAAGCCGACTGACGTTCAAAAACTCAATATCGTAACACCACTACTGTTAAGCCGTTTCCTTAGAATACCGGAACATAACAGACAGACACAAATGGACAGACAGAATTGCTGTATCAATATAGCGTGTCAGTGTGTTGACACAGGATAAAAATGATGCATTTTTTACGTGCATACAGCACAACTGTTATGTCACTATTAAATAAGGCAAACACAAAATATTTTAAGCATATGACAACGTAACATCTTACAGTAGGATCATAGCAGCATGAGAACGGGAAAAAAAACAGCTCATCTGATGACCTATAGACCCAAGTTTTAACAAGAAGCTCAGATGCTGCAGACAGACCTTGTGATGCTTCGTGTCATTGAATATTTTGCTAAATCACTCAAAGTCACTCCATGTCATTTGAAATGACACCCTTGAGTAGGAGTGTGTAAGTTCCATGGTAACTATGTCTGTATCTCGTACCATTTCCGAGACATTCACTGTCAGATAATGTGGGGACCTTGAAATCTGGGTCAAGGGTCATCCAAGCCTCCAAGGTCATTGAAAATGGTGCCTTTCAATAGATCACGTACGACTTACTAGTAGTCTGCCACTGTAACTATGGCTGTTGTGGCCTCATTTCCGGCACCCCCCCATTCTACACCTCTCCCATGGCTTGCAGTGCTTTCCAACATTGAACCACCATCCCTACGAAGGAAGGCTGCCACTGACAAGCTAGCAAAGAAAATTGTCAAACACGACAGTTGGCCAATCCAGCCTGATATCCTCAACCCACCTGACATGACAGACTATTTCTATGACTGACATCCGGGAAACCGCTGTGGCTGGACTTGCAACCAGATGACATCAAAAGTTGATGGAGGCATAACTGGAAGTCGGCTCAGGTGGTCAATTCCCACCTAGTGTGCGACGTCACAATCCGGCAACCAGGTTTCGACCGCCCTTAGCAACAGTGGTCTCCACTGAACTGTTATCGCACAGAACAGGGACACTGTGGTGCCTGTAAAAAGAAATATCGACTTGCAGACAATGATCTGTGTCCTTGCGGCAAGACTGAGACAATGTCCCACATCGTCACATGTCGAATCCTGTCCTCTCACAAAGCTGAATGGTGGCTTATCCCGGCTGCAACCTGCAGATGAAGATAATGTTTCCTGGCTGACCAATTATGGTTCATGACACGCATACGAGAAGAAGAATGGTGTGGCTACCCGAAGGTGAAAACATTGAGGATATTTTTAGCCATTTTGACAGAATACGGTACCGGTGTGTGACACACAGACAGACAGATGTACAGCATCACACAGTAAAAAGCACTTAGTAAAATTATGTTTACGTTGCCACCTAACACAATCACAATTTTACAATATTACATTAGCTGACGTCAGTGATGCAAACAATCTAAAAGATTATAATTACTGTATAGCGGTAGATCAGCGAGCTATCAATTTTCTACAGGTGAGAGCGGTAGATTAGCAGCCATCTACCATTATTAACATACACAAAACTGACTGATCGGTGTGGGTAAACACTACATCGGCCGTTGGCCAGCCGTCAGGGTGAACAAGCCGGCAGGCAGAGGCAAAACGCAAAAGATGTGCCGACTGGCCTGCAGGGAGCAAGTAAGTAAGTTAGAACACTTATCACTCATAAGGCACTATTCTAACGTCCTAAATAGTCATGAAAGTGCCAAGTCACATCCCATCGGCTAAGCAAAATAGTGTTGTCTTTAGTCTGATCCGGAACTGTCCTAGTGTGGTGGATGATGAATGCTAAATCGGTGGCAGATCATTCCAGACACGCAGTCCAGAGACTGCAAAACTGCGTGATCCATACGTTATCGTTCTTGTTCTGGGCACCATCAGATCTCCACGTGCTGCTGAACGAAGACAAAAAAGCAAAAGTTCCTGTCGCCTGGCTTCAGTCTATGCAGCTGACAGTCCTCTGTTGGCTGACAGGGCTTTTGATACCTGTCAGCCAGCAAGGTCTTTGTACCCTGACGGCCAGCCGACGGTGCCCATGTAGTGTTTATCCACTCCGAAAATTGACAGAGGCAAGTGATGGATCAGTTAGGGTCAGGAGCCCGCCTCATGGGTCGTTTAGGACCAGGGTCACAATCTACCACTATCACTAACCATCTAAAAATTAACTTAGTACATTAGGAGTTATTTAAAACAAACCAAATTAAAGCGGTGTTTATAATTACCGAGAACTACCGAAAACTAATGAGATGACAGAAGTAAAACTGCCAAGATTAGGAGTATGGCTTAGTGCCAGTTTTCAAAAAACTGCCCGCGTCGTATGTCAGTTAGGTCAGGACCCCTCTCGTTGGTTGGGTAGGGTCAGGAGTACGGGTTAGTGACAGTTATCACATTTTAACCTGTGCGGTCGTCCATGCAGTAGTGCGGTCAGGTTTTAGGGACACCCTTCATGCCATCAACACCTTGCTTCACGAAAATAATTGCACCTCGCACTGTGCCGTAGCACCACCGTTAATCATTTTAACACCATTCACGGCATATCGTAAAACCTTCGCCACCCCCATTCAACGATCAAGCCTAAAAACCGGCCTGGCCACGTAAAATTGCCCTAGATATCACTGCAGTTTACATTTATCTATTTTTACCGCGCGATGCATATGCATAAGTGCGGTATATGCCGTGATGCGGTGTCTGTCTATAGTCTGTACGTCACGTTCGTGAGTTGCGCGAAAACGAATAAAGTTATCTTCGATTTTTTTTCATCATCGGGTAGCCACACCATTCTAATTATTCTATACCAAACGGGGTGGCGATATTCCGACGGGAACCCCCCTAACGGGGGCGTCAAATAGAATGGGGTATGAAAAATTTTGCGACCAATATCTCGCTCTATCTCAGAAACGGTTATAGGGGCATTCCACAGTATTTAGAGCCCTGAAGTGTAATTTNAAAATTATACAGTGGGTGTATGTTGCTGTTATCTTCTAGTAGCAGATACATGACAGGACAAAATTCTACAACGAATTCTTGCCCACACTGTAGTATTTTATACTGGCATGATGGTAAACACAGGNGAAAGACAAAATACCGTTACNGACTCTACATAGCTTTTTCTTGAGTATCAAAAAAATTCTTTTGTATTTTAAGACCAGTTTTGTTGTCCCATATTACACTGCATGAGTTGTGTGTTGTGCTATATTTTATCTTCTGAAACCCTGTATAACATGGGAGATACAGAGGTTACCAACAGCATAGTGTAGAGTCTGTAACATTTTAGAAGGAAAAGTTTTGTTTATTTTGTTGATAGTGAGCAGAACAGAACAATACTGTTTCCTTCTAACTACATGCCCTTACCTGCAGTTTACATGCACATTTGTAACCCAAGTTCCCCTGATACATTTATGAGATAAAGAATAAAATGTGTTACGGACTCTACAAATATGTTACGGACTCTACATGTCATACTTATTATGCCCAAAATTGTAACCTTATTCCAACTGTATTGATGCTAGCTGTTACTGGACTTACTTATTTATTGGTTAAGTTTATAAATATTCTTTGCTTGTGAA
>JGI24671J20093_10000248_pt1 | contig 9228 bp, 7 predicted proteins | sample OlaalgELextract1_2_FD_20093 | JGI IMG/M metagenome (IMG submission 20093)
GGAGCAGAGTGACAGCGAGCTGGTCCAGTTCGGCCTAAATAGCCGAAACTGGACCAGCTCATTGTCACTCTACTTCACAAATTCACACTCCAAGAGTCAACTTAGCGATTGTCAATCCTTTTGATTTGTGCCTGCATTGAATAATGTCTCAAGTCCATAGGCCTGTTTGCTCAACGGTCCATCCTGTTGTATATCATCAAAACACGTCCTCCCATTGTTGCCAACTTCTGTAGTACTTTAATTTTCAAACTAATGCACATGTAACAACTAATGTGGTCCATTATAGCATTCCTACACTCTCGAAATCTTTGCCGTTTTNGGGGGGTTGAGTCGAGCATGTGTTCAAAATTGTTGTTCTGTCAAACATTCTGTAGATTATACTTTGCTAGGCGGGCCTTTCGCTGTGCTGTACCATCTGTTTGGAACTCTCTACCGCATACTGTTGTTAACTCGGACTCAACTCTCCGTTTTCAAAACTAGGCTTAAAACACATCTATTCAGGATAGCATTTGACTCATCTCACTTTACTGGCCTCGTCCGCCAGCGTATCTGTAGCTCTTTCGATGTTTTTGACTATTGATTGTGTAGTATATATACGGCGCTATAGAAATTAGCATATTAGATCTATTATTATTATAATCTAAATAAAACAAGTTATTAAAAATTTATATACATGTAGACGTATATTGATGTCAACGTGTATTTAACGTGCAACATTCATCATTCAAGAACCGGCATAGGAGGACAATTTCTCAATAATTACCGTTGCATATTCACTGGAAACAATAGTAAAGAAAGTAGACTACCAACTCTATGAACTGCAAATACGCGTCCTCCCATTACTTAGACTTTCAAAATCCACATTAGCAAATTGTTCTTGATGTAGTTCGAATAAAGCAGGTGATTAAAAATTTTGTTATAAATATTTTGACGTCAACGTGCATTAAAAGTGCAACATTCATATTCTAGAACTGGCATTAGGAGGACAATTTCACGATAATTACAATAACAAACAATAGCAAAGAAACTTGACTAATTACCAACTGCAAGTACACGTCCTCCAATAACGCAGACTTTGATATTTCACAATAGCAAATTGTTGCTGTAATTCAAATAAAATAGGTGATTAAAATGTTATATATGCATTCAACGTGCATCATTCTAGAACCGACATAGGAGGACAATTTCTCAATAATTACCGTTGCATATTCACTACAACTGCGTCTACAATACGCGTCCTCCCATGATGTTAGAATTTGGCAATTCACCTTAACATTGTTCTCCGTGAAAAACACAAAGCAAGTGAAAAAAATGTATATAAATGTTGTATTCATCATTCTATAACTGGCATTATGATCATAACCTGCTCGATAATTACCGTTGCATATTCACTCGGAAACAAACAAACTCGGAAAGAAGCTAGACTACCAAATCGATTAAGAACTGCAAATACGCGTCCTCCCAAGTGTTAGACTTTGACAATTCACAGTAGCAAATTGTTCTTGCTGTAGTTCGAAAGCAGGTGATTAATTTTATTGTTTGCATTAACGTGCAACATTCATAATTCCAGCACTGACATTAGGAGGACAATTTCTATATAACTACAATACTAGCAAACAATTAGAGGAAAGAAACTTGACTAATTGCAAGTACGCGTCCTCCCATTACTTAAACTGTGACAATTCACAAATAGCAAATTGTTCTGTGTGAAAAATAAAGCGATTAAAATGTATATAAATGTATTCACGTCAACGTGCATTCAACGTGCAACATTCATTCTAGAACTGGCATTAGGACGACACTTACTCGATAATTACAATGCAATAACAAACAATAGCATACAAACTTGACTAACTACGAAATGCAACTACGCGACTTAGACTTAGACATTTCAAAATAGCAACAAATAGTTTAGCTGAAAGAAAACTTAGACTGGGAAGTGGGAACCAGGTCGTCAACACGTTTTCACAAACAAAATATAGATGCATTGACAAATTACCAGTAGGCAATTACTAAATGATTGAATTCCACTGCTTTGCTGATTTTTATTTACTTTAGCAACTACTACATTTGTTTTCGGAACAACTGAATAATCTATTATTTATAATAATATATGCAAATTTTATATGATTTTTAAAGAGGAGTCATGAATGTGTGACGTTTGCTGTCATCATTTACTGCACAGAAACGTGTCATAAAGAACATAGTGGGCTACATATGCAGGCACATATATGAACGACTCGCGTCAACTAGGTTCAACACTGAGTTACACGTCCTGACATGAGTTTAACGTACCAGTACAAACTTGAGTTTCACGTCCTCCCATGAAAAAAACTTNGACAAAAATGACACACATGACAACATTCATGTAAGAAAAGATACAATTACCCTTACATAGATGTATTCAGCCACAACAGAAACGAATTTAACGAAACAAAATTGACTAAGTTCAAACATGAGCTACGCATCCTCCATCAAAGTTTGGCAACTACGAACACGAACACGAGAACAAAATAATTGAGCATCTCACGACGCAACGACAAAAATGCACTTATGGCTTTATGACTCGATATGTAGTATTGCACGAATGTGAGCAATTGTCAACACAATAAGCACCAAAAATTTCACCCTACCTCCCATGACTATGAGTTTATGAACAATAAAACAATAGCGCAAAAAATTTTACTTTAGCAACTACTACATTTTTTCGGAACAATTGAATAATTTATTATTTATAATAATATATGCAAATTTTATATGATTTTTAAAGAGGAGTCCTGAATTTGTGACGTTTGCTGTCATCATTTACTGCACAGAAACGTGTCATAAAGAACATAGTGGGCTACATATGCAGGCACATATATGAACGACTCGCGTCAACTAGGTTCAACACTCGAGTTACACGTCCTGATATGAGTTTAACGTACCAGTACAAACTAGAGTTTCACGTCCTCCCATGAAAAAAACTTTGACAAAAATGACACACATGACAACATTCATGCAAGAAAAGATACAATTACCCTTACATAGATGTATTCAGCCACAACAGAAACGAATTTAACGAAACAAAATTAACCAAGTTAAAACATGAGCTACGCATCCTCCATCAAAGTTTGGCAACTACGAACACGAGAACAAAATAATCGAGCATCTCACGACGCAACGACAAAAATGCACTTATGGCTTTATGACTCGATATGTAGTATTGCACGAATGTGAGCAATTGTCAACACAATAAGCACCAATAACACAGATATCAAACGACAAAGTAAAGTTCAAAATTTCACCCGTCCTCCCATGACTGTGAGTTTATGAACAATAGAACAATAGCACAAAAAATCAGCTTCTCAGGAAACAACGACCACCGTAATCTCAGTCAGCAATTGCACGATATGTAGTTGTGCACCGGTGCACGAATGTGAGCAATTGTCCGCCTATTTAGCACGAATAGCACAGACATTTAAACGACCAATTTAAAACACACACGCGTCCTCCCATGACTAAGAATGTNTGAAACGAACAATAGCACAAAAACCGAAAATGTAGCTTCACGGTTAACAACGAGTCAGCAACAGTCAATGTTTNATTGCANGATGAATGTGAGAAATTGTTAGCCTATTTAGCACCACANACATTNAACGACAAAGTCCAAACTTTTACCCGTCCTCCCATGACAGAATAAACAATAGCACGAAAACAGCTTTTCGGGAAACGATGACAATAATCTCAGTCTGCGAGCACTCGCGTCACTCTCAACTCGCGTCTCAGTCAGTTAATAGTGGATCTTTCCAGAGATGTAATTGTGCACCTGCGTGCGAATTTGAGCGATTGTACGCGTGCGCATTTTGGTTGCCAGCTCCCGGATTTCAGCGCCGGTTGGCATCGACTTGCTCTCAATGACTTCACTGAAAGCTTCGAACAGTGAAGCGGTCTCCTCCGGACTCCATCTACGACGTAACACAGGCCGCTTGATGTGTGCCGGTGCATCTTCGGGTTCCTCGGCTGTTTCCGGTTCGTCGGCTGCTTCGTCACTGTCGCTGACGATACGCTGACTGCAGACCTTGCTGCGATACTTCCGGCGTCGGCGTTTGGCAGGCGGTGTCGCGGGCGCTGGCATGTAGTCGTCGTCAGTGCTGTCTGCACCGGTGTTTGGCACAACACTAGGCGATGACGGCTTCCTGCTGCGATACCGACGGCGTGGTGGTGGCGACGGCGACGGTGGCGGCGCGCGCGGAGTCTCGACGTGTTCATCATCACCGCCGTCTCCAACCACACTCGGCGACGACGGCTTCGCGTTTCTGGATATCTTCCTGCGACATCGACTGCGTGGTGGTTGCGCGGGCGGCGTCTCGAGGTGTTCGTCGTCACTGCCGTTTCCAACAGTTCCGTCAGGAACGACACCCGGCGGCGACGGCTTCGTCTGCGGTTCGGCAGCTGCGAGCGGCGAGGCAGAAGGCTCGACGTCATCGGAGGACTCGACGCCGCCGTCTACAGTGGTGCCGTTCGATGTCTTTGCGGTTTTGCGTCTAGGCTGTGGCTCGACAGCTGCCAGCGGAGAGGCAGGCTCGACGTCTTCCGTCTTGCCATCACGCTGCTGCACTTCACGGGCTGAAACAAACATCGTTGCGACTGGCTATATTACATTGAAAATTAGCAGGTTACGTATAAATATGATTGCCATGATACTAGATTTGACCAGAGAAAGGAAAGAGGAGTCGATGCAGTTCATTTTATGCACANCTGATAGCGCGAGTTAAGCACAAATCAAAAAAAGAAAAAAAAGAAANAAGAAAAGAAAGCCTACCACGCGGTCTGGCGGGAGCGGGTGCCTCATCCGCATCGGAATCATCGTCCGTGCTTTCAATGTCAGGAAGTGCTGAAATCACGTAACATTATTATTATTTTTTGGAGAATTTTATTATTGTTATCACTATTACAATTTCTGTCAAAAAATCTGGTTCGCTCTATGAAATGCTAGCAATACAATGCTGAAATATCGTAACATTACAACGCAACATAAATAACGTAACTGTATTTTACAATTTGAAACAATGTTGTAAATTGCAGTGAGCACGTTAGATCTCTTGGTGATGATAATGATGATGACGACGACAATGATAGCCAACATAAAACATACCTTCTGCGTTGATGCTCTCCAAAGACTTGCCCTTGAACTCGTGAAGGCGGCCTTCCTCGAGAGCCAGCAACAATCGGGCAATCTGCATGAAACAACAGCAGCAACTTGAATTCTCATTGTTCACAGACAGAAACAACTTTTGCTGCCAAAAGCTCACGTGTGCCATGAAGGATATTAACAAAGAAATGGTGATAAAATTACAGGGAAAAGCAGTGCATACGTGTGTGTGCATGCCATTAAAGTACACCAGCAATGATAACCTTTGACAGCTGTACTGTCGAGTCTGTTAGACGATAGAATTCTTTGTGGGTCTTTGGATCATGGCCAAGATGCCGCGAGACATGACCCAGCTCATTCTCATTCATGTCCAAGATCTGCGAGATGCACATAGAAGGTCACATTACACCGTCAATGGCACGAAGAGGAAGCTATTTTCACAGCTGAAAATAGACAAATTGCTACAGTATGGCTAACTTGAGAAGATGATGGAATTAATTCCACACAAAGTCAAACAACACACAACCGATAAACTTCAATAACTAGGTACATCAGATTCTTATCGCAGATATAACAAAAACCGAAACCAGAATCGCTATATGGTAGGCATAGCGTCGGGCAGTAAAGTGGCAAAATGTGCTGAAATTTTACGAAGATGACCCAAAAATCGGCTGTCTAAATAAAGTACAGTGCAGCTTAGACACTAGGTGCTTAGTGTACTAACTTGGCAAATGGTGGCCATGTACGTCCGTAGGTGACGCGACGAAATGCGACCAGGATGCTCCAGTCCGACACACTTGTGTGCCAATTCTTGCATTTCTGTGTCTCCCCTCATCGAGCTGTCGGCATTCAATCGTGCGAAGACGAACACATTCGAATCCGATATGCCCACCGAGGAACGCTTGTCAATCAAGAGGTCAATGGCATCCGGAATGCCTGGAGGAAGCAGAATGTATGCGTCGACATTCTTGCGCGACTTGCCCGCCGAGACAACCATGTCCATACTGCAACATACCAAAATCACTACTCTAAAGTATCGCAACTATATCAAGCAAAAAACACATGCAAATTTGACAACAAGCAAGTTGCATGTTAAAATACGTTAAATGATTTTGGACTTGATATGCCCAGGAATGTATCCCAATACGCGTGTTGGTTGGCGAACAAAAACACAATGAAGAAGTCATAGTCCACACTCGACGCTAGCGAGTTGCTAGCGGCACATAAGCGCAAAAGAAACTATTTAGTACCAGCAACAAAGAACATGACCTTACCGTTTCATGAGAATGTCGTCCGCAGTGGATAGCGCCTTCAACATTTCAGAATTTTGTGCCGATGCCCATTTCGGTCTGTGCAGATATTCGTCAACTCTCAGTTCCCTGACTTCGTTCCTGCGGCGCCCGTTGAACAAAAGCAGCCGTACCATGGTGCACTTTGCCAGGAACACCCAATGTTCCGGCCGAACATGTTGTTGCAGAAGCTGCTTATATTCTTCGACGTTCGCTACCAAATAGTCCCGAAACTTCTTCAGATCCTCTGTAATCGGTACTGCCGGTAGCTTTTGACGACGTTCCTTATCCGCCCGAAACATTGCACTTTTGCACACGCGCTTGTTCCATTTGTTCCAGATACGCAGATGCGCCTACTGCATAGGTTTTTGATGTAAAAGAAGCTGCTTACTACAGACGGAAACACTACTGAACCAGCTCTGTGGTTCGTATGGAGAAAAATGATGAAAGTTTCGTGCGTGTTACTTGGGTGCAACTGCATAGGGCACCCTCGTCCTCCTATGTATATCAGTTTGTCACACGTGTAGCGTTTAGTTTAGTAGCAGTAATTGACCCGTGTCCACCCACACATACACACACGCATATAGTATATATATATATGTATTTCTATATAATTGACGTGAAAGAAAAAGAGGCTTGGTGAATATTTTCATCACCAGTTTCCCACCCACCGGTCACCGGTAGCGCTTACTAGTTTTCCAAGACTCCCCATGCGAGGACGTGAAAGAAATCATTTTACTGTCTTAAACAATGTACGTGTCCTCCCATGGATGAATAGGCAAATATCATTGCTTGTTAGTTTTCCAATACTGGCGTCCTCCCACGTCTACAGTTTCTGTAACGGGCATGCAAAGCTTTGCAGATATAAAACACTCAGGCCATCTGTGGAGGACACGGCACCGACAATTGACTGTCAAATACGCACACTGACACTGTGGTATATTCGTACGTGGAATACATATCCCCACCAACATGTGAGGACGTCAAAAAAGCATTTACTAAGCTTAGTCCAGAGATGTAAGTAATATACACATACACGTACCTCACTGCCAGGGCTGCATGAGTAGTCCACTATCTTCGTATGTACGGAATCTGGCAATTCCTGTGCACAACACAAGCGCAGTTCCACCAGTCTGCACTTTGCCAATGCATAAATATTATCACTAACTAATGACTACTCAATAAAAAAACGATCAATCACACAGCATTAATTTGGTTTCGCTTCAGTACAGTGCCAGCACTTATGTAGTCAACAGCATTAGTTCAATGACTTTCAAAGCTATGCACCCATTCTTCAGAGCCCAGGAAATATATATCTATTCTCATAAGTGCACACGCACGCATGCATGCGATGACATGGCCTAACCATAGGCCCGCCCCACGTGCGGTAGGCTCATAATTCAGTCACAAATTCACAACAGAAGTGTACCTGATGTATAACTTCAACGGTCTTCTCATCATCGGCAGCGGATACATCGTCAGCGACGGTTACTTCAGCAGGAGTGTCTTCTGCTGCAGGCGGACTCCCGACTGACTGCTCAGCGGCGGCGGTATCGACGTCTGCATTGTCGGCCGTGTTCACAGTGGCCAAGACACCAAGTTCGACAGCCACGTCGTGGACCAAACTACCAAGATCTGCTGCCAGAGCGTCACCGGTATCGTCAGCGACGGTTACATCAGTAGGAATTATTTCTNCTGCAGGCGGACTCGCGACTGACCGCTCAGCATTGTCAGCCTTGCNCACAGTGGCCAAGCCACCAAGTTGGACAGCCACGTCGTCGACCAAACTACCAAGCTCTGCTGCCAGAGCGTCACCGGTAACTTCCTCAGTCTTCTGATGATGTACGATACGGCAGACATTGCAATCAGCTACGTTGCCGTTGCAGTCGCGCGCACGCTGCGCAGTCTTCTCGTCATCGGCAGCGGATACATCGTCAGCATCGTCAGCGACGGTTACTTCAGTAGGAGTGTCTTCTGCTGCAGGCGGACTCCCGAGTGACCGCTCAGCGGCGGCGGTCTTGGCGTCTGCATTGTCGGCATTGCTCACAGAGGCCAAGCCACCAAGTTCTACAGCCACGTCGTCGTCCAATCCACCAAGCTGTGCTGCGAGAGCATCAACACCCGAATAATTTGCTGCTGTCGATGCGAATGCTTGGTGTCTGCGACTTCGTAAGTGCACAGCAGTATAGTAGAAGTAACAATCGCAGCATTCGCAGTACTGTTGACTCTGTTGAGGTTTCTTTCTGCGTACATTCGTGGATTGCTTTGGTGCGTCAAAAATAGCTGCTGATAAGTCGAATTCCGTCGTTGGCATATGTGGCAATTCCTTGAAGCTAGGCCGGAACTGTGAGGTGACATCCNCAACCTTTACAAACGGTGTGCGTAACGCAACCACCGTTCCCACCACAGACGCGATTCTTTTTGCAGGACGCTTAACTTTCACAGTATTCTGACGTGGTGCCTGCCGCCGCTGTGGTTCTTTTTGCACGGTCTTTGATGACAGTTTCCCAGGCGACGTAGAACACTCGGCAGTGGCATGATCTTCATCATCTGCGGTAGTCTTGGACAGTTCGTCACTCATGTCGGAGATTGCATCAGCGAATGCAGCTGAGATCATTGGATCGTGTTCGATATCGTCGTTGTCCGTACTGTCGAAGAGTGGATCGTCGTCCTTATTCCCGAGCGATACACAAGCGGCCACAGTAGCTGCAACATTATTGTCGTCGTCGTGCGTAGTCCTGGCTGATTCATCGGCAGCTGCAGTTGCAACGGCTGGATCACTATCGTCGTCCATACTCCAGACGG
>JGI24671J20093_10000257_pt1 | contig 8670 bp, 2 predicted proteins | sample OlaalgELextract1_2_FD_20093 | JGI IMG/M metagenome (IMG submission 20093)
ATTGTCATTACGCGTGCTTTCCACCGGAAATAAGGAAAATCATGAGTAAAAGTGGATCGTGGATAAATAATCATTTGTTTACTTACACGCCCTATAAACTGTTACTTACCACAGCCACACCTGAGTCTGATAGCACGTATATTTCTAACTCCCTGCAGCGCATCATCTGCTCCGGTCGAAAGCTTGTTCATTTCTGGACTATTAACAAGAACTCAGCTAGTGCTGAGGTGGCCGACCGTACGAGAGCAGTGTAGTGGTAGTTAATTTGATGGTGGCTGTTTTTGTTGCAGAAAGTTATTTGAGAAAAGGAGTGGAAGAAAGATGATGTTGATGAGATAAAGTGTAGGAAATGAAAATAACTAACGTGTCTTGAATGTAGTCTAAATAATTGATTTTTCAGTGGTGTTATCAGGATGGAAATTGATCTAGCAACACTGCTGAGTCTACATAAAACTTGATGTCTTCTGAATTATGTAGTTGATTAAGACAGATGAAAGCCAGTGTACTTGGCAGGCTAATATATTTAACATTACAGCACTGTGCCAAGTACACTAATCGTCCAGCTGGTGATATTTGTGTCTGTAGGAGTCTTTGCTTGACTTGTTCTAAACATTAAAAAATATTACGGTGTAAACAATGCAAACCGATGTTGTTAAGTGTTACTGATAACTGAACTCATAATGGGAATAACAGCTGAGCATGCGCAAATATGAACAAGCAGACAATCCCAACGGTTTTGACTAAGTACCACAAATTGTAAATTGCTTCACAGTAGAACAAATGGCGGAGTTTACAGGTGAATCTTGCTGAAATTATGCTACAAGGACTAGCTGAATAACTCGTTTATCTAGCCCTTAATTGTGTTTGGGACAACCAGACTGGCAGATACAGGGCAGGGTAGGGTGTGCTAAAATAATCTCGATCACCCAAACTGTTTCACGAGGGTACACCAACGTTGGAGACAGACAGACGGAATTCCTTTGGAATAGGCCTGACCTGTGATCAAACAAAAACCAAAAAATGACTACGATGATGATAGTGATGATGAAAATTTTGAAAGTTTTTAGATGTATGGAATCGAAAGTGAAATGTATATGAACTAATCGCTGCACATGGTTTTGTCTCAGATATTGTGCTTCATTGAAGAAGTACAACATCGTCAAGTACTCACGACCCTCACCACGTGACGGTGTGCAGCATGAGGGTCTCTGAATGACTTATGACTGTATGACTTCATGATAACTGTATACTACAGTAACTTTAGAGTTAATAGAACTGTGCAAAACATTGAAATGACATTAAACTACAAGACGGAAAACAACAACCAATGGTTTGTGGTCGGTGTAATATGTCTCTAGACTAAAGTGTTCTACAAGATTAGCTGGTAGATCTGTGTAGACGTGATCAATGGTTGATCCATAGTCAGTTGTTGGTTCACTGACTAACTGTCTGAATCCTGGCAAGATACGAGTCATAGTGACTTTTGTAGACTCATCATACCAGTCAAGGTTGAAATCGCCCATGATCACAGTGTAGTGTTCAACTGACATATCATCCGTCTGAATGGTAGTCAGTTCATCCAACATATGTGACATTGCTCTTTGGAAGTGAGAAATGTTTGAATTAGGACGTCTGTATACACAGACCAGGTTGACTAGAAGACGTTGATGCACAGCAACAGGCATGAATACACATTCACCTGTGCCATGTGAACTCTCTGCAGCCAGCGAAAATGGCTGAACTGAATGAATTAAAGGAACTTTAGAATAAACTGCAAGACCATAGTGTGATCTCTGATTAGTACGCGAGTACCCAGGGAATGCCACACAATGGAAGTTATCAAGCTGATAGACGTCTGGACTATCCTGTGCTGCCATGCGTGTTTCACAATACATGTGAACATCACATGCCAGCAGACTGTGATCACTTCTGATGCAGTGAATGTGCTTGTGAAGTGATCTGACGTTAAGAAAAGCGACTTGATAGCACAGTTCACTGTGCAGATATGGTAAATACAGCGATTGAGACATCTGACGGTCTGTACGCAGTACTGACATTTCCTGTATGACGTTCTGATCAATGTGAATCTTGTCTTCACACAAGTTTAAGACGTGAAGACCATCTAGTGACTTGACTCGACTCAGACCCACATAATGAGTGTGTGCATCTCGACGTGAAGTTTTGAAATCTACAACCACCTCTGTCAGAGTATCACCCTGACATCGATGTATTGTCTTTGCCGATGACTGTCTCAGTGGAAACTGCTTGCGCAGTACCTGATTAGTCTGACTTCTACCAACCTGGAACTGTCGTGTGAGTGGGTGAATTGGTGTCCAACCGGCATCAACATCACGACTGTACAATGACTTGTTGTCGATCCTTGTCTGTTTGCCAACAATGACCTCATCAAACTGCATCCATATAAATCCGGATGCTGACTGATTGTCTGATGTCAGCTGAATTTTTTTCACGATACCACCAGCCCCATTTGCCAGGCCATCATTGACATTAACATTGAGTGATATTTCATATCGACATCCGACTGCAACATTCAGCGTGGCTGGAAGTTGCATAGTCTTACGTGCATCGTCTGGAATCATATCCAGTACATGTTGTGACATATCATCTGACATTCCACCGATGACAGAGTCAATGGAATGAATGGTGACTTTATGTAATGTGCACTTATTGTACACCTGTACATTGTACGTATCGACTTGAGAGTTCGTTTTGAAAAGATGCTGAGCTGAGGACGGATATTTCTCTATGTCGGCTGAAATCAGCCGTGACTGTAAGACGTGTAGATCATCTTGAGTGTGTCTGCCTTCACGGAGTCTGTTTAGAAGCTCGGCAAACGGAAGGCAGTCTTGTTGACGCATGATTTGTGTCAGTTCAAACATTGTGAAGTTTTCTCTCCACAAGTTTGGTGCTAACACATTATAGTCATTGACTATTGAAACTGTATGACTTAAGTCCGTAAAAATGAAGCCATCCATTACTGGTGGCAACTGAAAGAAATCGCCAAAGGCAATGACAGATGCACCGCCAAATGGCTGGTTCGAATTACTGACTTCTTGTAGTCTCTGATTGACGAACGAAAATAGTCTGTGACCAACCATTGAAATTTCATCAATGAGCCACAGCTTGATGTGACCAATCTGCGTACGAAGTGTGTTCAGTGACTCGTGATCGAGTCTGCGATACTGAAATGACTGATTGGCAGGAACATGAAGTACACTATGTATAGTTGCTCCACCGACAAGAAATGCTGCTTTTCCTGTCGGAGCAAGAGTCATTGACCAGTGCTGACTGAAATCAACGCCTGACTTGCTTCTGTAATATCGCTCTGCTGATTCACGCAAAGCTTTCAGTACATGACTTTTTCCGGTTCCTGCCCCACCGGACAGAAATCTGAAAGTAGGCTGATTGGACGTTTTCAGATGGTGCATTGTGTCGGTTACAAACTCCATCTGTTGTCGATTAAGTGACTTCATAAGCGTTTGATAGTCATCATCTGACATGTCGTATCGACACGCGTTTGTGTCTGAGGCTTCAACGCGTCCTAGGCCCAGGTCTCTTGCTAAGTCGAAGTCTGGACTCTGACCATGAAGTTCTGGATGAATAAGTGCTTGACTGACGGTCTGAGACACACCTGCATCTCGGGAAGTTCTGTCAGCGAGCTGAATTCCAGGGGCCATTAGGTCCCACTGTTCCTCAAGATCACCTCTGGCTAGGGTATCTTGAGCCTGAAAGACTTCGTTCGCAAACGGTTCATAGACGGCCATCTTTTCAGACAGCTGCTGTCTGACTGACTCGAAGTGTTGAACGTATGTCTGAAAGCCACCGATGAGATCAGCCTGCTCATTCCTCCAGTGAGTATAGAGCATTAGCTTCTCTCGCGCGGACTTTTCTGGATCAGACAGGTGGTTGAACCGCACTGATCGAATGACTCTTGGAACTTTTCTGCACTTCGGTACAGACTGACGTGAAGTTAACTGTTCGTCAACATCTGGTTGAATTTCGTCATCTGTATTAGATTCGTCCACCAAAGTAGATGAACCGTCATACAGTGCGACATAGTCTGCAAGACACGTGTTTTCCAACTTCGATGATCGGTTGACGTATCTCGTGATCAAATTACCTTCAGCCACTTCGGCATTATCAGGTAATTTGTCGATGTTTGACTTCAGTAAATACACACGTTCCTCTGGCGGACTCGTGTTGATGAACACAACCTGACGTGAAGAACGTTTAAGAGGCATCTGCAGTAAAAGGTAGATAGCCTCTTGAGCTGAAATTTCGACATTGTTCAGAAACTTGTTGCCAATGATTCTGACTTGCTGCTTCAGAGTTGCACTGCCATGTCTTGCCTCTTCACACGCTGTGCGGAGAAGCTCGCTCATGCCACGTGCACTCTTGGCAATGTATGACGTGATGTATGATGCGCATGCATAGACATCGAGAATAAACTGTATGTCCATGTTTGCACGCCAAGCCTGTAGACATTGTACATTATAGTTGTTGACTCGCATGTCTTCTGGTTGACGTTTTATAAACGTGGTGGCTGTTTTCAGACTTGATCTGATAGCTAATATGTAGCTATCATAATCAAGACTGACAAGTGTCAGAAACTGTTCCATTGACATCTGTTCCTGACCGAGTTTGATTGACGAGAGCACTGAATTGACTTTGACGAGATTCTGAGCATGACGTTCTTTCTCAGTTTCACTAGAACTGAGTGGTTCTAGTATCTGTGTGCTCTTCATAGGATGTTTTGGAAAACCGAAGCGACAGATGTTGGTTTTCCTGAAGCGCTTCTTGCAAGTTCTCCTGTGCTTGTGCACTTGGAGCTCAACCAGACTGTCAAGCGTCTGATCGTTCCAAGAGCGCTGACATGACAGAACTTTATCAATATACTGTACGACGTCATTAGTACTGTCAGTACCGTATCGAGGCACATCAGAAATCCACAACAAACAGTGCATGTGTGGACTTCCTCTGTGTTGAAACTCAATGCGGTACCAGAAGTCTTTGAGTTTCCCCAAAGGACTGACTGATGACTTCAAGAAACGGTTGAAAAACTGATGAATGCTGTAGTCAAAATGACGAGCACAAGTGACCGGGTCAGTGCTTATTAGACGGCATTTATCTGACCAGGTCATCTGACTGACTTCTTCATCTGTTAGAGTGACGTGATCGACAACTTCTGACAGAATTCTGAGTAAGTGAAACCACCTGGTTTCAGCTGCACTCAATGTGACAAACAATGTGGCTGCACCTAGCTGACGTATCATGGCATACAGGTCTTTCTGTGCCTTCTCCCAGTAGGGAGGAGATCCACGGATCTCTTTCAGCACCCTGTAGCCATCATCAAATTTGACGAGTTTGTCGAGAACATCAGAACCTCTGAGCTGTCCAGCTGTGTAGACGTGACCACCGGTTTTGTGCTTGCGCACAGCAACACTGACTTTGCTCGTGATGTTGTGCATCTGAGAACGTTTGACTTTGTAAAAAATGTTTTCAATGCATGACGCAACGCGCCTGTCGCTGCGTCTAAGCTCTGACTTAACAATATCTGAGTAATGAACTTTCACTGGGTGACTTTCTGGTCTCGAAGATCCCCAGAAGATATTCGGATACGAGAGTTCCTCTGAGAACTGATCGACAAAAATACTGACTGGTCTGTTTCCTTCGGCAGGTGAAAAGCTGAACACTTTGTCACACTGCCCGCTGTCTATAACACCGTAAACTGCCTGACGTTCGTTAGCCTCGACAAAATCTGGTGACGTGAACATTGTGTCACAAACACCAGCTGTTTCGACTTCACTGGGATCAGATTCGTCCCAGTCATCAACATCAACAGTGCTGGCTGATGATGCCAATTCGTTTGACACATTTGTATCTGGTTCGCGATCAGATACTCTATCAGACACTGTTTGTGATGGGTCAGTGTCCATCACAAGAGTGTTATCTGTTTCAATTGACTGGACTGACATACTGTAACTTGTTGAAAAACATACACCTTCTTTGCGAAATAAATCGCCATTCTGTACGAGATACTCACCAACTTGACGTACACATTCTGGTCGAATGTTAGCTGTTAGAAATGCGTGCTGATATTGCGATCGTCTTTTCAGTTTGACCGCAATAGTCTGAAGTTGTGACTCTGTCCGTGGCAACGTGTTCACGGATGTGTTGACATCAGCCGGTACACAAACAATGTTTCCATGAATGCGTACCTGGTTGCCAACTCTAGACTGATGTAACTGCATGAATGACAATCTCGGTGATAGCATGCGCCATTCTGCCATGTTCAGTTCTGGCAGATCTGGAGGAATAACCGGAAACTGAAGGTTGTTTCGAATAGCACATGGTGGCATTCGATTCTGACGTAGGTACCGCCTGCAGGTGTTGCAGACATATTCGACGCCATCTTGACTGACTTTGCCAAGCAAGACTGACTGAATGATTGACGTATTTACTGATCGAAGATCAGCAGCTTTTTTAACACTGTGTTGATACAGAAGCTGGTCACATGAAGAACAAATGAACGTTGCTCCTGCCGATACAATGTCGTGAAATGTAGTGATAAGTTCGACAACGGTAGAGCAGTCACGTGCCGCTGTTTTACTGGCAGTGTTAACTGCTTGCTCTTGTTGTCTGACTTTCGAATCTTCACGGCGCAACTGACGGCTGGCAGTGTTGCGAGACTGCTCTTTTTTTCGGACTTCCTATCAGGCTAGCCTACCACTAAAAACGTTGCCCATGTAGCCTAGGCTATTATAACAAAACAACATTTATCACATCAATTCCAAATTGTTGGGCCTGAATGATCATTTTCTGAACCAACCTCCGATGTCTCTGATGGTGTTTCAACTCTTTCTGATGTCGCACTTGGTGCATATGCTGAGTCCGGTATGATGTCGCGATTCAGTGGGAATATGCCCGTTGCCCTGAACCCTGACTGTGCTATTTCCACTGAACAAGACTTTGTCCAAGCAGGCGTGAAAACAGCAAAGAAACCAGGTTTTCCAAGGTTCCTTCCACCTGTTCTTTTGACGGCTTCTATGCCTTCATTGGTCCAGTTGTTTTTCAAACTTTTGAAAAATGATTTATCTGCTGGTTGTAAACTGTGGGTTGTGTGTGCAGGGAACATGAACGGATATACATTGTTAGATTTCATAAGGTCTATGAAATCCAGGTTGTACACATGACTACTGTGCCCGTCAAGGAACAGTATATGAGGACGATTGTCAGGTCTTGGTAACTGCAATACAAAGCTCTTGGCCCACTCGAAGAAAATGTCCTTTGTTATCCATCCGTTGTCACTGACTTTGATCATAGAACCCGGTGGAGACCCAACTACCCAGTCGGCCTTCAAACGTTTGGCTTTAAAGATGACAGTTGGTGGACAGAAGTTGCCAGTTGCATTAAAACATGCTATCACAGTGGTTGTCTCTCCTTTCTCGTTGGCCGTTAACTGATAGCATGGCTGACCTCTTTCTCCTGTAACACGCCCCTGAACCAAATGTTCTTGTAGGCCGGTTTCATCACAATTCCACATATTACAAAGAACATCACGAATGTTTAGCTCACTCAGTAGTTCTTCCAGACCATAAAACCACTTTGAAATCACAGTTCTATTCATACCGGCTGCTCTGCCTAGTGACAATGCTTCAGGTTTTCGCAGTGATAGGTGTTGNCTCTCGATGAAATTATTGAACCAGTAGTGACCAGCTTTCCCTTTTTTGGTGCTGAAACCTGATTTACCCTTCTTCTCTGCATACTGAAATGCCAGACTTTTCACCTTGCCAGCTGTAAGCGGGAAACCTCGCTGTGCCAGTGTTTTTAGCAAGTTCCCGAACTCCTGCTCTTCTTCCGAACTAAATATGCACTTACGTCCTGAGGCATGGTCCGTGCCTTGAACAAGTCCCTTTACTCGACGCTGTAACGTCGATTTAGGTACGTTCCACGCCCGTGCGATATGTCTTAACCCCAGGGCACCTTTCTGAAACTCCTGTACAGCCATTTTCATTCGCTGCGCACTCCACTTATTTATCTTCTGACCTTTGTTATGTAACACTGGTATGCTTCTTCTCCTGACATTTTGATGATTTTTCCTGTCTTTTTTCTTGGACTTGGCCATCTACAAATCAAAACACTAAACTGCAACCATGAGTCATCACTTGCTACGGCCTAGAGGTTAATGTAAGCATCAAACTTATAAATCAGCAAACTACTGCAGTTTAGAAATATCGTTCAGGTAAAGTGGGACAGTGTCCCGGTTTAACTGACAACTGCTGTCCCACTTTACCTGATACGTTCAGATAAACCGGGACAGTGTACTTTGCATATGGCAGCCACCAGAATACGCGCTTTATCGCTGAAGGCGGTATACCAAGGGCAACAACTAAACGATACCTAAATATTCATAGCTCACTTAGCACATGATTTACAAACTTCCTTTTGCGATAATACTAACAAATTTTTTTATCTGTTATCTTTATTTAAAAGCAAAAGGGCCAAAAAGGCCACTTACAATGCAGTATACATATAAAATTATACAAACAATACATAAAAATACAACCAGTAGCAAGGCAGTTATAACAAATGGAGCAACGTTAAATAATCAAACTGGCAAATGTTTCGTTGATTAGTTAGAAAAAGTAA
>JGI24671J20093_10000260_pt1 | contig 8537 bp, 3 predicted proteins | sample OlaalgELextract1_2_FD_20093 | JGI IMG/M metagenome (IMG submission 20093)
CCACCAGATGGGTACGCCCACCTCGGCCAATTCGGGCGAATACCCCTCACCGGGGGACTTACTTGTTGAATTGGATCTTGACCCCCCGCGCGCAACAATGGTGTCAGAAGTGGGATCTGCGTCCGTTTTCTCCCAGGAACAAGTTGAATGTGAAATAATGGAAGATAATCTCTTTGGGCGAGAGCAAAGTCGCACGGCGGCTAGGATTGAGGGGATTGCCAGTGCGGGTCCTGGTGTACCGCACGCGGGGGCATTGTGGAGCAATAGCCCCTCCCCAGTTGTGCTGTTTCAGGGCAGTCGATCCGTACCCAAACACGGAAACTTCCATGCAACTGACAATGCGGCTGCACCTGATCACAGGCCCAGACAGTATGATAATTTGATCCGCCCGTGTGCGAATCCACCTGTTGTTAGCAACGACTCGTTAGAAGGCGTTAAACCGTCGGCACGAGAGGCTCAGTTCGCGGTACTGGTTGAAAACATGGCACACCAGTTGCACACTCTCGGCTACGATTGGGATGATGTTCGTAGCTATCGTAAGGCACCGACAGCGTCAAAGTTACGGACTCCACTAGAGACCGACGTTGGCCCGGTTGCTTCACCAAACGTAGGAGCTAGGTATAGTTCTGATACACAGAAAGATGTCCCGGGTCACCTTCTTCACCAGGCTGTTATGCAGCCATCGCATGTCGAACAGATTCGTGTCAGGGAGATAGAGGAATCTGGTCCTGCGGTTGATTACCGGCAGCCTCCACAGACACAGTATGAAGCGAGTTATCTCTGTACGAAAAGAACAGCCGACCCCGTTGTACAGCAGTGTGAAGAACACAAACCTGCGACAGTTAAGCCTACAGTCGCCATGGGGTCAGTGCACACTGCAAAGAAACAAATCATGAAGCCGCAGACGTTTGACGGCAAAGAACCCGTCCATTCCTTTTTGGCCCATTTTGAAGTGTGTGCCAAATTCAACAGTTGGTCCGAGGACGAGAAAGTGTCGTGGCTTCAGTGGTCTCTTAAAGGGAGAGCCCAACAACTATTGTGGGACCTGTCTCCTAGCCAGCTGACTAGCTATAGCGACCTTTCGCGAAATTTAAAGCAGCGATTCGGATCAGAGAACCAGTGCGAGGTCTACAAACTGGAACTACGCAATCGGCGGCGAGGCCCGCGCGAAAGCTTGAGTGAGCTTATGCAGGACATAAGACGTCTTATGGTGCTGGCTCATTCTGCTCAAACGTCAGAAATGTGGGAATCGGTGGCTATAAATGCCTTTCTCGAAGCCTTGGATGATCCCGACCTAGCGTTGGAGGTCAGGAAGCGAGGCCCAAGTACACTTGATGGGGCATATAAAGACGCCTTGCTGTTGGAAGGATTTGTTAAAACGTGCGTGAAGGGTGACCACGTAAAAGGCAAAGGTCACGTCCGCTTTACCATGGACAAAAATGCAGATCTGCACCGTGAGGTGGAAGAATTACGCGGTCAGTTGAAGCTGCAAGAAAACAATCACAAGCAGCAGTTAGAAAAACAGGGCAAAATGCTTCAGCAGTTACAGCAACAGAACCGGAATACAACATCTAACAATGAAAGTAGCCATACAAGTTACCATCAGAATCAAAGGCAAAACGCAAAGCAGAGGCCTAGTCGCGCAAGTGGTCAGGTTATTTGTTATGCTTGCGCTCAACCCGGTCATGTACAGCGTAACTGCCCCTATCAGAACCAGCAGGCGGGATTTCATTCCCATGCGACGGCAATTGCCTGTCAGAACTGTGGTGATCCCGGTCATGTTTCGGCCAACTGCACCAGAGGACCGACACATTCTTTACATGGAAATGGGTGTCCTCCAGTTGCTCAGAGGTCCACTAACCGCCATATCTCAGGATCAAAATCAGCCTACCTTCCAGCCATGATTTTTGGACGTAAGCGATGGTGCCTATTAGACACTGGAAGTGAGGTCTCCGTTATTCCTGCTCGTTATGTACCTTCTAATGCTGTAAAGCCATCTACGCGTATCTTGAATGCGGCAAATGGAACAAGCATACCGGTTTCAGGGGAAACCAATTTGATGTTGGAGTTGGGAGATCAGTGTCTTGACGTACCGTGTTTAGTGTCTGAACACGTGGATGAAATCCTTTTGGGATTAACCTTTCTCGAGGAGAATCGATGTGTGTGGCATTTCGGAGATCGTTCAATACAGATTGGTGGCTGCGAATATTCTTTGTTTTCTCACAAAGTGACTTGGAGCGTAAGACGTGTCACGCTGCAAGATGACACTACGGTCGCTCCACGGTGCCAGCAAACTGTGATGGCACAGACGGTTTATCGCACGTTAGCATCTTCAACAAGCGAGTGGGCTACCAAGCCATTCGAAGTGGCACCCGGAGTAAGGTTGGCCCGCACAATGGTTGCCGACAGTCCCAGCAATGTACGAATGCAGGTGGTCAATACCAATGATGAAGAGGTGCGGCTGCCAAAGGGTTTGTCTTTGGGTAACCTGGAAGAAGTAGTACACATCGACGCGAAAGAAGATAATGGAGAACAAGATGGTGACTACTCGCATATTGACAGCCTGATTAGTGGCACTGATGAGTCACTGCCTACTGAACAGAGGGGTGCCCTCGAACAGTTGCTTATCAAATACAGCAATGTTTTCTCGAAAGGCGACCATGACTTGGGCTGTGCTACTGCGGTGAAACACCGGATTGACACCGGCAGCAGCCGTCCGATTCGACAGTCATTACGACGCCAGCCACCGCACTATGTGGCGGAAATTGACCGACAGTTAGAGGAATGGCAGAGCGAAGGTAAAATCAGTCCGTCACAATCCGAGTGGGCTTCCAATATTGTTATTGTGAGAAAGAAGGACGGAAGTCTTAGATTCTGCGTAGACTACCGTCAGCTTAACGAAAGGACAGTCAAGGACAGTTATCCTCTGCCGCGCATCGACGACTGCCTAGATTGTCTGGGTGGCGCTAATTGGTTTTCGACCATGGACCTTCGTAGCGGGTATCATCAAGTCGCTATGGACGAACGCGATAAGGATAAAACAACCTTTGTTACCCGGAGGGGGACCTTCTGCTTTAACGTCATGCCGTTCGGATTATGCAACGCCCCCGCTACGTTCCAGCGACTAATGGATTGCACGATGAGAGGCTTAAATTACGAGGTATGTCTGATTTACCTCGATGATATCATTGTGTTTTCTCCTGATGTGGCAACCCACCTTGAGCGACTAGAAGTGGTTCTGGCTTGTTTGAGGAGAGCAAATCTGAAGCTAAAACCGAACAAGTGTTCGTTTCTGCACCGAAGTGTTGATTTCTTGGGATACAAGGTGTCGGGACGCGGCATCGAAACAGATGAAAGGAAGATTGATGCTGTCATCCGTTGGCCCGTCCCGACTAAACTTCGAGAAGTGCGAGGTTTTCTTGGACTGTGCGGGTATTACCGCCGGTTTGTTCACAATTTCTCGGAAGTGGCTGCGCCACTGCACGCCCTGACCAAGAAAAATGTCCCATTTCGATGGACACAGGCATGCCAGACCGCCTTCGAGACACTAAAAGACCAGTTAACGACTGCTCCTATTCTGGTCCTACCGCGCGACGAAGGAGAATATATCCTGGACACGGATGCTTCAGATCATGGTATCGGGGCTGTGCTATCGCAAGTTCATGATGGTGAAGAGAAGGTCGTTAGCTATGCCAGTCGGTTGTATTCAGCAGCAGAGCAGCACTACTGTGTCACTCGAAAGGAGTTACTAGCAGTAGTGTTCTTCATGAAGCAATTCCGCCAATACTTGCTTGGACGGCCGTTCCGTGTGAGAACCGATCATGCTGCATTACAGTGGCTCAGAAGGACTCCTGAGCCAATTGGCCAGCAAAGCCGATGGCTTGAGGTGCTCGAAGAATTCACATTCCAGGTGGAGCATCGCCCTGGACGTAAGCATGAGAACGCCGATGCCTTGTCACGCCGCCCTTGTCGTCAGTGCGGTCTCTGCGCTCCACAGACATCAGTGACGGAAGCAGTGGGCGTTCGCGCATTACAACTCGACCACCATGATACAGTAGTCTGGTCGACAGAGGCAATAAAATGTGCGCAAGAGAGGGATCCCGACATTGGGCCCCTGTACAAGGCACTGACTAATAACGAGGAAAAGCCACTTTGGGACACCGTACTGGGTGCCAGTCAAGAGACGAAGGCGTACTGGACGCAATGGAATNTGATGACATGTGTGGACGGAGTCATCTACAGGCGCTACAGTTCTCCGCAACCACCTGCCGAAACGCTACAAATGTTGGCTCCTTCCGTCTACCGACAGGAAATAATGCAGCAAGCCCATAAAGGATTTACAGGAGGCCATATGGGCGAGCGTCGCACTCTGCAGCAGGTTCGACGTCGCGCGTACTGGATCGGATGGGCTGCAGACACGCGGCGCTTCTGTCGCCGATGTCCCGAATGTTGCAGCTACAAACGTGGTGCTGCCCCGAGAAAAGGGCAGCTGCAGAAAATGACAGTTGGGATGCCATGAGAACGATTAGGGGTCGACATCACGGGGCCCCATCCCAAGTCTCGTAACGGGTACATATACATGTTGACTGTCACAGACTACTTTACGAAATGGGCCGACGCATTTCCGATCCGGAACCAAGAGGCAACAACTGTCGCAAAAGTGCTAGTTGACCGGGTTTTCTCCTACATGGGTATGCCCGTTCAAATCCTGACGGACCGAGGGTCTAACTTTGAAAGTCAGCTGTTCGGAGAGCTGCTTAGACGCCTCCACATTGACCGTGTCAGAACAACGGCTTATAAGCCGTCAACCAACGGCCAGGTAGAGCGGTTTCACCGCACCCTCAATTCCATTCTTGGTAAAGTCGTGTCTGAAAATCAACGAGATTGGGACACTCATATACCATATGCTGTGGCTGCATACCGAGCTACCATACACGAGAGCACTGGGTACTCTCCCAACTTCCTCATGTTTGGCCACGAGGTCCGTGCCCCGCTCGACGTAGTTATGGGTCTTCCGGTGCATGGTAACGCATCCGGAATCGCCGTTGACGATTTCGTCCAAACTAAGGTCGACCGAATGCGCGCCGCATATCGTTCCGTGAGGGATAATCTGCAGAAGGCCGCGGAACGACAAAAGCAGTACTACGACCTGCGGGTCAAACCCGCCTCACATGCACCAGGTGACCTAGTCTGGCTGTGGAACGCCAGACGAAAACAGGGGAGAACACCAAAATGGCAGCGCTGCTACACGGGACCTTACAAAGTGGTGGAACAAATAGGCCCCGTAAATTATCGTATACAACGATCGGCTAGGTCGAAGTCGTTTGTCGTGCATGTCGACAAACTTCAGCCGTACTTGAATGACGCACAAACGACCGAACCGAACCCTGGTGATGGGGAACAAACGGCTGAGTTGTCCGACGATGTCAGTTTGGGGGCTCGTCCGGTTGAATTTGAGAGCCGGCCACAGCGACAGCGAAGGCCTCCTGTCCGTTATCGGCAGTAACGACACCGCGGCCACTAGTTGTAGATATGTACAGTTCTGTGTTTTATGTTTTTGGGTGCGATCCTCATCTTTAATCGTGTGGTTTTTGTGGTATGCAGCGTTCTCGTCATGGAGAGGCCCATATTTCAGTGCTCCGTCTGCCCTGAGCAGAGAGGATCGCGACGGGCATTGGGTCGACATATGATTTGGCACCACCGGACTGCCGGGAGCGTTCCTGCTCCGGACGGAGTGTGTTCCAGTGTACGACGCGTGATCTTGCGGGATGCCGCGTCGTCTGCTGCCGTCGGGGGTCCGGCCGTGTTGTCCAGGGACTGCGTTCCCCGGGCATCACGCGATCCGAGAGTGGCGTCGGGACTGCCGAAACCGCCGTCGACGCCAGGTGTCCACGTCGACCAAGTGCAGGCCGACCGAAAACAGGTTGACGTGGCCGTTGGTAGGCTGAAACGTCGACATGAGCGTGATCGTACGACGTTGTCGCTACCAACGGCCGAACTCGCCACTTGGCTTGGAGCAACGGCGCCCGACCTACCACTGCTTACATGCGTCGGCATCGTGGTGGCGGCCAAACATTTCGCCGGAACGCAAAGCCCGCGGCGAGGGATTGCTGAGCAGGCGGCAGTGGGACGACCAGCACCTCATGAGCCGCAAGAATTATCCAAAGACATGATACGGCGGCGCCTGTTCTCGGCGGAGCATACGGGGCCAGGGCCTACTGAAGTCGCCACAACTTCTGATACCGTCGCCCCCGGCTCTGCCTGCGATTATTCAGAGCCACCCACAAGCGACGATGAGTGGCGCGCTGATATCTGGCGTTGCTACGGCAGTAGGGAAGTGCTGCCTCCGTCGCCCTTCGGGTGTCAGCAGTCGCCGTCTCTGGCGTTTACGGGAGACGCTGCACCGGCAAGCTCGCCAGTAGCGGGATGGTCGGAGTCCAGCGACGACGAGCCTTGGGGACCGGACTCCCCGGAACAGCCCCTCGAGCTCGACAGCCATCCGGAATGCCTGCCACACTGGCCACTGTTCCGGAGTCTCTCCGGTGGCTTCCTGAAGAGGGGCGGCAATGACTGGAGAGAGGAGGTGCGACGCTGGCAGAACGAAAGGACAGTAGCTACCACCCGCCGGAAGCCTCGTAGACGGCACCCGTTGCGATCACGACGTGGGAGCAGGGNCGCGTTACGCCGCCGCCNTCGCCGCGATACCTCCGGTGCAGGTGCAGTGGATGGAGGCGGCAGCTGTTGCCAAGCCAATAGCACCTGGAGACGTCGTGCTNCCCTCACCACCGGAGGCCGCCGCTGGACTACGTCGTATCCGCCGTGTGCTCCTCCATCGAGCCAACCTGCCACTGGGATGCCGCCTCCGAAAAAGGAAAAGGTCAGCTCCTCCGTCGGCCCAAGAAGCCATCGACATTGACATCACTGCTCCGCAAGACTCCATCTGACTGCTCTTGTTGACGTGCTGCCGACGACGGATTGCTCTGTGCTGTTTGACTTTCTATTATAATTGTGTTCTAGTTTATATTCATGTGTTTTAACTGTGTAACATTGCATTTTGTTTGTTTTGTTCTTGTGTGCTGTTGTGTTGCAGGTTACCGAAGCTGTTGGGAGACTGCTTTATGAACTGTTTGCTGTACATAGACATCTAGATATTATTGTTTGCTTACCGAAGTACTTGTGTTTTAATGTTGTTGCTTTGCAGTATTATGTAGATCACCGTGGATACTTTGGTTCCCTCCCATCAATGAGAGTATTATTTTCTTTAGAATCGACGTTGTCGATTAAGATGGTGGAGGAGGGTGTCGCGATTGTGCGACTTAGAACTGTTAATATTGTTTAGGTAGGACTACTTTTATTCATATTTCTTTTTCTTTGGTTCTTGTGTTGTGTCCTTGTACAGACGCCTATATGTCCGTATATCTGCATCTGAGCGGTCACTCGGGTCGGCGTCCGTTGAACAGAGCTGGCCGTCTCTTGGTGTAGAGTTACGCAGACACCGGGATGCCAGTGGTCACTGCAGCAGTAGTAGCGGTGGAGGCGGCTGCTGATGCTGGCACCGCAGCACGGGCTGCAGTGCATGCATGTCGTGCGTAGTGTTATTTTAGGCGGGGCAGGCAAATAGGCTGTAGCAGCATAGTACAGCATGCGCGAGCGGTCTGAAATAACACCACATACCTTTTCAAGATTCGCGCGCTTTCCCTGCTAGGCTCGTTGTTACGAGCGCGTGTGGTCAGTCTGCGAGTAGCCGAGCTGAGAGACAGACGTGTGGCGAAGTTGCTAACGGTCGTGGGACACGCACGTGCTGTATGTATATATGTGTTGTAAATAAATATAAGTGTATTTGTCGCCGTATGACGTGTGTGGTGGTATGACTAGCCAGCAGAGTGCCTACCGTGTCTTCTGCCAGGCGCGGCACTTGATGTGTGCACTGGTGGTAGATTAACGGAGCTTCTGCTGGGTAGTCACTGCAATCGCTCTTAGTCAACCGAATAAGTATTGTAATCGGCCAACCGGCAGAGTGCCACTGCTTCTCTGGTCAGGTGCGTCACTTCACAGTGTGCCCTGGTCCGTGGGTTGCGGAACCTTTGCCAGTTGCCGATTCCACTCAGTCCTTTGTCGATAAGGTGTCCACTTCTTCCGGCTGAGCAGGCGCGGCACTTTTGGTGTGCACTGGTCAGTGGTTGACAGAGCCCTTGTCGACTTCACAGTTATTCTATATTGGCATAGGCTTTGTTCCTACTTACCTGTCACCCCTCAGGGTCCCAGTGCTCTGCCTAAATAATTCGCTGGGTGGTGTCAGAAAAACAATAATACTCAGTAATATAATAATAGTATAATAATAATAACAACAATATTCACACGTCGATGTCATACACGGATCGCGCGGGTTCCGAACGGCCCCAGTCCTACCCTAGTAAACGGGTAGGGCTTCCATCCCACCAGATGGGTACGCCCACCTCGGCCAATTCGGGCGAATACCCCTCACCGGGGGACTTGCTTGTTGAATTAGATCTTGACCCCCCGCGCGCAACAGGTCT
>JGI24671J20093_10000262_pt1 | contig 8481 bp, 1 predicted proteins | sample OlaalgELextract1_2_FD_20093 | JGI IMG/M metagenome (IMG submission 20093)
TGGCAAGAACTTTCTATAGTACCCTGCAAGTCCTAAAAATGACTGAAGTTGTTTCTTTTGTTGGGCCTTGGGAAATTTTGCAGTGCCAACACTTTCGCGTCGCGTGGTGCGACTTTACCCAAGCCGATATCATAGTATGGCCAAGAAAATCAACCTCAGCAGTGGCGAAATCACACTTAGATGTCTTGATTGTAAGGCCTGCTTGTCTTATTCGCTTGAGTACCTCTTTGATATGACAAATGTGTTCCTGCAAAGAATTACTGAAAATGAGGATATCGTCTAGGTAGGCGGCTGTAAACTCGTCTAACCCCACGAGAACTCTCTGTACAAGGCTCTGGAAAGTTGTTGGGGCGTTCCTGAGACAAAAAGGCATGTACTTCCACTGGAAATGGGCAAATGGAGTTACAAAGGCTGAGATAGGGACAGCTTCCTCGTCCAAGGGCACCTGCCAGTAGCCTTTTGATAGGTCAATTTTGGTCAGGAATTTGGCCTTGCCTACGCGGTCAATGAGGTCGTCGATCCTAGGCAAGGGAAACGCATCAGAGACAGTGACCTCATTGAGCCGACGATAATCAACACAAAATCGATAGGTTTTGTCTGTCTTTGGAATCAGAACTACAGGAGCTGACCAAGGGCTAGAACTAGGTTCTATGACACCTAATTTTAGCATGTCCTTAAGTTCTTCTTTGATAATATCAGATTTCGCTGTACTGACCCGATACGGCGGTAATTTGATGGGACGAGTACCAGGTTCAACATGAATTTCATGTTTTGTCAGAGTCGTTTTACCCGGTTCGTCACTGAACGTATCTGCGAATTCTGACAAGACGTTTTGCAATTCTGAACGTTGTTCTGTTGTCAGGCTGTCCAACTTGAATTGGTTGAGTGGTTGTGCCTCAGACAAACAGATGTTATCAGTAACTGTGTCGCAATGTTCAGTACTTGACAATTGTGTACAGACATTGAGATTGCGCTGAACATACGGTTTGAGCATATTGATGTGGCAAGTACGTTCAGTTTTGCGTTTGTCTGGTGTAGCGATCAGGTAGTCAACGGGTCCTAATTGTCGGACAATTTTGTATGGACCCTGATACTTGCATTGGAACGGCTTGCCGGAGACCGGAAGCAGAACCAAAACCAAGTCGCCTGATTCAAAATGTCTAGAACGGGCTTTACGATCGTACCAAGTTTTAGCTGTTGTACGAGCGTCTTGAGCAGTTTGCGTGGCAAGTTCGCAGCATTTGGCAATGCGCTCACGCATGTCCAGTATGTACTGCAGCACGCTGTGCTTAGTACGAGCATGTTTAAGTGGACTTTGCAACCAAGTGGAACGAACAAGGGAGAGTGGTCCTCGAACTGGGTAACCGTTTATCAGTTCAAAAGGACTTAAGCCAAGAGTTTCCACTGGAATTTCGCGATATGCGAACAAAGTCCATGGGAGACAATCGCACCAGGAACCACTGAACTGCTCAACCATAGAACGAAGCATGGACTTTAAGTGTCCTATGAAAACGTTCGCAAGAACCGTTAGTCTGAGGATGATAAGGACTACAACGGATCTGCGTAATCCCAAAATGATGGAAGAAATGTTGCATCAACTCAGAGGTAAATTCGGTACCTTGGTCCGAAAGAATCTCGTCGGGAAAACCGAAATGAGCAAAAATCTGAGATAGAGCGTTCGCAACATCTTCGGCAGTATGTTGTTTGAGTGGGATAGCCTCTGGATAGTGGGATGCCAGGTCCATACAAGTCAGAATGAAACGATTTCCGGTTTTTGGACATACTGGTAATGGACCTACAATGTCAATGGCTACCCTGCACCATGGCTCTGACACGAGTGGAACAGAGACTAGTGGTGCCGGTGGAATTTTCCTGCCCTTGCCTTCGCGTTGGCATGTATCACATGACTTGCAGTAGTGCGTGACATCCTTGTGCATGCGTGGCCAGTAGAAATGTGGTTGAAGACGAGCATGCGTCTTGCGGATACCAAGGTGACCAGCAGCAGGAACATCATGCGCAAGCTGCAGGACTTGCGGCCGAAGAGCGCTCGGGACTACTATCCTATCTGCCGAAAAGTTCGTTTTCCTATCAAATGAATGATGCATTAACATTTCATCCTGAAGAAAAAAATACGACTTTTCATTAGTTTGAGGATTATCTGAAGCTTGTTTGCGCAAATGTGCCAAATTAGGATCTGCTCTCTGCAAATCTATTAACTTGGTACGATCTGTGACCGAATCGATATTGATATCCGACTGGAACGGAGTATCAAACGGAAGATCATTATCAGAAGTTTGTTGACCTTGAATGGCGTTCTGATCATTGTCTAATGACTTTTGAACGTTACGCGCGGCAGATCGAGTAATTACGGCTTGCTCGATGACCTCGTCGGGCATCGGATGAGCTTTTAACCAAATGTCATTTCCAATCAGGAAATCGATACCATCAGGTAACTCTTTAACCAAACCGCACAACACTTTCTCGTCTATGAAATCTGTGCGCAAATGAACTTCTACAAGAGGAACAGAAACGGTTTCCGTAGTAATACCTTTTAGCAACCTTGTTTCACCTGTGACAGTGNAATCAGTACCATCTGAGGTGTCTTTCAACAGGGACTGCATNGCACCAGTGTCACGTAGTGTTTGAATANGTCTGAGTGAACCATCAGGTCTTACAATTATTGCTGTTTTGCAATAAGGAGTGAAAAGTGGGTGAACAGGTTTCTGCGTGTCACTAATGTGCTCTATCTGCATAACTGNTGATTGTGGTGTCAGATGAGTGGTAAAAGTGTTTGCGTTGACGTTTGCGGTAGATGATTTCTCCGCAGTCTGTTTATTCTTGAGCTTCCTACACTCACTGACTGTATGATTAGTCATTTTGCANTATGCACATCTGACGGTATTTGTCCTTGTATTATTTGTATTTGTCCTTGATGCAGAAAATTGTTGTCTGTTGAAGGATTTCTTGGGTGAAGTGCTGTCATGATATGATTGTGCTTGTGGTTTTGAGTGATTTGCTCGTGTATTGAATGTTGATCTGTTGTGAGCAACCACTCTCTGTGTGTCCACAGACGGATTTGTGTTTTGTGACGGATTTAATTGTTTACGGAGTGCCACATATTGATCTGCTAGTCGTGCCATTTCATCAATTGTCTTTGGCTTCTGGTCAACTAGCCAGATTTTGAGTTCTACAGTGACTGTTTGCAAAAATTGTTCCATGAGCATAGTTTGACGTAATTTATCTATGTTATCATAACTTCCTACACTGTGCAACCAACGCTTGAAATTGTTTTGAAGTTTGAATGCGAAATCTGTATAGTTTTCGGATTCTATTTTCTTGATTTCACGAAATTTCTTTCTATAATTTTCTGGAGTAAGTTCGTAAGCGGCTAAGAGAGCTGCTTGTAATTGATCAAAATCTCGAATGACTGAATCAGAAAGTTCAGAGAAAATACGCATAGATTTACCTTTGAGTTGCGTTTGTAGAATAGCTGACCAATGTTCTTTAGGCCAGTTATTCAAAGTAGCTATTTTCCTGAAAGTGATCAAATAAACTTCTAATTCATGATCTGAAGCTAACTTTGGAAGTAACTTAGTTGCTGTTTCAACCTTGAATTGTGGAGGTTGATTGTCCTGTAAGTGTTGATTCTTACTGTTAAGTTCCATTGCCTTCAGGTCAAATTCCATTTTTAACTTTTCTTTTTCAAATTCAAATTCTAAACGCTTGATTTCCAATTTGTATTTCATTTCCGAATCTGACGCAGGTTGTGGCGGAGGAATGAAATGTTGTGCAACGTCAACAGTTTTTAACTGTTGTGATATTTCAGGCTTCACATTGTCTTTCGTGTCCTGAAATGTATCAGAGAAAACATCCTCTGTTTGCGGATTTACTTCTGTGTCAACAGTTACAGAAGGTGGCGCGCCTATGATCCTCTTGATTAGCTGGGCCTTTGTTAACCCTTGAGTCTTGATATGTAGTGACTGTGCTAAGTTCACTAAGTCAGATTTACTCATGTTCAATAGTTGTTGGTGAGTAAATTCTTGTTGTTCTTCCATTTTATAGTTTGAGTGTCACGTATTACTAATACACCATAGCCCCCAAATACCTCAAAATATACAACTGTTTTTCTTTATACAGTTATAATTGTTAATGGTGCACCCTGTATACTGTATGATATGTCATGCAATTTATCGTGTACCCGTGTATCAGCTACAACGTGAGTGAATGTACGTTACATCGACTGACAAAAATTAACCAAACTGTTAACGTACAGTTAACCGTGAAGGTTATGAATAAACAATAAGTGTTGTACTTATTGTTGATAGAAAATCCGAATGCTGGAAATGGGACCCTCTATATATATAAGAATATATAAATATATATGTTCCCAAGCAAACGAATATAATATATATAGAGCAGGACTGATTAATACTGTGACCTCAATATACCTTAAGACCTAAGTCTAAGGGGGTACACAGAAAAGTTACCTTATCACAAGGCGTGTGCCAAAATATTTATACCTACGGCATAAATCCTAACTCAGTAATTACTGAGAAAAACTAGGGGCTGTATATAACAGTACTACCCACTAGATGTGGCACAAAAAGAACTACAGTGTAAAAACACCAAGGTGCTCTGGTACTCAGTTACCTATGGTAAATAACTAGTGACTGGCATGAAAATCCACGTATCAGTGACAGTGGGCCTAGTCCTAGGATAACTTAAGGTACGGTGTCGTACTCTTAAGGCGAAAACCTAAGGTGTGGGATCACACTCTTTAGATCTAAACACTGTAGGATAACAGTCCTGGACGCTGTCTAAAAATATGTGATACTATGACCACAATAATGTACTTGTGAGTATTGCACGATGCAAAGAAATTATGGCCGACTTACTGACTTACCAGTGACTTACTGACTTACTTGCAACAAGTTAATAATTCACCGTGTAGGTTGACTGAATAAAACGTGAGTAATACAATTGGAGTATTTGCAATTTATAGTCAACGCTCTTAACTTACACACGAATATTACAACTCTAAACGCTACTGGGTAAAAGGGAAAAATTACTACAAAATAGGAAGAAACGAATGGGATCCTTAGCCTACTGCTGTAAATTTCAGTAAACCACAGATTGACCAAACAGTGCTACACAACTATAACTATGGAATTAATCAACGGTTGAAAATTATTACAAAATAACAAACACACTCAACTGACTGGGCAAACAGGTAAGATAACTAAAATAGGAGAAAAAGAAAGGACGAGCCCCCAATTGTTGCGTCGTGGGTTCTATGAATTAGGTGTGTGGATATTACTAACCAATGATATTGATAAAATATCATTTATAATAAAAAGTACACAACATCAAATAGCAGCAACATAGCATAGGTGACAGGTTCGGTATTAGTCTAGGGTAAATGTTCGGAAAGTAAAACACAACAAAGGGGAAAGGGAGTGCAAGCAAGCGAGCAGTCTCACGCGCAGGTGGCAGCGGTAACGTTAAAGCTCTGACGCGAGCATGTCTCGATCGTCTCGTTGTACGGCGTCGTCTCGGATGAACAACGACGGGTCGGTGGCGACGTTCGCGGCGTCGTACTTCCGTCGAGGTACCGTGATCGTAGAACGGTCGAGAGCGTCGGTGGTGATGTCGGCACGAGTCTGAACAGCTGGTCGTCGTCCGTGACACCGGTGACGGACGAACAGCGGTGAACCAACTCCAGCCACCAGGAAACGTTCAGCGACTCGTCAGCGTCTCCTCGAGGACCGACAATCACCCGTCAGCAGCCGGCTTCAGTATAACGTTAATCGAACATCGTACAGTTCAATTCACGCCAGAAGTAACGTGCGTAGTTTCATACAGCGTCGTAACGATGTGACTATGCCGAGGTCAGCGGCAGAAGTGAAGCATGTGATTCGCGTCTCGTGATTCAACGTGGACCGCGAATACTTTGACCCGTTAGGTCAATCGATACAGGTAGCAGCAAGCAGCGCGCGCAGCAAGCGGCCGGGGGTGTCTATAGAACCACTATACGTAGAGCGGGCGGCTTTAAGTTAGCCGTACACAACAAACCCCCCTCCTTAAGCTGAAACTTAAGGGGTACATTAAGTTGCTGCAATGCCGCACTACGTATGTAAACATAATTACTGTACTGCTATCAAGATCCAAACACAACGAAAGAACACGAGTACAATACTGAATACTACACAAATATCGCACATTTGATTAGTCGAAAAGGCTAGACTTTACAGTATTTCTCGTGGTCGTCAGAACATTGCTAGTTGGTATCACACAGAGCTTATTGTTCATCTTCAATCAAACAAATGGCGTTTGTTACTCTGTCGTTATTTGTCTCAGAGACAATATAAGCTATATCCTTACTAGCAGAATTGGAAATACATCGAAAGCAGTTCAAACAAATCAGTAATACAGTGCAATAATTATAACACACCAAATACAAACGAAAACACTATAGCATACTATTTACAATCATGTCCGGCAAAAGTGACAAACTTGGGAAGTTACTATCCACAATCTTTATTCTGACAGATTACGAGGATGGGCGACTGAGAATGTCTGGTATCCAATTACGACTACCAGGACGATGTTTAATGCTCAAAGAATACTGTTGTAATTCTAGTGCCCACCTCAACAGTTTTTGATTGTGGTTCGCCATTCTGTGCAGGAATTGCAATGGACTGTGATCTGAATAGACAGTGACCACATTGGCATCGAGATACACAGAAAATGTGCGAGTGGCTAGAATTAGAGCAAGAGCCTCTTTCTCTACTACTGAATAGTTTTGTTGATGAGTATTGAGTTTTTTGCTGTAGTACGCAACGGGATGTTCTATGTCGTCAATTTCTTGGAAAAGACATGCCCCGATTGCGACATCTGATGCATCAACGGCTATGCTGAACGGGCGAGAAAAATCTGGAGGGCGGAGTATCGGGCGAGATGCAAGCCTCGACTTAAGGTCGAGAAACGCAGCCTCGGCTTCTATGTCCCAGACAAATTTTGTGCCCTTCTTTAGCATATTTGTGAGACAAGCTGTGATGTGAGCAAAGTGTGGCAAGAACTTTCTATAATACCCTGCAAGTCCTAAAAATGACTGAAGTTGTTTCTTGTTGTTGGGTCTTGGGAAATTTTGCAGTGCCAACACTTTCGCATCGCGTGGAGCGACTTTACCCAAGCCGATAGTATGGCCAAGATAATCCACCTCAGCAGTGGCGAAATCACACTTAGATGCCTTGATTGTAAGGCCTGCTTGTCTTATTCGCTTGAGTACCTCTTTGATATGACAAATGTGTTCCTGCCAAGAATTACTGAAAATGAGGATATCGTCTAGGTAGGCGGCTGTAAACTCGTCTAACCCCACGAGAACTCTCTGTACAAGTCTCTGAAAAGTTGCTGGGGCGTTCCTAAGACCAAAAGGCATGTACTTCCACTGGAAATGGCCAAATGGAGTTACAAAGGCTGAGATAGGGACAGCTTCCTCGTCCAAGGGCACCTGCCAGTAGCCTTTTGATAGATCAATTTTGGTCAGGAATTTGGCCTTGCCTACGCGGTCAATGAGGTCGTCGATCCTAGGCAAGGGAAACGCATCAGAGACAGTGACCTCATTGAGCCGACGATAATCAACACAAAATCGATAGGTTTTGTCTGTCTTTGGAATCAGAACTACAGGAGCTGACCAAGGGCTAGAACTAGGTTCTATGACACCTAATTTTAGCATGTCCTTAAGTTCTTCTTTGATAATATCAGATTTCGCTGTACTGACCCGATACGGCGGTAATTTGATGGGACGAGTACCAGGTTCAACATGAATTTCATGTTTTGTCAGAGTCGTTTTACCCGGTTCGTCACTGAACGTATCTGCGAATTCTGACAAGACGTTTTGCAATTCTGAACGTTGTTCTGTTGTCAGGCTGTCCAACTTGAATTGGTTGAGTGGTTGTGCCTCAGACAAACAGATGTTATCAGTAACTGTGTCGCAATGTTCAGTACTTGACAATTGTGTACAGACATTGAGATTGCGCTGAACATACGGTTTGAGCATATTGATGTGGCAAGTACGTTCAGTTTTGCGTTTGTCTGGTGTAGCGATCAGGTAGTCAACGGGTCCTAATTGTCGGACAATTTTGTATGGACCCTGATACTTGCATTGGAACGGCTTGCCGGAGACCGGAAGCAGAACCAAAACCAAGTCGCCTGATTCAAAATGTCTAGAACGGGCTTTACGATCGTACCAAGTTTTAGCTGTTGTACGAGCGTCTTGAGCAGTTTGCGTGGCAAGTTCGCAGCATTTGGCAATGCGCTCACGCATGTCCAGTATGTACTGCAGCACGCTGTGCTTAGTACGAGCATGTTTAAGTGGACTTTGCAACCAAGTGGAACGAACAAGGGAGAGTGGTCCTCGAACTGGGTAACCGTTTATCAGTTCAAAAGGACTTAAGCCAAGAGTTTCCACTGGAATTTCGC
>JGI24671J20093_10000263_pt1 | contig 8447 bp, 4 predicted proteins | sample OlaalgELextract1_2_FD_20093 | JGI IMG/M metagenome (IMG submission 20093)
CACATCGTTCAGACCCCCAAAAGGCACTTCCTTGAGCGGAACGACGCGTTTTGAGCTCTCATTGGTCCAGATCGGACGCACAGTGCGACCTGTGGCCTTTCCTAAGAAACCAAAAAAAAGAAAGAAAGAAAGACAGTGGCAAACTGGCTATTTGCCCAGACCACCCAAGTCGCCGTACCGAAGTCAAAGTTTGCATGCCGGGTGGCCTCCGGTGTATAGTTCTATATTTCAAGTTCTATTAAAATCGGTCCAGTGGTTTTGCCGCTGTGGGTGGTCTAAAATCGCCTTTCCCCATTACTTTGGCCATTGGCTTATACAACAGCTTGTACTACCGTACAAGCTGTGATGATCACCTTAATAGCACTATAGTGTCATGAAAAATTTATCGCCTCTGCCTTCTCGATCTATCAGCTGCCTTTGATATCATTGATCACAATTTCTTACCCACTCATCTGTCCTCGTTGTTCGGCATTCTTGGCACTGCTTTAAACTGGTCTAGGTCCTATCTGTCCTCTCGCTGTTTTTGTGTCAAATGCAATAACAACCTCTCCTCTGTACACATTTGTCTCTCTGGTGTCCCCAAGGCTCAGTTCTTGGCATTCTGGCCTCTACTCTTTGTCATGTATACAACCATGCTCAGTACTCTCATCTCATTTCTGTCCTTAAATCACCACGTGCATGCAGACAACATACAACTTTTCCTTTCCTTCCATCCATCAGAATTCCACTCTAATATAACTCACTTGCAAAATGCTCTACAACAGATCTCTTCCTGGATGACTGGAAATCTTCTCACTGTCAACACTTCTAAAACTTGAGTTTCTTCTTATCACACTTAAACAACAACTACCTAAAATGACTCCTCTCTCATTACAACCCACTCTGCTTGCAACCTTGGCATTATTTTTGATGGACACCTTACCTTCTCAGACCAAGTCTTTGCACTTTCTAAATCCTGCTAGTATCACATTCGTGAACTTTGCTGTATCCGCCCATGCCTTGACTTCAAAACAGCCAGCACCATTGCCACCTCCATTGTCCACTCTAAACTCGATTACTGTAACTCTATCTATCACAACCTTTCAAACTATCAAATCAGCTGGCTCCAATGGATCCAGAACTTTCTTGCTCGTGCTGCTGTTAAGGCTCCTAAATACTCACGTATCACTCCCATTCTCAAATCTCGCCACTGGTTTATGGTCAACAAATGGATCGAATATAAACGTCTTTGTCTTGCCTACAAAGTTCTTACAAGTTACAACCACTTCTATCTTAACACTGTTATCTCTGTCAACCCCCTCGCATTATCTTCACTGTTGTCACCCTTTCTCGCCCACCAACCAACATCCTCATTGAAAATCACAGATTGCTCATTCAGGTATGCATCACTCCGTCACTGGAATCAACTCCCTGATTCATTCCGTCAGCCTCGCCAGTCATGTCTCGGCTCACTTCTTCATTCACTTGTTAGCTCATCTCTGTCTTCATCACCATTCTATCATCCATCACTCCTTCACTCTTTCACTCCAGGCTCAAAACTTGCCTTTTAAGTAAGTAAGTAAGTAAGTAAGTAAATGATTTAAAAAGCGCCGACGTCTATAAAGAATCAGGACACGTAAATAAATCGATTTTCAACAAGTCCTTCCCACCTTAACACTTCAAACCTGGACTGCTTTCACGATCATGGGGCCAGACTGGTCTTATCCTGCTTCTCGATTTATTTTTATTTCGTTTTCTTAATTTTTATTTTTGGCCCGTGTGATGGATTAAGCTGGCTACACGTAAGCATTTAACTGCAGTAACTGGTGATCACCTATTGCTGAATGTCCACTGAAGAACTGAAGAAAAGATACGGCCATAGTTACTATGGGAGGTGAATAGGAAATCGCACTCAAGCTTTTGAATGGTACCAGTTTGAATGACCTTCAGTGACCTTTTAAGGTCATGATTATTCAATGTCAAATAACTTGAAAATGGTACAGCATACAGCTATACTTACAATGGCCCACCTATTAAAAGTCGTATATGATCTATCGAACAGCGCCATTTTCGATGATCTTGAACAAACTCTACCCCCAGTTTCAAGATCACGCTGAATATCTGAGAAATGGTAAGACATGCAGACATTGTTTCAATGAAATACTAATAGGGACTAACACATGCCCGGTACTCAGCAGTGTCATTTTGAATGACCTTGAGTGACTTGAGTGACATAGCAAAATATTTGATGACACGAAGCATTGCGCGGTGTCTTCGACAGCTGACCTGTTTGTTAATTTTGGTTTCGGTTCGGTTTTTTGAAAAACCTCTGGATTCTGTTCGGAATGAATTTTGATTTGGTTCGGTTCAAATAACGCAGTTCGGTTCTGATTTTAAAGTTACTTACAACTCACGTAATAGTTGAGTAGTTAATTTACAGCAAATATTACAGAGACTGTGGATGACATGACTTTGACAGCCCTCAACAACAACGATAACAAGTAAATAATATAATTGCAATCTACAGGGTGAGGCAAAATAAAATATCCCAACACGAAAATCGCGATATCTGTATAACGCAAAAAATATTTTTATACAAATCTTCCACATTTATTTACCACATATGTCTCCACAAGTCAGTTTAATTTTACTAAATTTACTTGATATTTGGTTAAGTGGCACCGCATCAAAGTCAGTGTTAGATTTTTGCTAATCAACAGCTTATGGTGTCTGGTATTTTCCTCTGTTCGTGCTGTTTTCGGTATGACCGCTACGTAGCTTTCGTTCCGTTGCTAATTAACCTGTTTACAGATTGCTCTCACCAAACAAAGCTTCCAACCCTTTTCCAGAAATTTTGCAACAACTGTTCGGTATCCAAAACCAAGTTTCCGCGATGTCTCGATAGGAGCTTTATCTTCATACAATCTTTTACCCATAACCAAAGTTATAGGCCAAACAAATGAGCATAATTTGGTGCAAAAATATTCAGGCATTTCTGAGATATGGTAATCTTTGTTTTATTTTTAATAATATTTTATTTTGGCTCACCCTGTACACGGTGTCCCAACGAAGGAAGTTACTTGATGTTTCATCATAACTTTGGCAACTTTGAACCGATTTTCAACATTCTTTCACCAACTGCTTTGCTAGAAAATTTTGTAACATTTTTTTTCGGATTTTCGAATTTCACAGGGTCGTGTAGCAACAACATATTACAGGTGAAGTGGAAATCTTTATAGTATGGACATAGAGAATTTTCTCACAAAGCAAGTGGTGGAAGGATTTTGAAAATCGCTCTACATTTGCTAAAGTTATTATCAAACTTCAAGTGGCTTCCTTTTTTGCGACACAGTGTAAAATCTGTATGCTAAACTAAGTTTCAGTTGGTGTTTAAAAACGTTCTTTATCTGCAAATTTAATGCACGTGAAGTTATTTTTAGTCACTTTTTTATTTGCATGGCAGATTGCATGCAGTTTCTGTCAAAAGCCCGTCTCAACAAATTAGAAGTTTTTGGACGGTTCGGTTTTTTTAAAAACGAATCAGAACCGAATTTCAATTTTCCACACGTCCCTACCAACGGCCTTGTCAATGATGCTTTGCGATATATGAACTTGGGATGTTTTTTTAGACACACAGTAAAAAGTCCACTGGCTGGATACGGGACCCTCTATTGCAGCATATAAAATTGGTGCCTCAAACATAACTGCTTAATATACCGTTTGCCACACAATCTATAGGCCTAGTGGCTATTTGCCATAGTCCATAAACCATGCCAATTATTCCATTTAGGCATAATGCGACTGTTCAGTTATTTAACTTAAAAAATGTAAATGTAAATGGCTGCTTTATTGTGGCATGTAGGCTTATGCACTCAATCGCATATGATTTATTTACTTTTTACTAGATGGCACAGTTCTTCCAGTTATGAATTGTGGCCAGAGATTCGCAGGGCTTAGAAGCATGCAGTTATGGTTATGGTTAGGGTTAGGAATTGCGGTAGGCCTAAACACCAATTTTCATGGATACCTTTATAAGTACGGTAAATTACATTGGACGTTTAATGTTTTTTATTGCCAGTCTGTTCAAGGCTACTCATGATTCAATACATAAGTTACGAGGGTCGTTGCATAAATAAGTTACAAAATTACATCATCCTGTTAATTTTATAAATATAAAATTTCGGAAATATACTTTTGTAGGGAATGTAGTGTGCGATATATACTGGAATTTTCATGACAATGACGTCATTATTGTGACGTCACTTAAACTTAGAACCCAGTCAGTCTGTGCAATATTTTGCCCAGCAGTTATTTTTTACAACTCGCCAGGTGTTAAACTGCATTGCGACTTATGAGAGAAGTAAATAAGTTTAGCAAGCAAACATTTTTAAATGTCAGACATTAACGTTTCTTTTTTTCAATGTATGGTCGAAATTCATCTAAACATTTATCCCATCACACGCCGGTCAGACCGCATGAGAGAATTGGGATGTTTTTTAGACACACAGTAAAAAGTCCACTGGCTGGATATGGGAACCTCTATTGCAGCATATAAAATTGGTGCCTCAAACATAACTGCTTAATATACCGTTTGCCACACAATCTGTGATCGTTATATCGGTCGTTAAAAGAACACGGCGACCAGGTTCTTCGTAACCAACAACACTTTCGTGATCATGAGCAAAATTTATACATCAAGCATGTACTGCTGGTCTCGTACAACATTTGTCACCATACACTGGACGCATTTCAAACTGAATAACATATGCAGTAAATCCTTTTGCCGTGGACAGAAAATGAATAACATAATACTGTTGCTTACGGGATGCTTTCAGCAGCAACACTGACTTATAAAATGTTTTTAAATGACGTCACAGTGACTTCATCATAATAAAACTCACAGCTGGTACTCCTGACAGGTGGTACTCGAAATTAAATTCCGTACAAAACGTATATTAAATACATTTCAGAATTTTCACATTTTGAAAATTAACAGAATTACACTGTTTTATAACTTATTTATGGAACAACTTTCTTATGATTGCCATTTCTGGTATGCCGATTTCCAAATTTTTTACACATGGCTGAAATGGTCATTTCCTTCATTAGGGAGCCAGATTATAGTTTAAAAGTTAACTAAATGTAGCACTTGCTTTGTATTACAGGATGAAACGAAGCACAACTTAGAAAGATGCATAGCCAGTTTGTGTGCGGTAAGCTGACATTCATACGTTTATTCTGTACAAAGCACAGTTTATACGTGTTAATGGCGAATCACACATCTAAAACAGCAAATATAAGAACTGGGATTTATAGTGAACGTTGCGAAACGTGCTGCACAACTAAAATCCCAGTTGTCATATTTGCGATGTCGCCATTAAAACGTATAAACTGTATTTTTTACTCGTATTTGCTGTTATTTTTCATTTTATTTTTGCTGTCGGTAGTCAATGACCAGTTAATAGCTATGAATTTTTAGGATGCTCCTGTTGTCCAGACTCCCTCCTAATTTTTTNGGAATATTTTTTAAATGTACTACTATTAGAAATATGAACTCAGTCTGTATAGCAAAATTGAAAGTTGCTAGTTTNAACTTGAATGTGTGCAAAAATTAATATGCAGTCCATAGATATTGGGGTTCACTGAAATCCAGGAATTATTGGGAGTGCTGAAAATGCAGTACATGAAAATGACAGACCAAATTGCAGGGCATGAAATTACAGGACATGTCAAATACAGAACCTGAAGATGCTGGATAAATATACTGTTATCCTGCCTTTTATATACAACTTTATGTACCTTTTGGCAGTGATTAAAATAAAATACGAACATAATCAAACGAACACACACTGAAGATAAACATGCATGCACTATAGTAAGGTGCAAATAAACGTGGACAAATGATATATGCATAGTTACAAGTACAATGTTAATCAACTGTCTGGAATTTATATTTAACAGTTTTCATGTCACACATAAATTAAACAAAAGTTTTGCTTTATACAATTAAGTTAACAGAATAACATAATCGTATTGTGCTTGCTTTTTTAACTTCTATGGCAACTACATGAAGACAGCATTCATCTTTTCACATACATCCAAGTGATTAAGATGCAAAACACTTTAAAGAAGCAGCATCATTTTGTGCTTAAACAGTATACTTCCTACAGTATAGACTTGTCTGCAGCCTTCGGGAATTCTTTTTAGCTGACTTGATGCCATCTTTGCAAAACCAAGCATACACTGTTAGTGACACAAGTATAAATAGCACTACTAGGTCAGTTGACCAAAACAAGCAACAGGGTATAGTGTATTTTATTTCTGTACTGTAAGTTATTGTTTTTTGGTTTAGCGGTTGGTTTTGTAATGTCGTAAGCTTTCATATGAGTATCTATAGCATTCTAGGCCTTGTAATAAAACTTTTATCACCACGTTGTTTAGAAGCTATTCCGTAGAACTGCCGTAGTTAGTTATCAATAAGAAACTGATCAGTAAGTAACTAAGAGTATGTATAAGTAGCAACAAGCAAAAAATCACTATGTGCCGAAGAAGTCGTGATTCGCTGATGAGATAAGCGAACGTTATGGGGAAATTGTATGAAAGGGCGGCAAAGTTTTACAAAGATGGTGTGGTTCAGGTGGTAACGTTCAGGTGTCATGCTACAGTCGGAAATCTGACTTGCTGCATCCAATTTCCAGTAGAAGAAATAAAGTTCTAGCTACAAATAAAGCTTTTTTGACTAGTCAAAAACATTCTCGGGCTCTTACATAATGGCGAGGATGCGGAAAGCATATAAAAGTCACAGAGATGTTCTATTTTACCATCTTCCCAAAAGAATGTACTGAACCGATTTTTTTTTACCAAATTTGATGGGGAATATCTTTTGGATGTTGTCATATTCCAAATTTCATATCAGTCTGTTAGTTGGTTATTATTCTGAGAGAGGTCGAATTTCGCCATCTACCATAGTCCATAGCAAAGCAAAGTTGTCATTAAGAATGCTGTTTACTGTGCAGCCCGTCACGGTAACGGGCTGTTTACAGAAAATTAATTTTTGCTGCAGAAAACGAAACAGCCATAACTTACGGCTGCTGTGTTTTCTGCAGCAAAAAATAACTTTCTGTAAACTGTGAATTGTTAATTTGTTTTGCACAATAATAATGCTGGTCCTAGGAATTAAATTCAACTGAGGCATGGTTTACAATTTTCATTTTTTTCACAAACCGCCTTGTATGCTTCCGTCCTTCCCCTGAAAGCATATGAAAAATGTCCATGGTCTAAATCTAAGAAGAAGGTCAGCTAGTGCTGAGATAGTCGACTGTCGATAGTGTATTATCTTCATTAATGGATTAAGCTACGAGTTATACCATTAGCCAAAATTCTGATGTGTATGCATGCGGTTAAAACTCCATGGTTAAAACCCATTGATGTATGAATATTAATTAGACTGGCAATGACCTTAGCCCGTAGTCATGTGACTTTTGGCCTATCAGTGGAGCTGTGCGGCCTATGCCTGGCGGTCTAATTAATATGTCTATCATGATAAAACCTAACCCGGAATTGAAACTGAATCAGATGTCATCATTTTACAAGTAAGTAGCCAGTGCACTTCCATATAGTAAGACATATGACAACAATCACTCGACCGTTTATCAACGTTTGGCTGAAAACTCCATAAAACAAGCTGGAAAAGTTAAATAAATGCAGACTAGCAACATTTTAGTACAAATAAGTCAACAAATAGTTCACTTCTTTCGAGACCGAGACCTTTGTTGACCAAAACCGAGACGAACACCCATTACATAAATCCATGTAGTCGGCTGTAGGCCTGTTCGTTTCAAGGCCATAATCAGATTCATTATTTTGCTCATTTCTTCTTTCGATGCAAAAGCCTTTATGTATGACTATTTTGGTGTAATCATGTTCTTGATAGATGCATGTTTTGGTTAAATGATGGAATTTTATTTGCTATTGCGGAATAGCAACATGTGACATGTAAATGCAGAATATTGTATTAAAAGTAATTGGTATTAAACAAATGCAATGGTGTGTGATTACTTCAGCAATCAACATACATTGCATACGTGGAAATCGTTTGTATTAATGTTGTTGTTGTCTTGTTTTTGCAGGAAGTAGATACCAAAGCAGTTAGTTGTCACAAAAGCACCAGTCGTTTGCATTCACGCAAACCATCACATGGTTAGTTAGTTACCTGTTGTGCCTATGTGTATTGTATGTCTATGTACAGGGTGGCTCAAATTAAAATACCCCACTGGACAAACTGCAATTTCTCGACAAACGTGTGAGATTTTTACACCCAAATTTCTTGGTTTATATGGGAGAGATCCTGCTACAATTCTGAAATTAAAAAAAAATATTTTAGTTTTCTCCAAAGTTATGGCTGTATAACTATTCTATGCCATATTTTCAATTCTGCATGGAATAATCAACAGCAGCTTGTAATTTTC
>JGI24671J20093_10000265_pt1 | contig 8412 bp, 1 predicted proteins | sample OlaalgELextract1_2_FD_20093 | JGI IMG/M metagenome (IMG submission 20093)
ATACGTTTACGTTTGCGTCGGAGGCAGAGCGCAAAATGGACGTCGTGCGTCAGAAATTCGCGGATTACTGTCAACCGCGTCGCAATATTGTGTATGAGCGCTATCAGTTCTGGCGCCTGAATCAGGCACCTGGCGAGAATATCGACGCGTTCGTTACGTCGTTGCGTTTGAAAGCCAAATCGTGTGACTTCGGCACTCAGGAAGACTCGATGATTCGCGACAGGATCGTTCTTGGGTGTCCGGATCCACGTCTGCAGGAGCGTCTCCTTCGAGAGCCAGACCTGACGCTGGCCAAGGCTCTGCCGATATGCCGTGCAGCTGAGGCGACGAAGGAGCAACTACGTGCAATCGCTGGTACCACATCAGTGCACCACGTCGAGCCCGGTCATGGTGCGCAATCGTCGTCGCGCAAGACTCGTCCTCGCGGCCGTGGAACCATCAGACCGGAAGTTGATCGCAACCGATCGGAAGTACAGTCGCAGCCGTCGTGCAGGAACTGTGGCCGTAATCACCCTCCCAAGTCGTGTCCAGCGTACAAGCAGATCTGTCGCGCGTGCCAGAAGGAGGGGCATTTTGCAAACTGTTGTCGCAGTTCGCGTCGCCGATCGTCAAGTCGTCCAGCGCACGGTCACCGAGTCCAGCATATGACGTCATCGTCGGCTGAATCCGCACATCCATCGTCGTCTTCGTCATCCACTGTTCATGTTCTTCAAGAAAGTCCAGATACGATGTTTGTCGGTCATCTACACATCGATTCGTGCCAGAAGTCATCTCAGTCGTGCTGGTGGAAGCAGTTCAACATCAACAATACATCGGTTCGTTGTAAGCTCGATACCGGGGCGGAAGCGAATGTGATGTCGTCAGCTGTGTTCGAGTCGCTATCACAGCCGGGCACAGTCCATCGAGCGTCGACAGTCCTTACAGCGTACGGCAACAGCAAGCTCTGTCCGCTGGGTGTTGCGTCGCTTACGCTGGAGCATGCAGGCAAGCGTTGGCCGGTAGAATTCTTCGTCGTCGACGTGCCGGCTCCAACCATCGTAGGTCTGCCGACGTGCACTACCCTGGACGTCGTGCGGCGCATCGACGCCGTGCAACCAGCGACTACTCCAGCGCTACTGGTACAGTACGCAGATGTCTTTGAAGGACTAGGAGAGATGCCAGGTCAGTACCATATTGAATTAGATCAGTCTGTCACGCCTGTCATACATGCGCCGCGCAAAGTACCGATTGCGCTGCAATCTCGTCTCAAGTCTGCGTTAGATGACATGGAACAAAAGGGCGTCATCCGCAAGTGTGATGGTCCCACGGATTGGGTCAGTAGCTTGCTAATCGTGGAGAAGAAAAACGGATCGTTGAGATTGTGTCTAGATCCACGTGATTTAAATAAAGCCGTAAAACGAGAGCATTTCGTTCTACCCACGTGTGAGGATGTCCTGGCCAAACTCCATGGCAAATCCATTTTCACGATTATTGACCAGACTGACGGTTTTTGGCAAGTATCTCTGGATGACGTCAGCAGTAAATTGTGCACATTTAATACCCCGTTTGGTCGCTATTCGATGCGTCGCCTTCCTTTTGGGTTGTCCTCTAGTCCGGAGGTCTTCCAGAAACGCAATATGGAAATATTCGGGGATATTGATAATGCGCACATTGTGTTTGATGACATGATCATCGCTGCCGCGACTGACAGCGAACACGACGAAACGCTTCGTGCTGTATTCGAACGTGCACGCGAAAAGAATGTCAAATTCAATCGTTCCAAAATTCAGTATAAAGTATCAGAAGTGTCCTTTCTGGGCCATCGAATCTCAGGTCAAGGCGTGCGTCCACAAGATGATAAGGTCAAAGCTATCCGAGACATGCCGACACCGCAGTCTCGTGCTGAGCTCCAGCGTTTTCTCGGAATGATAACATATGTATCAAAGTTCATTCCACATTTTTCAGTGCACACCGACCCACTGCGTCAGTTACTGCGCAAGAACATTGACTGGCAGTGGAGCCACGAACATGATGAGGCATTTAACCGCCTAAAAGCACTACTGCAATCGGCGCCAACCCTTAAGTACTTTGATCCAGCCGACAGCGCCTGGATACAGACCGATTCCTCGTCTAAAGGGCTAGGATCATGTCTCCTACAGCGCGGTCGCCCGATTGCCTTCGCGTCACGCGCGCTCACCGATGCTGAGTGTAATTATTCACAGATCGAGAAAGAATTGTTGTCGATTGTGTTTGCGTGTGAAAAGTTTTCACAGTACATCTACGGTCGGCTTACGGTCGTCCAGTCTGACCATAAGCCTTTGGAAGCTATCTATAAGAAGCAGATTAGTGCTACTACGCCGCGACTTCAGCGTATGCTGTTGCGTCTAATGAAATATTCGCTACGTATTGAATATCTGCCTGGTCCACAGATGTTTATTGCAGACACTCTATCGCGTGCCTACCTACCGCACAAGCCAACCGATGCTGACCGTGAACTCGCTGATGACATTGACGTCACCGTCCATTCCGTCATTGCGTCATATCCAGCATCTGATCAGCGTCTCAGTGAGCTACGAGCTGCTACGCAGTCTGATCCAGCATTGTCTGTCGTCCGCCAGTGCCTGCGGGATGGCATTCCAAAAGATTCGTCGTCGCTATTGCCCGAAAGTAAGCAGCTACTCAAGTCTGCAGCCAACATTTGTGATATTGATGGATTGCTGTTTCTGAATGGCAAGCTTATTATTCCACAGTCCATGCGAAAGCTGATTCTTGACATTGCACACGAAGGGCATCTCGGAATCGAAAAAACAAAGCAACTTGCTCGTACCAGTGTACATTGGTCGGGCATGACAAGTGACATCGAGCGTTTAGTCAGCAAGTGTTCGACGTGTCAATCATTCCAGCGCAGTCAGCAGCGTGAACCGTTGATGCCGCATCCGGTTCCTGACCGAGTTTGGCAAAAGATATCCGCTGACATTTTCACGCTCGATGGCACAGACTATCTCATTGTAATCGACTTCTACTCTCATTTTCCGGAAATCGCACGTCTCGAGAGCAAAACTGCTTCATCCGTCATTATTCACCTGAAATCGCTATTTGCTCGATACGGCATACCGGAAGTTCTCCTGTCTGATAATATGCCATTCAACTCCAAACTGTTTCATGACTTCGCCAGTGATTGGAATTTTAACCTGGTCTGGTCAAGTCCAAGATTTCCACAGTCAAACGGAATGGTGGAGCGTGCGGTACAGACAGTCAAGATGCTTCTCAAGAAGGCGAAGTCAGAGGGCAAAGACCCATACATTGCTCTCCTACAATATCGCTGTGCACCGCTCGCTGGTTCACAGTTCAGCCCTGCGCAGCTGATGATGAACAGGACGTTGCGTACAAAGCTCCCTGCATCTCCCCAGTTGTTTCAACCAATCGTCGTCGACGCCCGGGATCAGCTCGTCGCACGTCAGCAGCAACAGAAGGATGTGTACGATCGGTCCTCGAAACCTCTTCCACCGCTGCAAAAAGGCGACGTGGTGCGTCTACGCCACAATGGAGAGTCACAGCGAGCCATTGTACGAGACCATACAGACACGCCTCGATCGTTTGTCGTGGAGACAGAAGATGGGTCCACACTCCGCCGAAATCGTCGCCACCTGCGGCCAACAGCCGAAGACTCGCCGACGATCGCACCTCATCCACTCGACGAATCGGACGGGCAGACAGTAGCGCAGCCTGCCTCTTCCGACCGCCGGCCGTGTGGCGCAGCTACCGCCATAGCGCGGCCCGTGGCGCAGCCACCTGCTGTGTCCTCATCTGTGTCACCTTCGTCGTCCTCACCAGGACAACCTCCGCCGGTGTCAATCATGCGTCGATCGACACGATCATGTCACCTTCCTGTTCGCTTTAACGATTACGTTATGACTGTGACGTATTAGTTAGCTTGTTTGCGAGCAGCTAATTTGGAACACGTTAATTAAGGACTAATTTTTAAAAAAGGGGAGATGTTATGGACGTTGCTTACTTAGAACACACAGCTGTTTGGTTTAAATGAACGCACTAGCCAATAGGATTGCAGCGTTGGTTTATGCCGCCAGCCTCAACGGACAGCGCTTTGTCGTAGGACGCCAGAGCGATGCGCGAACGTGTTTTCATCTGAGCGACTGTAACATGCTTTAAAGTATAATAAATGTGTGTTTTTAATAAACGTCATCTTCGCACATAAACTGGAACATAACATGGCGTCGTGGAATCAGAGCCTGTAAAGTCGTAGCGTTGTGTAACTTGTCATCATGGATTATAGTCATTTTGCGCCGCCGAGCTCGCTGAAGCTAGACTGTTCTAATCTGGAACAGTCCTGGAAGTTCTGGTCACAGAAGTTTGACCTTTATATGACTGCGTCCGGCGCCAATGAGAAACCGGAGTCTACGCAACTTGCCATATTCCTTCATCTCATCGGAGATGACGCGCTGCAAGTTTATAATACGTTTACGTTTGCGTCGGAGGCAGAGCGCAAAATGGACGTCGTGCGTCAGAAATTCGCGGATTACTGTCAACCGCGTCGCAATATTGTGTATGANCGCTATCAGTTCTGGCGCCTGAATCAGGCACCTGGCGAGAATATCGACGCGTTNGTTACGTCGTTGCGTTTGAAAGCCAAATCGTGTGACTTCGGCACTCAGGAAGACTCGATGATTCGCGACAGGATCGTTCTTGGGTGTCCGGATCCACGTCTGCAGGAGCGTCTCCTTCGAGAGCCAGACCTGACGCTGGCCAAGGCTCTGCCGATATGCCGTGCAGCTGAGGCGACGAAGGAGCAACTACGTGCAATCGCTGGTACCACATCAGTGCACCACGTCGAGCCCGGTCATGGTGCGCAATCGTCGTCGCGCAAGACTCGTCCTCGCGGCCGTGGAACCATCAGACCGGAAGTTGATCGCAACCGATCGGAAGTACAGTCGCAGCCGTCGTGCAGGAACTGTGGCCGTAATCACCCTCCCAAGTCGTGTCCAGCGTACAAGCAGATCTGTCGCGCGTGCCAGAAGGAGGGGCATTTTGCAAACTGTTGTCGCAGTTCGCGTCGCCGATCGTCAAGTCGTCCAGCGCACGGTCACCGAGTCCAGCATATGACGTCATCGTCGGCTGAATCCGCACATCCATCGTCGTCTTCGTCATCCACTGTTCATGTTCTTCAAGAAAGTCCAGATACGATGTTTGTCGGTCATCTACACATCGATTCGTGCCAGAAGTCATCTCAGTCGTGCTGGTGGAAGCAGTTCAACATCAACAATACATCGGTTCGTTGTAAGCTCGATACCGGGGCGGAAGCGAATGTGATGTCGTCAGCTGTGTTCGAGTCGCTATCACAGCCGGGCACAGTCCATCGAGCGTCGACAGTCCTTACAGCGTACGGCAACAGCAAGCTCTGTCCGCTGGGTGTTGCGTCGCTTACGCTGGAGCATGCAGGCAAGCGTTGGCCGGTAGAATTCTTCGTCGTCGACGTGCCGGCTCCAACCATCGTAGGTCTGCCGACGTGCACTACCCTGGACGTCGTGCGGCGCATCGACGCCGTGCAACCAGCGACTACTCCAGCGCTACTGGTACAGTACGCAGATGTCTTTGAAGGACTAGGAGAGATGCCAGGTCAGTACCATATTGAATTAGATCAGTCTGTCACGCCTGTCATACATGCGCCGCGCAAAGTACCGATTGCGCTGCAATCTCGTCTCAAGTCTGCGTTAGATGACATGGAACAAAAGGGCGTCATCCGCAAGTGTGATGGTCCCACGGATTGGGTCAGTAGCTTGCTAATCGTGGAGAAGAAAAACGGATCGTTGAGATTGTGTCTAGATCCACGTGATTTAAATAAAGCCGTAAAACGAGAGCATTTCGTTCTACCCACGTGTGAGGATGTCCTGGCCAAACTCCATGGCAAATCCATTTTCACGATTATTGACCAGACTGACGGTTTTTGGCAAGTATCTCTGGATGACGTCAGCAGTAAATTGTGCACATTTAATACCCCGTTTGGTCGCTATTCGATGCGTCGCCTTCCTTTTGGGTTGTCCTCTAGTCCGGAGGTCTTCCAGAAACGCAATATGGAAATATTCGGGGATATTGATAATGCGCACATTGTGTTTGATGACATGATCATCGCTGCCGCGACTGACAGCGAACACGACGAAACGCTTCGTGCTGTATTCGAACGTGCACGCGAAAAGAATGTCAAATTCAATCGTTCCAAAATTCAGTATAAAGTATCAGAAGTGTCCTTTCTGGGCCATCGAATCTCAGGTCAAGGCGTGCGTCCACAAGATGATAAGGTCAAAGCTATCCGAGACATGCCGACACCGCAGTCTCGTGCTGAGCTCCAGCGTTTTCTCGGAATGATAACATATGTATCAAAGTTCATTCCACATTTTTCAGTGCACACCGACCCACTGCGTCAGTTACTGCGCAAGAACATTGACTGGCAGTGGAGCCACGAACATGATGAGGCATTTAACCGCCTAAAAGCACTACTGCAATCGGCGCCAACCCTTAAGTACTTTGATCCAGCCGACAGCGCCTGGATACAGACCGATTCCTCGTCTAAAGGGCTAGGATCATGTCTCCTACAGCGCGGTCGCCCGATTGCCTTCGCGTCACGCGCGCTCACCGATGCTGAGTGTAATTATTCACAGATCGAGAAAGAATTGTTGTCGATTGTGTTTGCGTGTGAAAAGTTTTCACAGTACATCTACGGTCGGCTTACGGTCGTCCAGTCTGACCATAAGCCTTTGGAAGCTATCTATAAGAAGCAGATTAGTGCTACTACGCCGCGACTTCAGCGTATGCTGTTGCGTCTAATGAAATATTCGCTACGTATTGAATATCTGCCTGGTCCACAGATGTTTATTGCAGACACTCTATCGCGTGCCTACCTACCGCACAAGCCAACCGATGCTGACCGTGAACTCGCTGATGACATTGACGTCACCGTCCATTCCGTCATTGCGTCATATCCAGCATCTGATCAGCGTCTCAGTGAGCTACGAGCTGCTACGCAGTCTGATCCAGCATTGTCTGTCGTCCGCCAGTGCCTGCGGGATGGCATTCCAAAAGATTCGTCGTCGCTATTGCCCGAAAGTAAGCAGCTACTCAAGTCTGCAGCCAACATTTGTGATATTGATGGATTGCTGTTTCTGAATGGCAAGCTTATTATTCCACAGTCCATGCGAAAGCTGATTCTTGACATTGCACACGAAGGGCATCTCGGAATCGAAAAAACAAAGCAACTTGCTCGTACCAGTGTACATTGGTCGGGCATGACAAGTGACATCGAGCGTTTAGTCAGCAAGTGTTCGACGTGTCAATCATTCCAGCGCAGTCAGCAGCGTGAACCGTTGATGCCGCATCCGGTTCCTGACCGAGTTTGGCAAAAGATATCCGCTGACATTTTCACGCTCGATGGCACAGACTATCTCATTGTAATCGACTTCTACTCTCATTTTCCGGAAATCGCACGTCTCGAGAGCAAAACTGCTTCATCCGTCATTATTCACCTGAAATCGCTATTTGCTCGATACGGCATACCGGAAGTTCTCCTGTCTGATAATATGCCATTCAACTCCAAACCGTTTCATGACTTCGCCAGTGATTGGAATTTTAACCTGGTCTGGTCAAGTCCAAGATTTCCACAGTCAAACGGAATGGTGGAGCGTGCGGTACAGACAGTCAAGATGCTTCTCAAGAAGGCGAAGTCAGAGGGCAAAGACCCATACATTGCTCTCCTACAATATCGCTGTGCACCGCTCGCTGGTTCACAGTTCAGCCCTGCGCAGCTGATGATGAACAGGACGTTGCGTACAAAGCTCCCTGCATCTCCCCAGTTGTTTCAACCAATCGTCGTCGACGCCCGGGATCAGCTCGTCGCACGTCAGCAGCAACAGAAGGATGTGTACGATCGGTCCTCGAAACCTCTTCCACCGCTGCAAAAAGGCGACGTGGTGCGTCTACGCCACAATGGAGAGTCACAGCGAGCCATTGTACGAGACCATACAGACACGCCTCGATCGTTTGTCGTGGAGACAGAAGATGGGTCCACACTCCGCCGAAATCGTCGCCACCTGCGGCCAACAGCCGAAGACTCGCCGACGATCGCACCTCATCCACTCGACGAATCGGACGGGCAGACAGTAGCGCAGCCTGCCTCTTCCGACCGCCGGCCGTGTGGCGCAGCTACCGCCATAGCGCGGCCCGTGGCGCAGCCACCTGCTGTGTCCTCATCTGTGTCACCTTCGTCGTCCTCACCAGGACAACCTCCGCCGGTGTCAATCATGCGTCGATCGACACGATCATGTCACCTTCCTGTTCGCTTTAACGATTACGTTATGACTGTGACGTATTAGTTAGCTTGTTTGCGAGCAGCTAATTTGGAACACGTTAATTAAGGACTAATTT
>JGI24671J20093_10000270_pt1 | contig 8316 bp, 5 predicted proteins | sample OlaalgELextract1_2_FD_20093 | JGI IMG/M metagenome (IMG submission 20093)
CATCACATGATTTTTGCGAAGATAGACAAGTGGAGTAACAAGTCATTAGTTTAGTTGAACATTTTAGTCATCTGGTCTGTCTTTCAAAACCCTAACCCTAACCCTAACCCTAACCCTAACAATTGTAACGTGAACATCCAGTTCACTTGCAGAAAATATCAGTTTTATGCGCCTTACTTTACAAAGTAAAAGGAAGCGCATATTCCTGAAGACGGTGGAATGACGTCGTTAGTTGGTTGGTCGTTGGTCGCGCGGGTGGATTGTTGCCAAACGGCACCACTTTCGACCCCCTAGGGTGACCCCTAACTGGGGAATCGGGCTCCCGTTTTTGGAACCTTTTCCTAACTCGGAAATGGGGAGCTATAAACAAATAAACATAAAGTTCATATTGAATACTCGGATAGATGTTGGCACCGTATAAAAATTTTTGCCCAATTGTTTGTGGGGGACTGTATATATCCGAAACTGATAAAGTTATTTTGCGTCGAGTTTTGAGATAGATGTTAGTAACTACTATATAGGGCACCGTGTACAAATTTTGAGGCCACACTCAACATCTCCGAAACCAAATGAGCCAGAAGCTCAAACTGAGTATGCCTATTCAGAGAGATTTTTGCAATTAGTGGTACACTGTTTGCAAATTTTTGCCTCCCCCTCAATCGGGGACTGCGGGGGCTTGGGCCCTCTCCCCAAATTTTTGGATCCAAGTTTATATCTTCGAAATCCCCTAATTGAGCTAAGAGGCTCAAACCGAGTACCCAGGTTGACGTTGGCAACTACTGGGACACCGTATACAATTTTTGAACCGGGCGGAGTCAGGGGCAAATGAGGCGCATTTTGGCGAATTACTTCGGGGTGAGTGAGTGAGTGAGTAGATTCTTAACGGCACACCAGCACTGATAAGGCTATTAAGTGCCATTCAAGGTCTTTATTACTTCTTTCTATTGTGGAGTGGCCATGCCCCTTCCACGGACAGTGCTGTGCACGAATCTCCAGGGATGGGGGATTGTTTGTGTTGTGCGGCTACTGTCAGACTAATCTGACAGTGCGTGCGTGAAGTCTGTTATCGCGACCTCTTTTTTGAAGAAGGCGTGTAAGGGCTAAGGGGGGGATCAGGGGAGGAGCGACTTTGTGCCTTATATATTTAAGCTGCTCGGCCTATAGGCGTGTATGCCTTTTATAATGGTGTTGTATAGCAACTTTGTCTGTCTCTTACGGTTTACAAGATCTTTGCCTGAAACAACCCTTTTCCGCACTCCTTCTTCCAGTTAACGCCAACGATGTAGTAGATCTCCAAAAGATGTCCGATCCATATTTGACACGGTAACAACCAGAGTCCCTATAGGCTACAATGTTGTATTGCTGGCATGGTGATCAGACGTGTGGTTGTGATAAATCTTTTTTAAAAACCGGGTTTTGCGTTCAGCGACAAAAAATGTAATGCGGCGCCTAGAGCAAAGCCAGTAATACCATTTGATACTTTTACATATGGAAAGAGCAGTGGACAGTTGGATTTTTCAGCTGGGATGTCAAGCTCTACATCAGATGCTTCCTGCAATACATCATGACCATCAGCGACATGATTGTTGGTTGGGGTTTAACGGCACTTTCAGAACTAAAATACTTAATTGTTGCGTTTCTTGGTTGCACATTGCACAAGGCACGTATGCCAAAATTCGATGTGGAAATGCATAAACTGATTGCAAGCCAGCCGATCACCGAAATATTGAATGTTGTTAATATTTTTCTCTTAGTAACCAAAATGCGACACCACTGTTAGTGTTTATTGATAGGCTATTGCTGGTAATGTTTACTTTTCTACATTGTGCGGAGAAAGACTGAAGGTGCAGTGGTGAATTGTACGCCAGACAGCATCTCTTTGATTGCAACACAGAAAGGATTATTAAAATCGGTCTACACTTGCCAAAGTTATCATATACAAGTAGCTCTGCTGTCGCAAAGGGACCGCGCGATGCTTCGTGTCTCTCAGTAGTTAGCTTTAATACGTCGAGTGCAATCTTCTATTACTAGTTAATTCGGCGCCAGATATACCACTGTATACTGTATACTATAGGCCTATACAACTGAATTCTGTTCGGTGGTAATTGGCGTAACGTCGACGTTTCTTGTCATCCACACATCGCGGTCGGTATGTCACGCTAAGCGGCTTCGTCGACCATCACCCGCGAGGCGCGAAAAACTGGTGCGCCTTACTGAGTATATTGCACCTCGCTAGGACGAGCAAGACATCGTTGAAAATTGCATTTTTGACCTACCCCACCTGCATTCGACGCCCCCGTTCGGGGGGTTACCGTCGGAATATTGCCATGCCGTTTGGTATGGATAAACTAGGAAGGCTGGGCTACCCAGCTGTGAAAAAAGTATAGCTCTATCTTTAACCATTTTCCAGTTACTTGACGTTAAACTTAAATACTATGGTGACCTTGAAACCCGGGTTAGGGGTCACTCAAGGTCATTAAAAATGGCACCAATCGATAGAGCGTAGGTGATTTCCTATTCGCCTTCTATAGTAACTATGGCCGTATGTTGTATCGTTAATGAGATATAACGAGATATTGGTCGAAACGTGCGTTTTTTTCGAACCCCCCTTGCATTCGGCGCCCCTATTAGGGGGGTCCCCGCCGGAATATTGGCATGCCGTTTGGTATGGAAAAACTAGAATGGTCGGGCGACCCAGCGGTGAAAAAATTTTGAGGATAAGTTGAATCGTTTAGACAGAATACCAGCGTGTGACGGACAGACAGACGGACATCTTTCGACGGCATACTCCGCGCTATGCATAGCATCGCGCGGTAAAAATGACAGGTGTCCCATTTCCTTTTGCCAACCCTGTATGTACTGGTGTCTGTGTACGATTCTACAGTGTGTCCCGAAAAAAGGTGGTACTCTGGTACACCCAACTCATGTCGATAACTCTGTCAATTCTTAACGGATTTTCGAAATTCTTTCACTGCTGGAAAGAGAACTAAATTTCCAACAAAACCCATATAATACTTCACACCACACCTTCAGTGTGTCGCCGCACTACCTTGCGAAATTTAGAAGTTCGCATTTTGGCAAATCTTGAAAAAAAATGCGAACGAAAATGTAATATGCATTGATTTTTAAACACACATAGATATGATCGTATCCGGGAAGTAAATATCAATAGCGCCTACCATAGCGACAAGCTCCTGTCACAGCAAAAAGATCGCCAAGGCCAACCCCTGAGTGTGATCCACCAATGACACAGATGACAGACAGGCAGAAAGCGATCTTGACAGCCCATCGTTTTCACACTCAGCTAAGGCTTACAAAAATACTGTTGTTTTCGGAAACGTGGACAAAATATAGGGTCGCTAGGTCGGATTTTTTTTAGTCTGACAATGGTACTAAATTACGCCAAATTATTAGTATATTATTAGTATATTCACACGTTTTCTCTTTGTTGCCTTCTAGTTACATTTTACTTTAATAGAGAGATGTTTTGTTAAGGTATTATTAACCGTTTATATAAAACAACAAAATCCCACTCCTACAAACCAGTCCGATGGAAATTCAACCGGAAAAATTTCGGCACAAGTTCATAAGATTTTTATGGTCAGGGAGTAAAAGCTGGGGTTGGACGGGTTTCCGGAAACAACAATAATTTTTTAGACATAATAAATGACAAATGGACTTCAAAATGACAAAACGAAGACCAAAACAATTTGTCTATTATAACACAAAATGAAAGTACATGTACAACACATCTACAGTGTCAAACATGCCCAAGGACTACTAGCTGCAGTATGGAATTCTTGCATTAAAACAAAGAAATTACCAACTACAAACAAAGAAACAAAAAAAATTACCAACTTGATCCTAGCAACACCACACTTATACTGCATACAGTAATTAACGTAATGTTAATATAAGCAGTCAACATTATGCAATACAAAACTGGAGAAATTTCACGACGAAACAAATAAAACCACTATATTTACAGACACAAAAGTGATATTAGTACATGTCAAAATCATGTAAACTGCAATGTACCAAATAACTGACAGATACAGTTTAACTTGTCACACCACAAACACACAGCTTCTAACACAACAAACCAAACAACAAAACTGCTGTATCAGAACGTAAAATGACTTATTCAAACTGAAATTATTACACTGTACTCTGTACACAACCAGTAAAAAATGCAACAGTAGTTTACTAAACGTAAAACAAGAACAGCTGACAAACGAGTATGTTGACTGACATAGAAATTATCAATGTAAGCAATGTGCTTATAGCAGTAACTCAAAGTTTACATTCTACACTTCCGTGGTGCAATTACACTGTGACAGGAAAAAATTAATAGTGAGTACAGCTGAAGAAATACAAATACACTAATCAAATACACAAAGTAAATTAACAGCAGCATATCCGTGAACATAAAATTCAATTACAGGGCAAACACTACTGTTTTTTGGTTTCTAAAACAACAAATATTGCAGAGCTACAACTAGATTTAGGCTGCTGAATTTACAATTGTCAGAAATGTGATACAAACACATAACTAAAAAAAAACTTTCAAATATCAGACGAAGCTCAAAACACATTAAAAGCATGTAATTTGTCAAGCTAAGCTGCAGCTCACTGAGTGAGCGAGTAGTTTCATAATGACACACCAGCACAAATTACGCTATTCAGTGCCATTCGAGGTAAAATTAAACCAAACTATAATGAATACGTTAAAATAGGTAATGCTAAGAGCAAGGCTATTAAGCTAATATAAAAGTTAAGAATAAAAGATGTCAAGATTACAATTGGTGATAACAATGGGATCCTTTAATAAAATCAATGATGCTGCAAGAATTTACATCTTCAAATAATCATTCATTGACGAAGCAACAAAGTACCTGTTACACACGTCTGCACAACCAACACAATCAAAGGATAGAAATTTCATTGATGTGACAGACACAGAAAGAGCAGCTTTCGCTTCTATGTCTATTTTACCATCGACTCCAAAATGACTTGGGATCGGCACAGAACAATAAATTTTCCAGCATTGCAGAAAAGGGTGTAGTCTTTGACGATTTTTGAACAAGGTCTGTGTCGATTTGAAATCCAGTGACAGCTTCTGGACTTGAGTGACAGTGCAAAAGACTAAGAATTGCAGCTCAGAGTACAAGGAAGACAGTATACAGTATATTACCGTCTATTTTCTTAAACACAGCACGATTTTGCGGCGTTCATATTTCACTCTCGAAATTATCTGGTCAATAGAGTACTTGCGCAACAGTGTAGCACCACTGGTGCTTTGCTCCAATGCTTTGGTGATTCTCTCACACGATATTGGCCCTGATGCTATTATGTGTCTGCACTGGGCCTGAATAACTTCTAACTCATTGGCTTTAAATAGTTTTTGCAGTCCACTGTTTATAGACGTTGGAGGCACATCGTCATCATTCTGATCATTTTCAGCCATTCTAGCTACTTTAGCCTGCAATGTTTCTTTCTCCACTGGCAGACAGACAGGCACATCACTTTCTCCTACATCACCGCTACATTTTTGCAACATTTCGCGCCTTAATTTGTCGTAAACCCTGCGACAACCAATAGCAGCAAGAATCTTGTTGCCTTTTATCTTTGAGCTTACTTCACCCACAGAAACAGACTTCGAGCTGATCTCATCACGAAATACTGACAGAAGCACATTTCTGAGTTCATCATTCCATGAAAACCTGCCCTGCACATGAGTGAATGGTTCACTGGCTGAGGTTGTTTTATCATGCACATCATCACTCTCTGAATGGACATCAACTGCCAGTTTGGCGGGTCTCATAACTGATGACAAATGTTTTGCAGCTTCTGTACTCGTTCTGTTACGATCCACTTGTCTGTAATATTTGCTGGCAGTGCTAACATTGTGACACATGAGATCAGCCAGGTTGGCTTTCTGATCTGGGCACTGCTGATGTATGGCAGAAACAGCAGCCTTTCGAATAAGCGTGCACGTAATTTTACCAAGTCCGGCTCTACTCCAGATATTTTGAATACATCGGGTAACTTGACCACTCGATAACTGCTCGCCGTTCCAGGATACAAACAGGCAATTTGTTGCTTGTTGATCACCTGCTAAAATAACACATCGTTGTCTAACATCATTCACAAAAGCCATTAACCAGCTGTAGAGAGTACTACTGACAATAACTTTTGCTGGTCCATATATAATGGCTGTTTTGTGTTCACTGACTGATATGATGTAGTTATCATCCATTTTCGATGCATGCTTCAGCTGTTCTACAGTCATCTCCGACAACACACCAGATCTATTAGCATTCGCAATGGTTACATTGACCATGAGAAAGTCTCTTACATGAGTGTACTGCTGTTGACTCATTGCCACTGTGTGTGTTTGAGCAGTTGCAATTAGCTTTACGGCTTCCAATGCCACTGCACTTCTGTCAAACGATGCCACATCTTCAGCAGATATTAATTTGCCAATATCATCATCGTGCTTTTTTAGATGTCTCTTCAATGTGTCTCTCCTGTAGGAAGAAATCCAATGACCTGCAGTCTGAAACATACTTTGCACAGCTTGCTTAGCCTCTGTAGTCTCTGCAATGCGTTCACTTAAAATATAAGAACACCAATGTCTCAAGCTTGTCAAATATGACTTAACTGTGCCCGGCAGCAACTGCTTCTCTGCAACATAGCTTAGAAGAAATTTCTCTTTCACGCTTTTCCTGTCTGTCAGCACACTAATGGTCGGGTTACCTGTAGTCACAGCAGCTATCCTCTGTACTTGAAATGCATGTTGCAGTGCACACTTCTCAGTCTTTAGCCCACCGTCAGGTGACTGCAGCCATTTCTTAAAATCATCCAAATCACTGCACTCACTGCAGCTCGTCTCATTTATTTCACCACTCTCACAATCATTGTTATTATTAACTTCATAAAAAAATTTGTCACTATCATCATCAACATCGTTATTATTAGGCCTACAAAAACTGTCATCGATGTCCAGCTGTGAATCTAAAGTCTTCTCTGCACAACTGTTGCCATTTCCTTCTGAGCAGACACTAGCATTATCGTCTGTATGCAAGCCTCCTACTTTCTGTAAATGAATGCTGTCCACACACTCACCTTCTGTAGATGGCCTTTCCTGAACTTGACGTGCTCGCTTCCTTGCTGTTTTACATAACTGAGTAAACTGCTCTGAATTTCTACTAATGCGATGATGTTGCATTAAATGTGGTGGAAGTCTTTTCACAATGGACAGGCAGCCCGCAACTGGACACCGTCTATGCTTATGGGAGTCCTTCCTATGAGCAGACAGTGAAGAATATGAGTTAGAATATGTGTACGTCTTTCGGAGACTATAGTGTTGTATTGCTGTTCTTGCATGTTCTTTGTGCCACTTGTGAGTTTCTCTAAGATGCCGAGGCAGGTGAATGACTTCTGCACCACAGTGTTTAACAGGACAAATTTTCTTTGATCTTCGGCATTTTACACCACCCTTCACAGATACATTCACACACTTTTGATCATTGGCATCAGAATGTTCTTCTTGCAAAGAGATCGTAGGCACGTCAAAATTATCAGTATCACCGGATTCACTGTCCCCGCTGCTCGGTTTGTATGACTCAGATGAAGACTCCAGCATATCAGGTACATCAGTTGCCTCAACATCTGACTCTTTTGACGATGAAGCAGGACATGGAGGCACTGCTGTGGAATGTGAAATATTGTCTGCAGTTTCAGCAATATCAGACAACGTTGCACTTGTAGGAATACTAGATGCAAACATCGTTTGCTCTGCGTCAGGTACTGTTATCCACACCAGAGTCATAGGAACACCTGTTGAAAATTCAGTAGTGGTTGGAATGGCTGACGAAAGAATGGTGATTGCATTATTATTATAAGGCTGTGCCAGTACTGGAACGATAGACAGACGATTTGCGACTGTCTCTGCATCATCACCAGGCTGCACCAGTGCTGGAACGATGAGTGGACGATCTGTGACTGTTTCAGCACCATCACCAGGCTGCACCGGTGATTGAACGATGAGTGGACGATCTGCGACAGTCTCTGCGTCATCACCAGGCTGCACCAGTGCTGGAACGATGAGTGGACGATCTGTCGACTGTTTCAGCACCATCACCAGGCTGCACCGGTGCTGGAACGACAATTGGATGACCTGCGACTGACTTTGCATCAGAAGAATCTGCTGGCAATTGTGTTATCATTGTCTCCATCAGTACTTCGCCGCAGTCTGGTTCCTAAATGCAATAATAGTAGACAGTTTAGCAGGACCATACATATGGCACACAT
>JGI24671J20093_10000275_pt1 | contig 8273 bp, 5 predicted proteins | sample OlaalgELextract1_2_FD_20093 | JGI IMG/M metagenome (IMG submission 20093)
CGAGACCCAGACGATGTCCCACATTGTCGAATCCTGTCCCCTGACAAAACGGAATAGCGGCTTATCTCAGCTGCACTCTGCAGATGAAGACGCTGTTTCGTAGCTGACCAGTAATGGTTGATGACACGCATACGAGAAGAAGAAGTGTAAATTGAGGCGTTCCTTGATAGTATGTTCTAGTTGCGGAGATTGTATTTTCAGGAGTCCCACTGTGTTAGTAAATTATTTAGTAAAGATGGGAATCGAACCACTGCATAAAGTTCCGGTTCTGTTCAGTTCGACCAGTTTGACAGTTTGGTTCGGGTTCGGTCTGTCAAACAATTCCGGTTCGATTGGTTCAGTTCGTTTAGCTAAAGATGTGTTCTAGTTCAGTTCGGGTTTTGTTCTATTTCCATCTCTAGTTCAGTTCAGTGCAGTGGGTGGTTAAGTTTAGGTTCAGTTTGATTTGGTTACTATTGCATTTTATTGCATTTTAGTGACGTGTCGCATTATTAATTAAAACAGGAAGCAGATAAGTAAACCAGGATGTGGGCTTATGCCTTCTTAGTTCTTCTGGGCTACTATGGTAAAGCGAAAAACAACATTTTACAAGGTACACTTAATTATGGGCCTACAGAATGGCATTTGTACACCGTTTCTCTGTATAGGAATGGAGCCCATCATGAAAAATTCGACTTCGGTTCGGTTCGACTAGTCTGACAGTTCGGTTTGGTTCGGATTTGGTCTGTCAAACAGTTCGGGTTAAATTTAGCTTCGCAAAGCTTGGCATGAAGAAATTACTTCTACAGTTTGTACATTTCACTGTAAAAGATATTAATGAGATATTATAGTTTCAATCCTTTTACGTTTTCCCGTACTCAAGTTTTCGACTGTCATCTTAGTTTTGCTGAAAGGTATGGGTTCTAGTTCGGTTTGTTTGGTTCGTGTTCGGTTCAATTACCATTTCTAGTATATCAATACTTGTGTACCTTCTGTTAATCTCGCTGCTGGTAAAACATACGTACGTGTGATTGTAGGTCCAACAGGTCCAGTCGGTGTGCAAGCTGCTACTGGAACTGTCCAACTCGGTTAGTATCAATGGTTTGTTGAAGTGTGAGCGCTGGCTTTACACGACAACGACGATGTCTTTCTGTTTGTCTGTCCTCAGTTATAAGAGAGCTGTTAAGAGTTAAGATCTTGTTTAAAATTTAACTCACACGTAAAGGTCTAGATATTATAGGCTTATTGCACCATGTCACAAAACTAATTTCAAACGACGAGCCTCGTGGTTAATTTNTAAAAGACTTGACAGCAGTACCTAAACGTCCGGTGAATTGGTGCACTTTTAGCAACGGCCTATGCCAAAGCAATTCTGTCGTCTGTCTACTCACACGTGACACGGCTAATCCGATCCAGCTTTTTTTGGCACAGAGGTTACCCTCGACAATCGTGACCATGTGTTAGATGGGGTCTGGATCTCCCAACGAGAGGGATAGGAGATATGCCCCCATACGGTCGGCCATTTTTGCAATAGCTGAGTTCTTGTATACACTCTGCTGATCTTGGCTACCCTTATGTAAGTAGCCAAGTAGTTGTCAATCTGGACAACTGGGAATAATTACGTCAAATTGACTTCATCATTTCATTTCATCATTTATTTATGTCTTTATGTAATCTCAAGGTTGTAAGAGCACCGAAATTAAGAACGTAAGGCACATTGGTGCGATAATTAAATTCCCAGCAACTTGGGGGGTGCACATGCACCCACTGCACCCGCCTGGCTACGCCTATGTACATTGTATATCATTACTTGTATACCTTCTGTTTATCTCGCTACTGGTAAAACGTACGTACGTGTGATTGCAGGTCCAGCAGGTCCAGTCGGCGACAAGGATTTACCGGGTATGCAAGATACTACTGGATATGTCCAACTCGGTTAGTATCAATGGTTTGTTGAAGTGTGAGCGCTGGCTTTACACGACGACGACGTCTTTCTGTTCGTTCGTTTGTTTGTTTGTTTGTTTGTCTTTCAACCAAAACTAAGCAGTTTAAAACTACGGTCTCTATTGACGACCAATAGGATGTCGTATATGAGCTTTTTAAAGAACTTATTCTTGGATTCCTAAGATGACATTCAGCGACAGCAAACCTCGTAACATGCTGCACAGCAAACCTCACCCCATGCCCCACTGACGGCGGCTGGGGCTTATCGCGTCGACCTATTGGGGCGACCCCTTGTTTGAAATGATGATATGCATGATGATAGTTGTATATCAACACAAGTAGCTCTGCTGTCGCAAAGAGGCCGCACGATGCTTTGTGTCATCGAATATTTTGCTAAGTCACTAAAGGTCATTCGAAATGACACTGTTGCTATAGGGCGTATGTAAGTCCCTATTAGTATTCCATTGAAACTATGTCTGTATCTCGTACCGTTTCTGAGACATTTAGCGTCAAAGAATAGTGTGACCTTGAAACCGGGGGTAGGGGTCGTTCAAGGTCATTGAAAATGGCGCCGTTCGATAGATCATATACGACATTCTATTGGTCCGCCTCGCCCCTTATCTCCACTTGGCCACGTCTGAGATGTGATGTTGGTCTGGAGGAAGGGGAATATAGCGAAAACTGTCTCTGTGTTACAGTATTGTGTACTATTATTTTGGTGCACAAAGGTACGAGCAGTTCTTACAGGTTGGTCGACTGCATCGGGCTATGCTCTTGCTCGGTTTTTAGCTCTCTTATCTTTTGAGTGCCTCTGTGTCTTTGATCTTCATGGTGCTATATATGTGTTAAACAATTTTTGCTTACATCCTTCTTTTTACCTCTTGTGAGCTGAGCGTGGTGGGATTGGCCCTTAACCATCATCCTTCAGTGCTGTGACACTGTTNNTTGGGTCATCTGACTTGTAAAATCATCTCCGAAATGACCTATAATGTGTCGAGTGAGACGTTAAACACTACTATACCTATTGGTCCGCCAGTACAAATATAGCTCTATCTTGTACCGTTTTTGAGTTATTTGACGTTGAATAATATCGTGACCTTGAAATCTGGGTTAGAGGTCACTGAAGGTCATTCAAACTGGTACCATTTGAAAGCTTGGGTGCAGGTTCCTATTTGCCTCCAATAGTAAATATGGCCGTATCTTTAACCGTTTACGAGATATTCGGCGTCAAAGTATAGCTTGACCATGAAAACTGGGTTAGGGGTTGTTCAAGGTCATTGAAAATGGCGCCGTTCGATTTTTGACCTATATTTCGCTTGATCTCCGAAATGATGCAAAATACAGCCGTAGTTACTATGGAATTAGAAGGTGAATAGGAAACCGCACCCAAGCTTTCGAATGGTACCAGTTTGAATGACCTTCAGTGACCTTTTCAAGGTCATGATTATGCAACGTCAAATAACTTGAAAATGGTACAACATACAGCTATACTTACAATGACCGACCTATAAAAGGTCATATAGGGGGCCTATGATCTATCGAACGGCGCCATTTTCAATGTCCTTGAACCTACCCCCAGCTTCAAGGTCACGCCATTCTTTAACGCTGAATATATCAGAAACGGTACGACATACAGATATAGTTTATTGGGACTTATACACGCCCTATTCAACAGTGTCATTTCGAATGACCTTGAGTGACAGCAGAATATTCAATGACATGAAGCATCGCGCGGTCTCTCTGCGACAGCTGAGCTTCTTGTTTTTATACCCCTCTTGCATTCGACGCCCCCGTCAGGGGGTTACAGTCAAAAATAGTGACATGATGTTTGGTACAGAAAAATTAGAATGGCTTGGCTACCTGACNGTGAAATAATTTTGAAGATACGTTTATTCGTTTTCACATGATCCACGAACGTGACACACACACACACAGACACCGCATGACGGCATAGGCCGCGCTTATGCATAGCATTGTGCGGCAGAAATCACGTGACATTGTTTATTTATTTACATTTTTCCAGCTTGTAATCCAGCTTAACTGTAATACATATCAGTATCATTTCTGTGTCTAGTTGAGATATTGTGACGGTCTTTTCTGTGTCAGTCACTGAATATTGTCACAGTGACTGAGCAGGCAAAGCCTGTCAAGGTGACATGACATAGCGGACACATTTATAAAATATAGTTGTATAAAATCTAGTTGAAAGTGTTGTTAGTTGATTAGTTGTTAGTTGTTAGTTAGTTAGGTGATGTATAATATTTGATGAACACACAAGACTGAACCAAATGCAGACGACGTTCAATTATGGACTGCAGTCCTGAGATCTCTGCCGCATCCATCAATCTCGTAATCGCAGGATTGGTGATGTCTAATCTCGCCAATTCCTGGATTGAAAAAATTTCCGTTAAATATGTTGATTGTTGAGTCACAAAATGACATTTCATGATATTACAAATGACACGCAAATAGATAACCCAGAGTCTCGTTTTATGACGTCATTGACGGAAACTGAAATTAGCGAAAATTGCAGAATTTGAGCGTCTTCACTGCTGAGTGCTGCCGTTGTTTTAATGTTAACTATATGTCTTCTGCATTCATTTGCTCCCAACTGACATCACTAAACTGTCATCAATCATGAAACCTACTTCTGTCGACGTTATGTACTAATCATGTGAATTGCTGCCATCATGCAGTCTAACAGTGACTATGAAATTTAACATAAGGTCAAATAAGTTATAGAAATGTAAAGTGTACTGGGTGCAGGCGGAAGCCTCTATGCCAACAACTACCTACTATCACTGGGCACTCACTGGCTGTGTACACACGTGACAGTCTAATGTATTACGTGACATGTATGAGTGTGTTTAAAAGTGTGTCACGAGTCACATGTCATGACAACCACTCACATTTCCCAGGCTGTGATATTGCAGTCGTTCTGATTGACACGCTATGCTTACTTTTTCGGGCTGATGACACTGATTCCAATTAACATCAATACTCATAGCAGCTACTGACATAGGCCGGTGATTGATATGAGTTAGATAATAGTCATTTACGATGTGTTTGTAAGCTAATTGTTTGTACAGTCTGCATTAGTTACTGCATATAGTTAAATACAGTAGTTAATTACCACAAAAATGTCACTAACTACAGTAATGCACTACTAGTAACACAAGATCGGACAACACTGAATTCAGAGACTAACGTCATCATCAACTATAAACAGTATAAAGACCTACACTGGCTACGAATCCAGGAGCGGATCCAGTACAAGCTATGTGTCCTTGCGTTTAAGTGTCAACATAGTCTGGCACCATCCTACCTGTCCGACCAACTTCAACAAGTCGCTCGAATGGAACACATCGTCTGATATCATTGAGTTCGCCAGCGCTCGTCGTACCACTTACAAGAACGTCGTCATTGGGTGACGAGCGTTTCTTGTCGCTGCCGCCAGGGCGTGAACAGTCTTCCGTCAACAGTCAGTGCTGCGTCAACCCTGTATTCATTCCGTCGAGCCCTGAAAACTCATCTATTCACCGCATCTTTCCCACCGTCTTAGTGACATTATCTGTATTCTGAGCTAACGTAACGTGTTTTTGACTATGTCAGGTGACCTTGCAGTCTTCTGACTTTACGTCACCCTAATCTGTCCTTTTTACATTACATTACATTTTACATTATTGCTAAGCAACTCTGAGCAGGATTTGGCCTAACATACACATCTTCAGAAAGTGATATATATTTGTAGCCTGAAAGCCTATATTGTATTGACTTTTTGGGCCGAAAACTCAATCTTTCCGGAATCAGTCCAGCAAAACACAGCCGATCCCGGCCAAATTCAGTATACGTGGACATGTCAAGGGGTGACAACGTTCAGGGAATTTTGGGCACGATCGGCCCATTTTGGGCAAAATGGGGGCTGGGTCGAGTCCCGTGGAGCCCAAGTTTTTTGTGTGCAATCCAGACGACCTTTCGGCAACTTCGCATCCGCCGATTTCCACCAAATTTGGCCACGAAACAACTCCATGTCCCATCGAGCAATATGGGAAGACATTTCCGAAAATTTTCACTTTAGGGGTCATTTGCCCCTAAAATCTGAAATCGAAAGTAGGTCAAACAGGCACCTCACTCAGAGCAGGCTATAGGTCACGGGATGAACTGCAGAGAGATACTGTTTACTCCACGCTGTTATAGTCCAAGGCCAGGGAGTTTCCAAGGTCTGATCAACTTATTTGTACGAAGTACGGTTGCGGAACTACGGGGCGTCAAAGTTGCCAATTTTTCGGATTTTGGCCTATTTTAGGGGTTTTCCCCTAAAATGTACCTTCCGTTGACCAGCCTACAGCCCAGGAGTTACATCGCAGAATGATTACGATCTTTCCATGTGGTAGTCGAAGGTCCAAAGTGGTGCCNTCCGGCAGCGGAGTTTTNCTGCGACTTCTGGTAGGGGAGCTGGGAACCCCTTTTATTTGCCCAAATTTTCGCCTATGGTGAATGGCTATATCCATACAGAATGCAACTGCACGGCGCGTCAAATCTGCACCAAAGATGTTTGAAAACGCGCAATTCTGAGGACGGATGTACTTTCCCACCAAATATCTTCGCCCCTACCCTCAAAATCACTTCAAGACCCCATGTTGGGGAACCTTTCAATGCAAAACCTATTATACTGATAGCTCTCCGTAAGTCACACGTTGATGGAGCAACGAAGGTGAAAATTTACAACTATATAAGTACTTGGGGTGTGTCAAAATTTTTCCGCTAGGGGTCGTCCGGGGCGCAGGGCCCCTTAATGTAAATCTGAGGTATTCTGATATATCAACTAACAACATATGAAATAACAGTTAATAGGTTACCGGTAGTTGTTTACATATACAACTTTTGTTTTGTATTATGCTGAATGACATTGTCATTAGATGCATCAAGCACTGTGCTGTACAGTCTTGTATGTGCTGTGATGCACGCAGATGACCGTATTTTACCTGCCATCACGGCACTGAAGTACCGACTTGCCGACTTTATTGATCCCGATTTTGGGCTTCTGGAAGAGCTCCTTAGGTCGGAGGTGTTGAGTCGCAGAGCATGTGCCAGAGTCCGCAGTGAGAGAACGGTGTATGAGAGAAATGACGCCTTGCTGGATCTGCTGACATCTGAGGACAAATGTGTCAAGTTTCTGAAAGCTTTACAGAGAACTGGTCAGCAGCACGTCGTGAACTACGTCACGCAAAACGGAGGTCAGAAACACAATGACCTCATAACTTATCAGTTGAATGTTGCACATAGTGACTAACTGCAGACACTTTATGTCAGATGTCTACTACTCATTTGTTAGTTTAATATGTGCGTGTTGATTATCAGCGTTGCGTGTCACCATCGTGATTTCATTTGTCTTTTCATTATGCCCCCGCCCATAGCGAAGGGGGCAGTAACCGTAGCTTTTGTCCGTACTTCTGTCGTAGGACGGCGCGTACATAGTGAATAATACCAGAACTCAAAGGCTTAGCGTGCGACTCGCATACCAGTTTCAGGGTCATAGGTCAGGGTCACCAGGCCCATTAATGCTGGCACATCGTGCGCCATATCTTCCGAATGGCAAGGCCTACAAACTTGAAACTTGTTACGTCACAAGGTCACGTGATCAGTCTGAACCGTGTTGGCCCAGTGGCACATGAATCGAAAACCGATAGTCCTAGTATCACCGAAATTGGCAGGAGGGTACCCCGTGACAAGTGCTATATTGCGCACTAGTTTCAAGGTCTAAAGATCAAAGGTCAGGGTCACAGGCCGACTAACGCAGACACACAAAATGTTGTCATATCTTGCGAACGGTAAGGCCTAAGAACTTCAAAGTTGGTGTGCGGATGGAGGACGTAGACCCGCATCAGCAGCAAGCGCCATGACCTCCAAGGTTAAAAGAGCAATGTCACAAGATCACATGGTATGTCTGACCCATGTGGGCCATACTACGAAATTTACACTTGCTACTCTGAGAAAGTACCAAGACGTGTATGACCGACAATCGCGGTGACCTCCAAGGTCAAGGTCATAAGCTCACATCATTTGTATGTCTCATCTCTGCCTCTTCTTAATTCGGGAAACAAAATGCTGTACCTGTGTCATTAGAGGCTGGCGGGGGCGTACCTTGTCGGCCGAACCCGGCGGCCACACTTCTTGTTACTGATGCGTTTGATTTCAAGTGTGACATATGGCTGGTATGTATTATGCTGGTGTATGACGATATAATTTAGTTCAGACTAGTAGTCTGTGGTAAGTCGAATATGATATCCAGACTTATACCAAGTACTCAAGCAGCAAGTACAAGTAGCTAAGGTTAAAGTACAAGTACA
>JGI24671J20093_10000276_pt1 | contig 8260 bp, 9 predicted proteins | sample OlaalgELextract1_2_FD_20093 | JGI IMG/M metagenome (IMG submission 20093)
TCCGAGCAAATACCAGCGCGAATTGCGTTCCTTGCTGACGAATCGTTTCGAACTCATCGGCTGAATGAAAAAACGAAATATTGATATTAGAAGAGTATACCACCTACCGAGGATAACGTTGAAAGTAGTTCCCGTGCCTTCTTTTCGTCTGTCTGTTTCAGGAGGTTGGATACTTCAGCCAGGCAATGAGAAGTAATCCATAATGACTCGAACCCCTCTAACTGGAACAACAATTGATCGTAATCCTCTTCCGTGAATTCTTTTGTTCTCTTGTGGGTGCTTATATATGCTTTGTTTGTCGTGCCGACTACGAGCAGTAAGGCCAAGTTCGTATCGATAAGGGCGCTTGCCATAAAGATTACTCTCTTATTTCTATTGCCTTTATTTTTCCATCAGTATCACTTACCTTGACCACTTTATATTGGCGATTAGGTTGCCTTGGTCGCATATCGGCAACGATTCCAGGGGTTTGATAGTCCCATGGCCTGGAGAATCCTACGGTAACTTTCCAACATTCATTCTCTTCATCAAAGGTGATTTCTTCCAGCCCTATGTTGCTTGGGCTTTCCGCGGAAAACACATTGGCCACATAATCTATGGCAATTTTTACCACTTCCTTTACTTCCATCGAATACTCCGATTCTTTTAATGCCTGATGGGTGCCTTGAACAATCAAGATGCCCATGTCAGGTAAGGACGTACCCCGATTCGATCGCGGCACCGATCGAATCGGGTCCGTCAGCAGGGCTTCAGGTTACGCCGGATTCTCGCCGGCCTTCAAGGCGTGGAAAAACACGGACGGCGGGATCACTTCTCGGGGATGACCTTGAGCCTGATGGTGGCGTCCACATCCGAATGGAGATGCAGCACCACCTCGTACTCACCGGCGGCGCGGAACGGTCCTTCGGGCAGGCGGACCTCCTGACGTTCCAACGCGATGCCCATTTCCTGCACCGCGCCAGCGATATCCTGGGTGCCGACGGAGCCGAACAGCTTACCCTCGTCACCGGCCTTACGGGCTACCGTTACGGTCAGGCCATCGAGCATCTCACAGCGGGACACGGCCACCATCAGGCTCTCCATGGCCGCCTTCTCCAGCTCGGCGCGCCGCTCTTCGAAGGCCTGCAGGTTGGCCTCGGTGGCCGGCACGGCAAGGCCCGATGGAATCAGGTAGTTGCGTCCGTAACCGGAACGCACCGGGACCTTTTCCCCCAGATCACCCAGGTGACCGACCTTTTTCAACAGGATAACTTCCACTGAGGAACCCCCCTAACGATTTCAGTAACGCGGAATATTCCGGGCAACCCGAAATAGCCGGCGGATCAACTCGAATCCTGGTTCTTTTCCCGCGCCGCGAACCTTGCCCGCAGATCGACCCAGGTATCCAGGAAACCGAACCCGGCGACCACAATCTCGGCGTAGGGCATGACCAACAACAGCAACCCATAGAACCCGAACAGCCACCCGCGATGGACGGAATGGGCATGGGCAAGGCCATGCACGATCGCCACGCCCTGCAGGAAGAACAGGGGCGCCGCCAGCAGCAACAGATCGGCCGGCCACATGGCCTGGTCCAGGAGCAGCATCGCGACCAACAACCCCAGCGCCGCATAACCCACACCGGATTGCAGCCGAAAGGCGCGGAACTCGGCGCCGAAGCCGCCCGGGTTGTAGAGCAACGCCTGCCACCAGCGCCCGATAAACAGGGCCAACAGGAGTTGGAAATAGAAGGTCGCGGCGAACACCCCCGTCATCCAGCGGGCAATCCGGGCCACCATCGGCTTGCTCACGGCGGCATCAATAACACCGCCCTCTACCAAGCTCCGACGCACCGGTTCCAGCAGCTCCATCCAATAGGCAGCCGGGTCCGCCGCCTGCACGTAAATCCCCACCACGATCACCAGACCGACCAGGGCGGTCGCCTGAATCGTCAGCGCCAACGACCGCGTCCGGCGCAACACCACGCCCAATCCCCAGATGGGCAGCCACAAGACCAGCACGAAACCGACGACCGGTAGCGGGCTTCCCAAGGCGGCGAACGCCAGAAGTCCGCCGGCAAGCCCGGCCAAGGCGCCCACGACCAGGCCCTCGCCGGTGCCCTTGCGTAGCGTCACCAGCACCAGGGCCGCCGAGCTGATCAACCCGAGCAGGGGCACGATCAGCGACAGCATGGCGAACGCCGTCACGACCAACGTGGCCTGGGAACGGCCACGCACGATGAAACTCGCCAGTGACTGCACCGGATACCGCCTTCTCGGTCGGGTTGGATTCCGGAAACCGGGCGGGGCCAGCCCGGCAGCCGGTTAGTGGCCGTCGGTGTAAGGCAACAGGGCCAGATAACGCGCCCGCTTGATGGCCTGGGCCAGGCGGCGCTGATACTTGGCCGAGGTGCCGGTTATGCGGCTGGGAACGACCTTGCCCGATTCGCTTACATAGGACTTGAGCAAAGTCAGGTCCTTGTAGTCGATCTCGGTGATGCCCTCTGCGGTGAATCGGCAATAACGCTTGCGGCGAAAAAAACGCGACATGAAACTCTCCGATGCTTAGAGACTGTCTAGGAACTCTCTTTAGGAATTCCCTGAAAATAGGCAGATTGGATAAAATTAACCCTCTGTTTTAAAAGGTATTTTTTCATAGAAACTGTCTAAAAAGGCAGTCTCTGAGGTAAATGCCAAGGGCGACGCGTTCTTTCTGTGCGATGGATAGCCCCTTCTTCACCCTGAACCGGCTACCAGTGGCGATACGTATGCCGAATCGCTCCATGTCTTGAAGCATCGGGACGATGTGGGCAGAGTTGCCTCGCACGGGGCTTCCGCGCTCGCGGCGGATACGATCCCAGAGAACACGAGCGCCATCCGGACGAGCATGGCCGAGATCGATCCAACCGCACTTTCGGGTATAGACCAGGCCGCCCCGTAGGGCATCGGCGCCGGCTCCATCCACCACATCGTTGCGTTTTCCCATGGGAGATCGGTCGCCAACCTCAACTGAATACCGAGACAACGCCACCCTCTATCCGGCGCGTGCATCCCGCTGCCGCCGAACATCCCGCATCATACGGGCCTGCCTTGGCGGCAACGCAACGAATGTGCGTCTGAAAGGCGCGAAAATGGTAGCATAGATGGTTTCCGATCGGAGTCGTGGTTGACTGGCGAATCGCCGGTCGATCCGGTTCGGGCCCCATCCGCCGAGGGGTCGTGGGCCACACGTAGCGCAAGGGAGAAATCAATGTCGGATAAGGGCCCGCGTTTCGTCAGTCGCCTGACGCGCGATACCTTGGCGCTGATCCTCGCCGGTGGCCGGGGCTCCCGCCTCAGGCAGCTCACCGATTGGCGCTCCAAGCCCGCGGTGCCCTTCGGCGGTAAGTTTCGGATCGTGGATTTCCCCTTATCCAACTGCATCAACTCGGGTATCCGCCGGATCGGCGTGATTACCCAGTACAAGGCCCATTCCCTCATCCTGCACATCCAGAAGGGCTGGGGCATCCTGCGCGCGGAACTCGGGGAATTCGTCGAGCTGTGGCCGGCCCAGCAACGGATCGACGAAGCGGCCTGGTATGCGGGTACCGCCGACGCCGTCTATCAGAACCAGGACATCATCCGTAACCACAAACCGGACTACATCCTGGTGCTTGCCGGGGACCACATCTACAAGATGGACTATGGGGCCATGGTGGCCTACCACGTTCGAGAGAATGCCAACATGACGGTCGGTTGCATCGAGGTCGAGCTGGCGCACGCCAAGCCGTTCGGCATCATGACGGTGGACGCCGAGAACCGGGTGTGCCGCTTCCACGAGAAGCCGGAACATCCCGAGCCGATTCCCGGACGGCGGGACCATGCCCTGGCCTCCATGGGGATCTACGTCTTCAACAGCGACTTTCTGTTCGAGCGGCTCGGCAAGGACGCGGCCAAGCCCGGTTCCAGCCACGATTTCGGCAGGGATATCATTCCCGGTCTCATCGCCGGGCATCGGGTAATGGCCTATCCCTTTCGGGATGTGCATGGCAGCGATCAAGCCTACTGGCGCGATGTGGGGACCGTCGACGCCTTCTGGGAGGCGAACCAGGAGATCATCGGCGTGACGCCGCCGCTCAACCTCTATGACGAGTCCTGGCCCATCTGGACCTACCAGGAGCAGCTACCGCCGGCCAAGTTCGTGTTCGACGACGAGGATCGCCGCGGCATGGCGGTGGATTCCATGGTCTCCAGCGGCTGCGTGATCTCAGGCGCCAGGGTGCGCCATTCCCTGTTGTCTTCGAATGTGCGCGTCAACTCCTACACCTTGGTCGAAGACTCGGTGATCCTGCCGAACGTGGACATCGGCCGCAACTGTCGGATTCACCGGAGTGTCGTCGACCGTGGCTGTCGCCTCCCGGAAGGACTGACCCTGGGCCTGGACCCGCGGGCGGACGCCGCGCGAGGCTTCCACGTCAGTGCGGGCGGCGTGACGCTGGTAACGCCCGAGATGTTGGGACAGGAGGTTAATCATGTCCGTTGAATCGCCATGTTGAACCCGAAACAAGCCCCCGCCGATTGCCTCGCTCATCGGCGCGCCGGTATCCTCCTGCATGTGACCTCCCTGCCGGGGCCGGGTCCCTGCGGCACGCTCGGTCCCCAGGCGCACCGTTTCATCAACTTTCTCGCCGACTGCGGCATGTCCGTGTGGCAGATGCTGCCGGTCGGGCCCGCCCAGGCGGATGGATCGCCCTATCAGACCACATCGGTTCACGCCGGGAATCCGCGGCTGATCGCGCTCGAGCCCCTGCTGGAGCGTGGCTGGCTGCAGGCCCTCCCCGAGGACATGGTCAACCACGAGGCCCTGCGCCGCGCCTGGAACGGGTTTCGGAACCGCGCCTCGGCCGCGGATCGCCGGGCGCTGGCCGACTTCGAGGCCGAGAACGACTACTGGCTGGACAACTACGCCCTGTTCCGGGCCCTGCGCGAAGAGCGGCAGACCCCGTGGTGGGACTGGCCCCAATCCCTGCGCCAACGTGACCCGGCTGCCCTGGAGCAGGTCCGGCAGCGCCTCGGGGAAGACCTCGCCTACATTCACTTCGAGCAGTTCCTGTTCTTCAACCAATGGCAGGTCCTGCGTGGACACGCCAACGCGGTCGGCATCGAACTCTTCGGTGACATGCCCATCTTCGTGGCCCACGACAGCGCCGAGGTGTGGGCCCATCCCCACGATTTCGACCTGAATGAAGACGGCAGCCCCCGCGTCGTGGCCGGGGTGCCGCCGGACTATTTCTCCGCGACCGGGCAACGCTGGGGCAATCCCCTCTATCGCTGGGACCGGATGCAGGCCGACGGCTTCCGCTTCTGGCTGGATCGCGTGCGCACCCAGATCCGCCTGTTCGACATGGTGCGCATCGACCACTTCCGGGGCTTCGAGGCCTGTTGGGAGATCCCGGCGGAAGAGGAATTCGCCATCAACGGACGCTGGGTAAAGGCCCCCGGCGACGGGCTGTTCGAGAGCCTGCTCCGGCGGTTCGGCAGCCTGCCCCTGGTCGCGGAAGACCTGGGCGTCATCACCCCGGAGGTGGACGCCCTGCGCAAAAAATATCGCCTGCCCGGCATGAAAGTGCTGCAATTCGCCTTCTCCGGCGAGGCCGATAATCCCTACCTGCCCTTCCACCATGATTCCGACTCCCTGGTCTACACCGGCACCCACGACAACGACACCACCCTCGGTTGGTACCGGTCCCTGGACGCCGAGACCCGCGGCCGCGTGGACGACTACCTGGGACACTCGTCGGAGGCCATGCCCTGGCCGCTGATCCGTTGCGCCCTGGGCTCGCGGGCCCGCCTGGCGATCCTGCCCATGCAGGACATCCTGGGCCTCGACGGCGCTCACCGCATGAACCTGCCGGGCACCAGCAAGGACAACTGGGGCTGGCGCTTCGCCTGGGACCAGACGAAACCCGAGCTTACCTGCCGCATACGGCGCCTGGTCGAGCTCTACGGGCGATGAACGAGGAGCCTACGTCATAATCCGGTAGTTTTTGTTTCCGGATTTTGTGCGCGGGTGTGCGTGGGTATGGTTTTAACTACGAATCACGCGAATCATAACGAATCGACGCGAATGGTAATCATTCCTCCGTCACCCCGGCGGAAATTGCCGAGATCCAGGGCCGGGGATGGCAAAACAGCCGAAGTCCGAATCGTTACCGCGAATGTTCCCCGAGGCGTAAAAAATCCAATTCACACCGATTCGCGTGATTCGCGGTTCCGGATTCGCGTGATTCGTAGTTTTCGCCTCTAATCCGAAAAAACACGAAAGGGAGAAGGGCGTTCTTTTTCGTGTCTTCCGTGTCTTCCGTGGACCCTCTCTTCTTTATTCGTGTCGATTCGTGTCTGCCTTCGTAGTTCCCGATTCGCGCGATTCGTAGTTTTTGTTTCCGGATCTTGCGCGCAGGTGTATCAGGCGCAACGAGATGGCTACCGGGTGATGGTCCGAGGGGGCGGGAGCATCGCCCTCGTAGTCCGACACGGCGTAGCTCTCGGGGACCAGCCCGCGCGCCGTCAGTGCGTCCGGGACAATGTGATCGATGGCGTAGGGATAGCGGGGATTGAAGGGGAAGGGAAAGGGCCTGCCCGCATTGGCCAGCACCAGATCCGCGCCCGCGTTTGGATGCGAGGTAGCGGGCCGGCACCGGCGCCCCAGGGTCGGATCCGGTACCCAGGTACACACCTCGCCATCGTCGATGGCCGCCCAGAAATCGTCCCGCGGTTGATCGAGCTGGCGGTTGAAGTCACCCAACAGCACAAAGCCTTCGCCGGCCCTCGCCCTGGCGTCGATCCACGCCTCCAGGATGCCGCGCTGCCGCACCAGCAACCGGCACTGCCTGCGCTTGACCCTACCGTCGAGTCGGCCGTAGGCGCAGCCCGATTTCAGGTGCACCGACAACAGTTGTATCCCATCCCCCCCGCCATCCCGTGGCTCGATCAGGATCCGGGTCGCCCAGCGTTGGGACGCCATGCCGATCGCCGCGAAGTCCGGCAGACGCCGGTAGCTCAACCCCAACTCGGTGAGCCGCGCCCGGTTGATCACGAACCCCGTGCGTTGCATGGTCCGCATCTGCCCTGGTTGACGGCGGCAGGGGCCCGGATCCCGGTCCGGTTCGCGGGCGACCTCGATGGCATAGCGATTCGGGTCGAACAGACGCGCCACGGCCGCCGCGTTCTCGACCTCCTGCACCGCGATCAGATCCGCGTTCAAGCGCCGTGCGTGATCGCGCAGGCGCGCATAATCCGCATCCGACCTGGGTCGGCAGCCGGCGCCGACGTCCGCAGCGAGATGCTCCAGATTCCAGGTTGCCAGCCGCAGGACCGGAGCCTGGGCGGCCCCACAGGGGCCGGCTGCGAGGAGCAGCAGAGCGAAGATCGGAAGGAGGGGCATAGTGTTTACTCCTGCGGGTAGACTTAAGTAGACCCAGTGGACCGGGGCGGTCTCCGGTCTGCCCTTGGTCCACCCTGTCCACGGCGACTACTACACTACAGCGAAAATCAGAAAGCTACTTCATGGCCGAGCCCCGGCTGGACCGAGCAAGCCAATTACCGATCTTGGAAAGCGGTGTGCCGGGAGCCCCGGTACGCTGGGAGCGCCGGCATCCTGCCGGCTTTGGGCAGGCCACGGAGGATCAAGAAGGCAAGGAAGGCTCCTGAAACCACGGCACTTTGCCGAGAGCAACCGCCTGGAAGGCGGCGCTCCCAGGGGGAGGCCTCCCCAAACAGCTTCGCTTTGCCGAGAGCTATCCGGCCCCCCCCTCGCGGCCTGGAAAAGACAGGATCATGACTTTCGTTTACATGTACTTAGGTGTCACGTTCCGTGTGATTATATACCAAGAAAAAGTTATCCTCTGCTGCAAGCAAGAGAGGTGTTACAGCTGCTCACCGGGATCACCCGAAGTCAAGGGTATCCGGTTGCCGCCGCATTCCAAAGGGCGGTGAACCGGTACCGGCAGGATGTTTTCCGAACCGGGGATAAGCGATCGGTGCGGATTGGTTTGCGCCTGTTTCGGCGCTCGCAGCTGCGGAACGGCGCAGGGTGGAACCATCGAATGGTCATCTTTGCCGAAAAGGTCTTTGGCAGATAAGCAACTCTCGATCCCCGCTTCCCAACCCATCTCGGGGGGGGCGAGTAGCCCGGCGCGTAGGTGTCGGGTCCCGGATGATTACGTGGATTTTTTTTGAAAAGGGAGGGTTTTTGAGCGTACCAATATTTGAGTATTTGGAGGGGCGTTTTGTGGTGTAAACCT